>Ga0181600_10002246_pt1 | contig 15003 bp, 11 predicted proteins | sample 041ome_2_FD_132982 | JGI IMG/M metagenome (GOLD analysis project Ga0181600, IMG submission 132982) | Coastal salt marsh microbial communities from the Groves Creek Marsh, Skidaway Island, Georgia - 041406US metaG (megahit assembly) | ecosystem: Environmental > Aquatic > Marine > Intertidal zone... | reverse complement strand
TTCTTAGGCTTTGTGGATGTCAGCTCGATCTTTGCATCCCTCGTAGGTTCGGCCACCGATGGCGGCGCCACGGCTGGGGCGGTCGCACCGGCGGCAACCACCGAAGGTATCCGCATTACGTTTTTCGGCAAGGTGAACGAAAGCCTTGATATCACGTTGAAATTCATCATCGCTTTTGGCCTGTGCTTCCAGCTGCCCGTGCTGCTGACGCTGATGGGCAAGGCCGGGCTGGTCAGCCGCGATGGGCTGGCGGGTGTGCGCAAATATGCGATGGTTGGCATCTTGGTGCTGGCCGCCTTGGTCACGCCGCCCGATGTGATTACGCAAACCATTCTCTTTACGGTGGTCTACGGGCTGTATGAGGTGTCGATCTTCTTGGTTGGCCGCGTCGAGGCCAAGCGCGAAGCCGAATTGCGCGCCGAAGGCTATTACGACGACGACGAAGCCGACAGCCCCGCCCCGGCATCTGCCGCGCCTGCGAAAGCGGGTGCAGACACGCCCGAAGAAGACCCGCTGATTGCGCAAATGGATGCCGAGATAGCCCAGCAAGAGGCCGAAGAAGGCAAGAAAGACTGATGGATAGCGCAGCCCTGACCCGCATCGCCGAGGCGCTAGAGCGGATGGCGCCTGCCCCCATGGCCGCCCCGGATTTTAGCGCCGCTGATGCCTTTGTTTGGCAGGTTTCGCCCGACAGGCTGGCCCCGGTGCCGCATGTTGCGCGGGTGGATATTGGGCTGCTGGTGGGCGTGAACCGCGCGCGCGATACGTTGCTGGAAAACACCCGCCAATTTGCCAAGGGCCTGCCTGCCAATAACGCCTTGCTATGGGGCGCGCGTGGCATGGGCAAATCCAGTTTGGTTAAGGCGGTGCATGCCGCCATTCTGGCCGAAGGGCTGGGCCTGAAAATTGTGGAATTGCAACGCGAAGACCTGCCCAGCGTGGCGCGGTTGTTGAATATTTTGCGCCAAGCACCGCAGCATCGGTTTGTGCTGTTTTGCGACGATCTGTCGTTCAGCCATGACGACCAGCATTACAAATCGCTCAAGGCGGTTTTGGATGGCGGCATCGAGGGGCGGCCCGAAAACGTGTTGTTTTACGCCACCTCGAACCGGCGCCATTTGATGCCACGCGACATGATCGAAAACGAACGCTCTAGCGCCATCAACCCTGCCGAAGCGGTCGAGGAAAAGGTGTCGCTGTCAGACAGGTTTGGCCTGTGGCTGGGCTTTCACCCCTGCACCCAAGACGAGTATTTGGCGATGATCGAGGGCTATTGCGCGGCCCATGGCGTGCAGGTTGCCGCCGATCAGCTGCGCGCCGAGGCCATCGAATGGCAGGCCACGCGCGGTGCCCGCTCGGGCCGGGTGGCATGGCAGTTTTTCACCGATCTGGCAGGCCGCCACGGCGTGTCGCTTTAACGCCCCTGTGCCACACCGGCATCTGCGCGGAACACAAAGCACCGATCGCGCCGCAGCATCAGCCACAGTGGTTTGCCCGGCGTGGGCAAAAACACGTTTGGCACCGTGGCTTTCAGCACCGAGCCGTCGTAATCCATGCGGATTTCCACCAAGCTTTCCGAGCCCATAAAGCGGGCGCGCACCACCTCGCCACGGGCGGCAACGCCATCTTGCACCGTGGGGTTGGGCCCACGCCCGCCGCGATCCAGATCTAGCTTGATGTGCTGGGGGCGGATGACGATATCGACCTGGGCACCATCGGGCACGCCGGGGGCCAAAAACTGGCCAAAGGGCGTATCGATCAAGGCGCCCCGCACGGTGCCGCGGATCACGTTGATATCGCTGAAAAACGCCACCGCCTGCAGATCGACCGGGGCATTGTAAATATTATAGGGTGCGCCCTGCTGCACGATACGGCCATTGCGCATCAGCGCAATTTCATCGGCCATGCGCATGGCCTCTTCCGGTTCGTGGGTGACCAACAGCACCGCTGCATCCTCGGCGCGCAGCACCTCTAGGGTGTGGTCGCGGATTTCGTCGCGCAGGCGGTTATCTAGGCCCGAGAACGGCTCGTCCATCAGCATGATACGCGGGCGCGGTGCCAAGGCGCGCGCCAGCGCCACGCGCTGCTGTTCGCCCCCTGACAGCTGATAGGGGTAATCATCGATGAAATGCGCCAGCCCCACCTTTTTCAACAGCTCCTCCACGCGCGCACGTTTCTGTGCGGCAGGGCCGCCGAGGCCAAAGGCCACGTTTTCGCCCACGCTGAGATGGGGAAACAGGGCAAAATCTTGGAACATCAGGCCGATTTGCCGCCGCTCGGGCGGCACCCGAAACACGGTGTCGCAAATCAGGTTGCCATCCACATAGATCTGGCCACTGTCTTGCATTTCGACCCCGGCGATCATCCGCAAGGTGGTGGATTTACCACAGCCCGACGGGCCCAGCAGGCATGTCACTTGCCCCGGCATCACCTTCAACGAGACATCATTGACCACAGCCTGCCCACCAAAGCTGCGCATCAGGTGGCGTATTTCCAACCGTGGGGATGGGGTTTGCATGGGTGCGGCCTGTTCTTTGCGAAGAAGTTTATCATTCCACTCAGGAAAGGTGGTTAACAAGCCTGCGCCCGAGGGGCAAGATGGCATGGCAAAAGGGCGCAGGCCGGGCTGCGCCCCAAGCTCTTTACAGCGTGGCGTTGGTGGCCCCGCCATCCAACAACAGGTTTTGGCCCACGATAAAGCCCGCATGCTGGCTGCACAAAAACGCGCAGGCCTGGCCAAATTCATCTGCCGTGCCATAGCGCCCCGCCGGAATGGTGGCGCAGCGGCGGGCGCGCGCCTCGTCCATACTGATGCCTTCGCGCGCCACAACGCCCCCATCCAGCGCCACGGCGCGATCGGTTGCGTGGATGCCGGGCAACAGGTTGTTAATGGTCACGCCCTGCCCGGCCACCTGCCGCGCGGTGCCGGCCACATAGCCCGTAAGCCCGGTGCGTGCCGCATTCGACAAGCCCAGCTGCGCGATCGGCGCCTTTACCGATTGCGAGGTAATATTCACCACCCGGCCCCAGCCCTTGGCCATCATGGCAGGCAACAGCGCCTTCATCAGCGCGATGGGCGTCAGCATATTGGCATCAAGGGCCTTGATGAAATCCTCGCGCTCCCAGTCGCTCCACAGGCCCGGGGGCGGACCGCCGGCATTGGTGACCAAGATATCGACATCACCCGCCGCCTGCAGCACCTGCGCGCGCCCCGCTTCGCTGACGATATCGGCCGCCACAGTGGTGACCGACACGCCAAACGCGTCGCGAATCGCCTGCGCGCTGGTCTCTAGCGCCTCGGCCCCGCGGGCATTCATCACCAGATCAACACCCGCTTCGGCCAAAGCGCGCGCACAGCCCAAGCCCAGCCCCTTGCTGGATGCACACACCAACGCACGTTTGCCGCGAATTCCTAAATCCATTTTCCTGCTCCCTATCAAATCTTTCAAAATCTTAGCTTTTATGGGGCAAGACTGCCAGAAAAACTGGCGAAAGCGACCCAGTCTTGCCACAGTCTGATGATAATGCGATAGGCGCGATTTGTTGCCAAAGTTTCCCACAGTTTCCAAGTGCAGGACCGGTGCCCATGCCCCAAACCACCCATTCCACACCCAGCTTTTCCGTGGCGGTCTATCCCGCGCAGGCGCTGAGCGTATGCAATGGCGCCAATTTTGGCGATGCGCTGTCTGTTGCCGGTGATTTGATGCCCGATGATATCTATGCTTTGGCCAGCCCCGCACCGCTGCTGCGCCTGTCGCTATCGGCGGCGGGGGCCGATGGGGCCTTGACCATTGCCGCCGATACCGGCACCGGCCAGCCCGGCGCGGCCCTGCATGTAGATTGCTGCATCACCTTGATGAACCCCATGGGCCAAACCTGCGATGTGCTGGTTTTGGTTGAACTTGATGGCCACCAGCGCATTGCGCAGGTCTATGCCCTGCCCTTGGCCCCTTTGGTGGAAAAGGATGAATACAGCCTTGTCACGATCAACCAGCAAGGCGCGCGCGCCCGTCTGGCTGAAATGGGCTGCACCGCATTTGCCCGGGGCACCCATATCACCATGGCAGATGGTGCCCAATGCAGAATTGAAAACCTGCGCCCGGGCGATCGGGTTTTAACCCGCGATGATGGCCCGCAGGCCATTCGCTGGGTGGGGGGCACCACGGTGCGGGCCGTGGGGGCCATGGCGCCGATTTTGATTGCGGCGGGCACCCTGAATAACGAGCGCGATTTGATGCTGGGCCCCGATCATCGGCTGTTTATCTACCAGCGCAACGATGCCCTGGGCGCAGGCCGCGCCGAGGTGCTGGTGCGCGCCAGCCATCTGGTCAATGGCACCACGATTACCCGTATGGATGGCGGCTTTGTTGACTATTTCCAGCTGCTTTTTGATCACCACCAGATCATCTATGCCGAAGGCATTGCCGCTGAAACCTTGCTGCTAGACAACCGCACCCTGCCCGCCTTGCCAAAGGGGCTGGCCCAAGATTTGCCCCAAGCCGCCCACCCCGAACGCCCGCATATGGCCTTTGAGGTGAAAGACAGTTTGCTTGATATCCCAAATGCCGCCGAAATCTTGCGCCGCGCCTCTGGCAGGCGGCAGGGCGAAACGTAAAAGGCGGCCCAAGGGCCGCCTTTTATTTTGGTTTTACCCGGGCATTAGGCCAAGGATGGCAGCCACAAGACAATGCCGGGAAAGGCCACAAGCAGCGCGATGGTGATCGCATCGGCCACGAAAAACGGTGTGACGCCGCGGAACACATCTTGCACCGTCAGGTCATCGCGCACACCGGCCACGACAAAGCAGTTCAGGCCAATGGGGGGCGTGATCAGGCAAAATTCGGCCATTTTCACCACCAATATGCCAAACCAAATGGCGCACATCGGCCCCGACATGCCAAAGGTGCTATCGGCGGCTGAAACAAACTCGCCCCCGTTTAGCGCCATGACCGCAGGGTAGACCACCGGCAATGTCAGCAGCAACATGCCAATGGCATCCATGAACATGCCCAGCACCGCGTAGGCCAACAAGATGCACACCAAGATCGCCCAAGGCGAATAATGCAGCGATGTGATCCAATCGGAAAAGGCCGATGGCAGGTTGGCAAAGCCCAAGAACCGCACGTAGATCAGCACGCCCCAGATGATGGTAAAAATCATCACCGTCAGCTTTGCGGTTTCCAGCAGCGCCTCTTTCAGCTGGCCCCAGCGCATGCCGCGATAAAGCGCAATGAGGAACACGATGAAGGCGCCAATCGCGCCGCCCTCGGTTGGGGTGCCCCATGCCTCGCCAAAGGGGTTGTAGACAAAGAAAATGATGATCACCACAACCGCCACAATCGGCAATGCGGGCGGCAAGGATGCAAAGCGCTGCGCCCAAGTGAAGCCGCGCACAGGCGGGCCCACGTTTTTGAACGTGACCGCAAGGCCGATGATGATAATGGCATAGATCACCGCCGAAAATACGCCCGGCACAAAGCCTGCCAACAGCAGGCGGCCCACGTCTTGTTCCACGATAATGGCATAGATCACCAAGATGGCCGAGGGTGGAATAAGCGAGGCCAGCGTGCCACCCGCCGCCACCACACCGGCCGCGAATTGCTTGTTATAGCCGATTTTCAGCATCTCGGGGATGGCAATGCGGGCAAATACCGCTGCCGTGGCCACCGATGCGCCCGACACAGCCGCAAAGCCTGCCGTGGCAAAAACGGTCGACACCGCCAGCCCGCCCGGCACCCACGCCAGCCAGCGCTTTGCCGCCTCGAACAGCGCCGATGTCAGCCGCGCATGATAGGCCATATAGCCGATCATGATAAACACCGGGATCAGCGACAAAACCTGTGCCGACACTTTGGAATGCGGCACTTGGCCCGCGATCTGAAACGCCTTGCCCAGCGCGCCATCCCATGTGTCGCGCCGCTCGTTGAAGTATAGAAACTTCTCGGGCGCATATTTCATCTTGTCCCAGAAGATCCAGACCAAGCCAACAAAGCCGGCCAGACCGGCGGCAAAAGCCACGCGCATGCCCAGCAGCACCACAACCAGCAAGCCACCCGAGACCCAAAGCCCAATATCAATGGGTTCCATTATTTGCCCCCCTCAAGGCTGTCGGCCTCTAAGCGGGCCTGTTCTGCGATGCTTAGGTTCAATGGCACCGCCACCGGGTTTTCCAGCCCCAGCACCAAGGCCCGGGCATAGCCCCATGCCTGCAAGAACAGGCGCAGCACCAATACCCCAAAGGCAATTGGCACCACCAATTTCGAGGGCCACGTCGGCAGCGCCACATCGATCGAACTATCGCGCGAACACATCGGCACCGAGCAATCGAACGAGCGGCTGAAATGTTCCCATGCGCCCCATGTCAGCGCCAGCATCAACACCAGCATCAACAGCACCGAGATCAGTTCGAACAGCCACAAAACCCGGCCATTCAAGGCGCTAACCAGCATGTCCATGCGGATATGCGTGCCGCTGCGGGCCACGTAAGAAATACCCATGATCGCGATAATGGGCATGATCGCTTCGATATAATCGACATAGCCCAACAGCGCCCCGTCCAGCACGCCGATCTTATCCAGCACGGGCGCCAGAAACGTTTTGTCCAGCTGCCGCCCCGCCACCGAATACACCGCAAGAAACATCAGCGAGAAAATCGCGAAGCCGCTCATCAGTGCCGTAATTTTTTCAATTTTTTCAAGACTCTTATCAAGCATACTTAATAGGCTGGAATCTTCCAGCACTGCCGCAGAACCGGCCATGATGTGCCCCCTTCAGATAAGTGACAAGGCGGGGAAGACCCCCGCCCTGCATATCTTTGTATCTGGGCGCACCCACGCGCCCGTGGGTGCTTAGCTGCCCTTTTTGGCCTCGGCCAAGGTTTTTTCAACCAGATCAATCAGCTCTTGGCCCGGAATGCCCTGTGCTTCCATTTCCTTCACCCAAGCGTCACGAATGGGGTCGGCCGCTTTGGCGCGGAACTTGGCCAGCTCTGCATCCGAGATGACAACTTTCTGTACGTTTTTCTCGGCCAGCACTTCATCCCAGCGCTTAAGCAATTTGCCGTAGTTTTCCAGATAGTAGTCCATCGCTTCACCAACCGAGCTGTCCAGCGCGGCGCGCTCGGCGTCGGTCAGGGCCTCGTAGGCATCGATGTTCACCACCACGGGGCAGTTCACGGTGCCGGGGTTCAGGTTGGCAGTCCACCAATCGGCTTGGTTGATCGTGCCAAACGACAGGTGTGCGTGCTGGGCGAAAGCCACAGTATCCACAACGCCGGAATCCATGGCCTGATAGGCCTCGCTAGAGGTCACCGAGGTAGGCACGGCGCCCACGGCTTTGAACGCATCGCCCAAACCGCCGGTGGCACGCACGCGCATACCTTCCATTTTTTCCAGCGTGTCGCGCGGCGCGCCCTTGCCCACAAGGTTATATTGCGGCATCGGCGAGGTCATCAGCAGCTTGGCGTTCCACTGGGCCATTTCTTCCACCGCGGCGGGGTGGCTGTAGACGGCGTTCGATACGGCCACTTCCTGCTGCAGGTTTTCCACGCCCAAGAACGGCAGTTCCAAAACCGTGATCGCGCGGTTTTTATCGCGGTGATAGCCCGCGCAGAACTGTGCCATCTCGAAGGCACCGATGGAAATACCGTCTAGGTTTTCACGGTTTTTCGACAGGCCACCATAGCTGACGTTCATGGTGAATTCGCCGTTGGTTTTTTGCGAAACCAGCTCGGCCAGCTTTTCAATGTGCTCGGTAAAGGCGCGGCGCTTGCCCCAAACAGAGACGTTCCATTCGGTGGCCATTGCTTCGGTGGTAAAGGCCGTTGCGAGGGCTGCAATCGCAACCCGCGACAAAATCTTGTTCATGTCTCACTCCCTTGAATGTTGGCTTAGCGGCCCGTCACCCGGGGCCGTCTGCGCAAAGGCTAGCTCACAGGTGGCACTCTGCCAAGTCTTTGGTGAATCTTTTTGACCACCTTAGCCTTGTCAGCGGCACTGCCCCGGCGGCAAAAGCCATCGCGCCGGTCCTGCACACAGCAGAACCAGCGCGTTTTTTAGTATATTTTACACGCTATTGCGCCCAAACAGGCGGGGTTACGAGGCCGCCATTTGCAAGGCTGCTTCGCTTTCAGCCGCCAACAGTGCCGCATTGCCACCTGCGGCGGTGGTATCGATGCAAACATGGCGCTCGATGCGCACCCGCGGCCCCAGATCGTAGCACGCAGCCAGCGGCACCAAGGCGCCTGTGCGCGCCGCCAAGGCCCGGCGCACCGCCGCCAGATCGGCGCCCTCGCCCCAATGCGCCACCACGCCGATGCCTTGCAGATGCTCCAGCGCGCCGCGCGGCAACCAGCCATCCAACCCCAAGGCAGGCGGCACACCGGGGGCAATGGCCAAGACATGCGCGCCCGCCTCGCGCGCGATGCGCGCCTGGTCAAGCGCGGCCTCGGTGGTGGGGCCAAGGCACAAAACCGTGCCCCGCCCATAGACCGACAAACGGTTCGATTCGCCCGTAGGCCCGGGCAAATCGGCCACGCCCATGCAGGGCAGATCCTGCTGGGCCAAGTGGCGCAGGCGTTTTTGCACCGCCTCCACATCAACAGGCGGGGCGGGCAAGGCGGGCAAGGCAGGCAGCAGATCGGCTTGGAAGCGGGGCAGATAGTTCGGCCCGCCTGCCTTTGGCCCCGTGCCCGAAAGCCCCTCGCCGCCAAAGGGTTGGCTGCCCACAATCGCGCCAATCTGGTTGCGGTTCACATAGGCATTGCCCACTTTCAGGCGGCTCAGCACCTGCTCGACCCGGCCATCAATACGGGTATGCAAGCCAAATGTCAGGCCATAGCCCGTGGCGTTGATTTGATCGACCACCTGATCGATCTGATCTGCCTTGAACGTGGCCACATGCAACACCGGGCCAAATATCTCGCGTGCCATTTCGGCAATGGTGTGCACTGCAATCACCGTGGGGGCCAGAAAATGCCCCTGCTCGGGCACCGCCAGCGCCTTTATCACACGGCCTTCGGCGCGGGCTTGGGTGATATAATCGGTGAAATCGGCCTTGGCGCGGGCGTCGATCAGGGGGCCGACATCGGTGGCATGGTCCCACGGATCGCCAAGACGCAGCTGATCCATCGCACCAAACAGCATCGTCAGAAACGGCTTTGCAATATCTTCTTGCAGATAAAGGCAGCGCAAGGCCGAGCAACGCTGGCCCGCCGATTGAAACGCCGAGGCCACAATATCGCGCACCGCTTGTTCGGGCAGGGCCGTGCTGTCGACGATCATGGCATTCAGGCCGCCGGTTTCGGCGATCAAGGGCGCATCAGCCGCCAGCGTTTGCGCCATGGCGCGGTTGATCGCCTGCGCGGTGGCGGTCGAGCCGGTAAAACACACCCCCGCCACGCGCGGATCGCTGGACAGGCGGGCGCCCACCTCGGCCCCGAGCCCCGGCAACAACTGCAGCGCGGCTAACGGCACACCGGCCTGATGCATCAGCTGCACGGCAAAATCGGCGGTTAGGCAGGTGGCCTCGGCCGGTTTTGCCAGCACCGCATTGCCCGCAGCAAGGGCCGCCGCGATTTGGCCGGTAAAGATGGCCAGCGGAAAATTCCATGGGCTGATACAGGCAAAAATACCCCGCGCAGCACCATTCAACTGCACCGATTGCGCCGCGTAATAGCGCAGAAAATCCACCGCTTCGCGCAGCTCGCCCACGCAATCATTTGGGGTTTTTCCCGCCTCACGCGCCAAAAGCGCAAAGAACGTGCCAAAATGTTCCTCGTATAAATCGGCCACCCGGTTCAAAGCAGCCGCGCGCGCCTGAGCGGGCACATCCCATGGCTGGGCACAAGACAGCGCAGTTTCGACATCTGCCGCGCTGGCAAACTGCACATGCCCCACCAGATCTGCCGGGTTTGCGGGGTTTGTCACCGCAACATCTGGCCCAGCGCCCCCAGTGGCCGCAGCGGCCACAGCGCCGGCCAAACGCGGGGCGGCCTGCCACTGCGTATGGCGATAGGGGGCACGGGCGGCTTCGATCTCGGCCAGATCGGCCCGTTCGTGCAGATCCCAGCCCTTGGAATTTGGGCGTTCGGGGTGATAAAGCGCCTCGGGGGTGCGCACGGCCGCGCTGCGCTGCGCCAAGGGAAGCACCAAAAACGGGTCGGCGGCCACCTCGGCTGGGGGCACAGAGGCATCGACAATCTGATTGACGAACGAGGAATTTGCCCCGTTTTCCAGCAACCGCCGCACCAAATAGGCCAGCAAATCGCGATGTGCGCCGACGGGGGCGTAAATGCGGCACCGGGTCTGGGCGGTTTTTCGCACCATGTCGTGCAGCGCCTCGCCCATGCCATGCAGGCGCTGGAATTCAAAACTGTCGGTCTGATCTGCCGCCATTTCCAGAATTGCGGCAACGGTATGGGCGTTATGGGTGGCAAATTGCGGGTAAATCCGATCTGTCATGCCCAGCAGCTTTGAGGCGCAGCAAAGATAGGACACATCGGTTGCCACCTTGCGGGTGTAGACCGGAAAGGTTTTCAGCCCCTCGACCTGCGCGCGCTTGATCTCGCTGTCCCAATAGGCGCCTTTGACCAAACGCACCATGATCTTGCGATCAAGGCACTCTGCCAAGGCGTAAAGCCAATCCAGCACCTCGGGGGCGCGTTTGCCATAGGCCTGCACCACCACGCCAAACCCATCCCAGCCCGCCAAGCGCGGATCGCGCAGCACGGCCTCGATCACGTCTAGCGACAAATCCAGCCTGTCGGCCTCTTCTGCATCGATGTTCAGCCCCATGCCGGCCTTGCGCGCCATCAACGCCAGCTCTAACGTGGCGGGCACCAATTCGGCCATGACGCGGGCTTTCTGCCCCTCTTCATAGCGCGGGTGAATGGCCGATAATTTGATGGAAATTCCGGGGTTTGCGCGAATATCTTCAGACGCGCACTGACCGGCCAGTTGCGCAATGGCATCGGCATAGGCAGCGTGATAGCTGGCCGCGTCTTGGGCGGTTAGCGCCGCCTCGCCCAGCATGTCGTAGGAATAGGTATAGCCCTGCTTGGCCCGCGCTTGGCCACGCTTGAGCGCCTCGGAAATGGTTTGGCCCAACACAAATTGCTGGCCCAATTCCTTCATCGCCCGCGCCACCGCAGACCGGATAACAGGCTCGCCCAGGCGCTTTATTGCCCCATGCAGCACATGCACCAAGCCCGGCGATTGTTCGTCTTGCAGCACCTTGCCCGTGAGCATCAAAGCCCATGTCGAGGCATTCACCAAAGACGAGGACGAGCGCCCCAGATGCGCCCCCCATTCCGATGGTGCGATTTTATCTTCGATCAGGTCATCCATGGTTTCGCGGTCGGGCACCCGCAGCAACGCCTCGGCCAGACACATCAGCGCCACGCCCTCTTTGGTCGACAAGCCATATTCGGACAAGAAAACCTCCATCAGGCCCGGGTTATTGGCCGAACGGATATCGCGCACCAACGCGCTGGCGCGGGTATGGGCGGCGCTGCGTTGCGCGGGGGTGGGGGCATGGGCCTGCTGCAGGCGGGCAAGCTGGGCATCTTCATCGATATGGCGGGCGGCGCTGATGGCAGAACGCAAACTGGGCAAACGGGTCATGGGGGCATCCTGAAAAAAGCCCGCGGGGGGCTGCGGCAATGGGCGTGAAACCGGGCAAAAGGCTGGCCTGACGCGGCATAGCCAGCCATTTGGCCCGTTCCGTGACACAATAGCGCTATTTTATCAGGCGTTTGTCCTGTTGATTTTGCTTTTGCAAAACGATAGTCTTTATTAATGGTATTTTTAAGGGCGAGAATATGATTTTTGGCGCAACACCCGACGAATTAGACCGGATAGATCAAAAGATTCTGCGCGAATTGTCGATGGATGGGCGCATGTCGATCGCCGATTTGGCGCGCCGTGTGGGCCTGTCGAAAAGCCCCGCACAGGTGCGCGTGAAGCGCCTGCAAGATCAGGGGTATATCGCCGGGTTTCGGGCTGTGCTGAACCCGCAAAAACTGGGCTTGGAACATGTGGCCTTTGCCGAGGTGAAGCTAAGCGAAACCACCGAAAAAGCCCTGTCTGCGTTCAATGCCGCGGTGCTGAAAGTGCCCGAAATCGAGCAGTGCCACATGATCGCGGGCAGTTTCGATTACTTGATCAAGGTGCGCACCAGCAACATCCAAAGCTATCGCCAAGTGCTGGGCGAGGTCATATCGGCCCTGCCCTATGTCGCCTCCACCTCGACCCATGTTTCCATGCAATCGGTCAAAGAGGCCAGCGTCTAGCCGCCCTGACGGGCACGATCCACGGCGGCGATTGCCAGCGCGATATCGGCAGGCCGGGTGCGATGGTTGGTGATGGCGGCGCGCAAGGCGGTGACGCCGTTCAGCGTAACGGTGGAAAACACCGCAATGCCCGCCAGTTGCAGATCTTGGGCAATGCGCGTGTTCAGGGCGCTTTGCTCTGCGGGAGCAAGCCGGGCATCGGCGGTAAACACGCACAGGTTCGACACCACCGGCGCCATCAACGCCATATGCGGCGTGGCCTGCACCAAGTGCCCCATTTGCGCGGCACGTTCGCAATTATCGGCAATGGCCGCGCCCAACCGATCAGGCCCATAGGCCATCAGCGCCGCCCACACCTTTAGCCCCCGGTTGCCCCGCGACAAATCAATGCCATAGTCGCAAAACCACGGGTCGCCCCCGGCCAAGCCGCGGTCTTGGCCCTGCAGATACGAGGGGCGCGCGGCAAAAGCGGCACGGTGTTCGGCCTCGTTGCGCAGCAAAACCATGCCGCAATCGTAGGGCACATACATCCATTTGTGAAAATCGCACGCCAAGCTATCGGCGCGCTCGATCCCCGCCACCAGCCCATCCCAAGGGGCACCAGCCAGCCGCGCCCATGCGCCAAAGGCCCCATCGACATGCAGCCACAGCCCGTGCTCTGCGGCCAAATCGGCCAAGCGGTTCAAATCATCAAAGCGCCCCAAATCCACCGATCCGGCGGTGCCCACCACGGCAAATGGCACAGCACCCGCCGCGCGATCTGCCGCCACAGCCGCCTGCAGCGCCGCCAGATCCATGCCCTGATCGGTTTCGGGGATGGCGCGCAAATGATCCGACCCGATCCCCAACAATTCTATCGCCTTTTTGGTGGCATTATGCACCCCCGCCCCGGCATAGGCGACCAGCTGCTGCCCGCCCTGCCCGGTTTTGCGCACGCCCGCCCCCAATGCGCGCACCCGCGCGGCTGCCAGTGCAATCACCGTGGCTTGGCTGGTGCCGCTGACCAGTACGCCGCTGGCCCCTTGCGGAAAGCCAAAAACGCCGCGGGCCCAATCGATCACCGCGCGTTCGGTATAAACCGGCCCATGATCGCGGCCGCCGACATTGGCATTCATGGTTGCAGCCACCAATTCCGACATCAGCCCAACGGCCAGCCCGGTGCCATGCACCCAGCCAAAGAACCGTGGGTGGGTGTTGCCGGTGCCATAGGGCAACACGTCTTGCACCAAACGCGCAGCCAGCGCTTCTTCGCCCATGGCCGGGCCAGTGATGGCATAGCGCGCCACCACATCGGCGGGCACCGGCTGCCATGGGTGGTCGCCCGCCGCAAACAGCTGATCAAGGCAGGCATCCAACACCTGATGCGCGGCCTTACGAAAAGCGTCTGGGCTGGCAGGGTCTAGCCCCTGTAGGCGGTCATCGGTCATGGCATATCTCCGCTTTGGCGCCAGATTAACCGCTGCCCCGCGCAAGGAAAGGGGCAAGGCAAAAAAACCTGCCCTGCCCCTAAAGTTTGCCGTGAATGCCTATGATATTAAAAGAAAATATCTTCCAAATCCTCGTCGCCGCCGGCCTGCTCGGGAGGCTGCACGGGTGCGGGCTGGGGCGTTGACTGGGCCGCGGGCTGGGGTGCAGGCTGGGGCGCGCTGCCCGGGGCATCCAAGATGGCTTGGCTATAGCCATCGATAATCTGGCTATGAATATGGCGTTCGGCCTGCATGGTGTAAAGCGCGTAAAGGCGCTGCAAAATAGGGCCAAGCGGGGCAGCCCCCAGCGTTTCTGGCAAGGGCTGCGGCATCAAGGCCAAGCCCTGTTCCAGCTGCTCTTGGGCTGGGCGCCGCTGGGCAATTTTGGCCTGCAACATATCCAGCAAATCGGTCGCATTCGACAATTGCTGCGGCAAAACCACCGCGCTGCGCGCGAATTCTTTTGCCGTTTGGCCCACGTCGGCTGCGGCCCCCTGCAACAGGTGATCCAGATTTTCTGACGCCTGCGAGAACATCTGTAGCAGTTGCTCTAACCGGCCGATGCGTTCGTCGGTTAACTGGTGCAGGCTGTCGCGGGCCTGTGCCAGAATGCCCTGCAAATGGGCAATGATGGCATCGCTGGCATCGGTCAGATCACGCAACCAATGGGCCAATTCGCGCAACGCGCGGCCATCTTCACCCAGTTTCGCACAGATGATCACCGCATTCACCCCAGACAGGCGAATTTCCTGCGCGATACGGCGCAGCGTGGCCTCGTGGCGCAAGATCACGCCAAGCCGCTCTTGCACCGCGCCCGCCCGGGTTTTGAGCGCGCCAAAGCGCTGGTCATTCACCTGCAGGCTTTTGGCCAGACGTTGGCGGGCGCTTTGCGGGGCGGTTTGGGCCAAAAATGCATTGCCGGTGATGGCCGTTGTGGCCGGGCCAGACAGCACCGAACGGGCATGCTGGTCCAATGTGCGCAGCGCGTCCAAGGCTTAACCCAGCTGGCCCTCGGCAGCGCCCAGCGCCCCTTGCTCTAGCGCCAGTGCCAAATGCGCCAAGGGTTTTACCCCGGCATCTTCTTGCGCCATGGCCAGGCTGAGCGTGTCTTCGGCCCGCTCTAGGCGCTGGCGCGTGGAATCACCGATTTGCAGCGCAACGATCAGCTGCCCCACCTGCGCCTCGATCTTTTGTGCTTGGCCCGCCAGTTCGGCCGAGGCCTGCTGAATATCGCCTTGGCTGCTGTGC
>Ga0181600_10002244_pt1 | contig 15007 bp, 7 predicted proteins | sample 041ome_2_FD_132982 | JGI IMG/M metagenome (GOLD analysis project Ga0181600, IMG submission 132982) | Coastal salt marsh microbial communities from the Groves Creek Marsh, Skidaway Island, Georgia - 041406US metaG (megahit assembly) | ecosystem: Environmental > Aquatic > Marine > Intertidal zone... | reverse complement strand
TCTTCTTCTTCTTCCGAGAGAGCGGCGTCATTTCAGCCTTCGCGCTTGGGCCGCGCCCGAGTCGCGTTAGCCTCTCTCGGGAAAAAACACAAAGAAGACTGGCACTGGGAACACATCGGCAACGGATATTACTGTCACAGCAACGCGAAGTATATTTGCGAGTTTTGGGGATCTCCGCCGCCTCCGGCGTATCCGTTCCCGCCGCAAATGCCTAATCCGCCGCCGCCGCCGAGTCCGATGCCGCCGCCGATGAGTCCGGACGTGCCGTCGCCTCCGCCTCCGCCGCATCCCATGCCGCCTCCGTTGTGTGCGAGCGAAGCTTTCGACGAAAGTTCGTGTTCGGACGAAGTTGTTGTGAGGAAGTGCACGAGTAAAGTGAGCGAAAATAACAACGACGACGGTAAGGCTGGCGACGCGACTCCTAAGTTGGGCGAGGAGAAGTGCGAAGACGTGAAAGTCCCGGTGTTGGGGTATTGCTCCATGCAATCCGCGTTGCACAAGATTCAATGTCAAGTGGATCAAACGCCGTCGGCGCACTTGGCGCAGTCGTTGGAAAACCTGTGCACGGAGTTGCCGGCAAAGATTGAAGCCGTGGCAAACTTCACGATGTCCAGAATGTTCCCGACCGACCCGAACGTTTTAGCGGAAGCGTTCAACTCGAGATTTGCGGCGTCCGCTACGGCTTCGTTGGGAAGTGCCGCTCAAACGCTAACTGGAGAAGAAGTGTTGGACATTTTTGATCCGGATAACGAACACGTGTTCCGAGACTCGATTCGCAAGCTGTTGAGAGGCGACTCCGGGAGCAAGGACAAGAACAGTAAAGGTCATGAGATTGCCCCGTTGGGTCACTCGACGCACCAATTGGGCGAGCAAGCGTTGATCGCTACTTTAGGCGGCAGAGAAACGTGCTTTTCTGTTCCGGTAGATACGTTTCCTCACAAAGAAATGTCCGGCGAATTCGAAATGGAATGGCCGGAGAAGTTGCACGCGTCGGAGTATCGCCCATCGATGTTCCGTGCGCAATTGCTGTCTCCGGAGTTTGTTTCGTGCATCACGATGAACAAGTTTGAGATTCCGTGGGAAGTCGCGCGAGGTATCGTGGACACGTATCGAACGTACTTCAAACCGATCATCACGAAATCCTTGGCGCAAGTCAACGACGCGACGTGCGGAAACAATAACCAAATCGGACGTGCGTCTAGAATGGGGAAGACCGAAGCGTCTCAATCGAAAGATTCCATCGAAAAGATTAAAGCGTTTACCGAGGAAGGTTTGGCCGGCGCCGAGGAAAAGAAGACTGTTGTCGGACGAAATTTGTTGAGCAGTGAAGAAAAAAGTAAGCCGAAGACGTACTTGAAAACGACGACGCAAATCCCAACTGTTGATTTGAGAGGCGCGGCAGACATCATTCAACGCGAAGCGAACATGGGTGGTTCCGTCGACCACGTGTCCTTAGTCGAGGAACGCATCATGTTGAAGATTAACAACTTGCGGGCGCAGTTTGAAAAGGACCCGTTGCAAGACAAAGCGTTTAACAAGAAGAAAGAATCTGAGGCCGCGGAGAAGAAACACTCCACCAGATCACTTTTGAACGTGGAGAATTACAACGAAGCCATGGAATCCGCGAGAATGTCCTTCACGAACGCGTTGAAGAAGACGAGAAATGTCGATTACGAAGCCGAATTGGCGACGTCCATCAACTTCAAAGCGTCCTTCAAAGCGGCGAACACCATGTTCAAACACGGTGACTTGTTCGATTTGACAGATACGGGACCACCAGTGATCAACAAAGAAGAAATGATCTCTTTGGGAGTGCCTGGCGTGTACATGAAGACTAACGTGGCGGCGAGGTTTCGCATGCCGTACTTCTTCAAAGCGGACGTGCCGGGTGAAATCAACTTCCACGTCAAGGGTGACGTGAGATATAAAATTAAGGTTTCCAACAACATCGCTTCCGTAGAATTTTTAGGATCTACGATCCAAGCTGATCCGGAAGACATCACTTCTTCCGTTGTCGGCTCCTTGCAACTCGGCACTTCGGTGCGTTTGGACGAGTTTATCACCGCAGTGTGCGTTGGCGACTTGTGCACTGGCCCGATGTTAGCCATGCAACAAGACGCCTACGTTGGCTTTGACACTTTCGATACAAATGGCGAAGTTTCCTCCCAAGACGAAACGCCGACGTGTTACGAAGGACCTGGTGGACTCGAAACTACCTTTGTAGAGTGGGACTACGACACGTCTGCGAAGTCGCAGTGCACGGCGTCCGCCGATGATGGCGCCGTCAAGGGTGTCGGTTCGTACTTGCAAGTGCCAAAATCACCGATGGGTGTTTACATGACCACTTTGAACGGTCAAGCGCAATCCATCTGGCACGATTACCACTTGGACTCTGGGGATGGCCACTTCTTCATGGACGAATTGTTCCACACGTGCGCCAAGGAAAGTGATCCGAACACGTACGTCGACGCGTGCGAAGCGGCGTATTTAGGTGAATTGCCGATGAAACCGACGAAGTCGGCGAGAAAAGCTGCCAAGTTAGCCATGAAGCACCATCAAGCGCACAGCAGCACTTTGAAGAAGGTGAACGTGCCGAAGCCAGCGGTTGCTCAAAGCGATGCAAAACCGGCGACTGTTGCTCAAACCAAACCGGCGGCGGCATCGAAGCCAGCCGCTGAAGCGGCGACTGCCAAGCCTGCGGTTGCGGCGGCGACTACCAAGCCTGCGGTTGCGGCGGCGACTGCCAAGCCTGCGGTTGCGGCATCGAAGCCAGCCGCTGAAGCGGCGACTGCCAAGCCCGCTGCGGTGACTGCTCCTACCAAAACACCAACCGTCGTGACTGCCAAGGCTGCGCCAGTTCGACCAGACGGCGTCTACGAAAAGAAACCGGACGGCATGATGCACTTAATTGCCACGGAGCGTAAAATTCCGGAGCAAGAAAAAGCGCCAAAGCAGAAAGTAGAAGAAGCGAAGAAGGCTGCCGAAGCCAAGGTTGCTGCCGCGGAGAAGAAGGTGGAAGAAGCGAAGAAAGCCGCAGATGTCAAAAAAGTCAACGTTCAAAGCAAAATCGCGGCGGACCAAGTGAACGCGGCGATGAAAGTGATGAAAGACGTGAAGCAGCAACAGCAGCAACGACAACCAAAACAACAGCAATCGAAAAATAACATTAAAATGATCCCAATCAACGAGGAAGCGAAGAACCTCCAAAAGCGTTTAGATTCTGTCGAAGCTTCGATGGGCCGCGAGCGACTCGAGAAGAACTTGGAAGTGGAAAAGTTAGCCAGAGGTATCCCCGATCTTCCCGAGCAAACTAAAGTTTCCGCGAAGAAATCATCACGGGCGGTACGTTCTGAGATTTTCATCGACGACATCGCGGCTCAAATCGCGGACGAGGCGAGCACGGAAGACGGAGCTTAAGAAGAAGAGGAGGACGCAGAAGCGGACAAAAAGATGTACAAAACGACAGGGCGACCCGCGAGCCAAACGCGACGAGAGAAGGAAGAAAAGTCGCGTTATTTTTAGAATGACATTAGTTCACAACGTTAAGTTTAGAGAGAGTGTGCGAGAGACAGAGAGACTGAAAGAGGAGGTATTTTATATATTGTCCATGTGCCATAGTGATTACCGAGTATTTATGCTATTTTATTTCATGCGCCCGCCCGCTCAACGTTTCTCTCTCTCTCTTTACATCTTCCAAAGCCGCGGCATTTGCGGCATTTCGTAGCACGCGAGTAGCGCTTTTGTGTACAAAGAATAATGTCGGCGGCGGCTCTTTCGAAGACGTCTCGCCTCCTTCGAGGAGGCGACGACGACGAGCGCGAGCAGCTGTTGCCGACGACCCGACGCGAGGACGACGATAGCATCCCCCCAGCCGCGTCGTCGTTGGGGAAAATCGGATTCCTGATGTGCGCGCTCGCGCTGACTTTGCTCGGGACGACGCTCTCGATGACGACGCCGCAGACGGGAACATCCAACACAACCACGAAAACAGCGATGAATGCAAAGCTTGGCAGCGAGCGCATTGGCGGCGGCGGTTACGTGCCGTATTCCGTGGAGTTGGTTCCGACGACGACGATTCGAAGAAAACCGGTGACCGATGTCACGTTCTTTACCGCCATCGAGCGGTGCCTCGCCGAAGCGCCGACGGACGGTAAATGCATCGACTACGGATCGAGAAGCTTATACGGACCAATTCCAGAATGGAACGTGAGTTTAGTGACGAATATGGATAAAGCGTTCGAAAATCGCGTCGATTTTAACCCGGAATCGTTGAGCGACTGGGATACGAGTCAAGTGACTTCTATGCACTGGATGTTTTTTAACTGCCGCGAATTTAACGGCGACGTGAGAGGATGGCAAACTGGGAACGTGGAGGATATGAGCGGAATGTTTTATAACGCGACAAAGTTTACGAGAAAGATTGGCGAGTGGGACACGAGTTCGGTGACGAACATGCACGGCATGTTTCAATTCGCGGCGAGTTTTAACAAGAATATTTTAGAGTGGGATACCGGGAAGGTGGCGAACAGCGCGAACATGTTCAAAAACGCGACGGATTGGTACAAGAAGTTTTCCTGTCCGAACGATTCGAGCGTGCCGAGCGACTGTTCGTGCACGGCGTGCGTAAAACAGGAAGAATTTTTAGAGAGCATAGAGGAGTGTTTGCGTTTAGCGCCTGGAGGGAATTGCGAGAAAGGTTCGCACGGCGCCATTCACTTGTGGGACGTGTCCAAAGTAACGGACATGTCGTCCGCGTTTGAAAATAGAGAATTGTTTAAAGACGTCGGTATTAGTAACTGGGACGTCAGCTCAGTGACTCGAATGGATAACATGTTTCGCAACGCGGTCTCCTTTAACGGCGATATTAGCAAATGGAACGTAGAAAACGTTCAATCGGCGCACCGCATGTTCAAAAACGCCAAGGCGTTTGATAAGGACATTCGAGGGTGGGTAATGATGAGCTTACCCTCATCGACGTCTACGCCGCCGCCGACGACGACGATGGCGGCGAGTTTATCTACTGCGGTCAGCGAAAAAGAAAGCAATCACGCATCTTGGGACATGTTCACCGGTGCGGACGCGTGGTTGATTAAATACGGCTGCCCGTCTTGCCAGCAATTCGAAGGCCCGCCGAAAATGTGGTCCACCCTCAACGAACATCCGCCACCGTCGCCGCCGTTGCCGTCTCCGCCAATGTCACCGACGCCTCCATTTGACCCGTCAAAATGCGCCTCCACGCCTCCGTTTGAGAACTTACACGAGTGCGAAGATACTTTAATTCACAAAGAGGAGTGCTCCGTCGATCCGTCCACGAACGAGGAAACGTGCGCGGTGCAAGTCAAAGTCCCGGTCCTCGGTTTTTGCGCGATGAAAGCCGCCATCAACCGCTTAAACAAAATCGAGTGCGGTTATCTGTTGGAACAAAATACCCTTTCAACGCTCGATGCGCTCACCACGCCGGTGAACTTGCGCGGCATCGGGGACTATTTAGACGGATTGGCAACCGTCCTCGAAACTCAAATCGCTCCGGCGCCGCAGAATATCTTTGCCTCCTCTTTGGCGCAGCAGGAAGAAGAACGAACCGAAGAAATACCGAGCGAAAACGACGGCGACGACGACGACGACGACGGCGTGTACGGCATGATCAAAGATAGAAAGAAAGGTTGGTTTGGATTTTAGAAGATAGTGTATACCAAAACGAACGCGTTGTAATAGTAATAGTAAAAGGAGAAAAGTCAATGCTTTTCGTAACGCATTTTTCTTCACTTTTTCCCCACACGCACATTGAAAAAAACGCACACGATTCTTCCGTCGCGCGCAGCCGCGAAGAGAGAAAGATATATAGATTTTAGAGAATGCACCGATAAAACACACATTGCAGAAAGAAAGAGCGCACATGTCGTCCCATCCTAATCCTTCCCAGAAGCGGGAACAGCGGCACTTCCTTTCCGCGAGAGACCGACGACTGTTGGTGTTCGGTTATCCGAGAAGAGTCACTTCCCGGGAAGTCGAAACGCTGGTGCGTTTTTTACTCGAAGAAGAAGAAGATGAAGATGAAGAACAAAGAGGAGATAAAAGAGATCCAGGAGACGAAAAGAACGAGAACACGACGACGACGATTAAAGTTCTCGACGAATTGGACGCGCACGGGTGCGCGAGCGCGTTCGTGCAACTGCCACGAACGACGACGCGGGAGCAGCGATTTCGACTGCTCGAGAGTAAGCTTCAATCTGGCATTCAGTTTGAAGGGGCGAATATCTACGCGAGAGCGTTTGACGCGCCGAATCGACCCGAGGCGTTGAAAGGGTTGCCGAGGACATTGGAAGAGGTGTTTAAAAAGACGAGGGAGAAGAAGATCAGCGACGATGGCGCGTCGGTGCCATCGCTATTGCCGCCGGAAGGGTACACGATTGGCGGGAGCGCGGCTGTTGAAAACGGCGCGACGGGTACGAAGCGGAAAAGAGTCGGTCCTGGTCCGCTCTTATCGCTCTCAGAAAACGTAGCAGCAACAGCAGCAACAATTGTGACATCAGCAGCAGCAGATAACGGCGTTCGCTTGATTCGAGCGGATGTAAGAGGCGGCGGTGCGTTTGCGCGAGATTTTGATGCGGTTGAGTTTCTCGAGTTTGACCCGGCGACGAGTTCACCCGGTGATTGCGAGAGAGAGAGCGTGATGCTCATCGGTCGCAGAGGTAACACTAACGTAGAGAGAAAACTTGCCGTCATATACGCTGCCGAAGCTCTGCCGTTTTTTATCGGTGCGAGGGGTCTCGCGGTGAGACGAATGAGAAACACGTTCCCGACCGTAGCTTTTGAATGTATCGAGCATCCTCAAAGATGCGTGTTTTTGTGGCAGAAAGGTACCGGCGCGAACGGCGACGATGAGGTGGCGAAATGCGAGGAGATTTTGTTCGAAAAGGCGGTTTTAGAGACGATTAAAACGTTGCAGCGGACGTCAGAAGAGTTCGCGTTGAGTGCGAAGAAAGTAGCCGCCCCGGCGAGCACCGCGAGTTACGATTTCAGAAGTCAAAGAAGTAGCGAAGATACCGGATTTTTTCGTGCTCAAAGCGATAGCCTTTATCATCGAGAGCAGCATCAATGGGAAGAAGCGGGAATGACTTTTAACGACGACGACGGTGACTTACATGCGCCAAGCGTCGCTCCGTTTGTTGGCAGCAAAACGCCGATACCACCGCCAGCGGCAAATGAGTACGATCATCTGTATCATGACATCGAAGATAAAGAAGAAGAAGAAGAAGAGGAAGAAAAATGTGATAATACGAATAGAATTTTAGACGACGACGATTTTGGGGAAGCAGGCTTTGAAGGTGGTGAAAACGACGAGGATGATAACGACGGCACTTACGAAGAAGGGGAGGAAGGAACCAACCTCTTACGAAACGAAACTCCATCACCGATTGAGGAGCTACAAGACGCCGACGCCGCTGCGTGCGAGGTGAATAACAAAGACATCAACTCTCGACTGGACATCCACAGAGCGTGTTCAGAAAGGCTTATTTCGAGAACAGACGTCGCGTTTTTCCTCGGCTCGACGAACAAACATACGGATGGAAGCATTACGGAACGATTCGATTTGAACGAGCGTTTCGTGAGAGTGCGCATGCCAAAAGGCAAAACCGTCTCCTCGAGTAACTACGCGTGCGGGATTATAAAGAAAGCGCACGGCGAACCAGGACGAACGAACTTGCACGAAATCACGTGGAAACTCGTTCTGGACATAGGACTCGCTTCTGAGCCATACACCACGGACGTGGCTTATTTGTCAAACGATACTTTTACGCAAACCGAAACGAGTGCGTTTGTGGACAACTTGAAAACCAGAGATGGTGACGATGTGGCCGCGGAAACGCTCTTCGCGCCAACAATGTAATACGTAGATTAAACAATTGTAAGTAAGTAGTAGGGTAGTAGACATCAACACAGGATTTATTACATTATTTATTTGTCTCTCTCTCTCTCTTCTCTTCTCTCTCTTTCTTTCTAATTATAGCACGTTGTTGGTTATTGTTATTAAAATAATACTCTTAGTTCGGGTTGATGATGGCTTTGATTTCATCGTACATGACCAAAACCATCGCACCGCCGACGCCTCTCAAGATGTTAGAGAATGCACCCTTGAAGAACGCGCCCGCGCCTTCGGCTTGGTAAATCTTAACAAACGCGTCCATGGTACCGCTGTACGTCGGACCGGCGGCGCCGCCCTTCTTACCGGACGTCATCATCAAACGTCTACGAACGGTATCAAACGGATAAGACAAGACACCAGCGGCGTTCGTGGCGACTTGCGCGACGACGAACTTCGCAATCATGGAAGAATCCTTGGTCAACAAGGCACCCTTCCCGGTGTCGTAGAGACCAAAGTACGAACCTCTGTACACGACGATACCTTGGACGGAAACGCCAAAGCCCTTGTACAAAGCACCAACACCGCCAGCTCTGGCAGTCTTGGAAATGCAATCGACCAAACCGGTGAATTCGCGATCCTTGTTCGAACCGACATCGGCGGCCAAACGAGTACGAGCGAAATCAAGCGGGTACACAATCAACAAAGAACCCGCGCCGGCCAAACCGCCGGACGCCATGTTGACCGCAAAAAACGACCAGAATGCCTCCTTCGGCGAGTACGTCGGAAACAAGTTCTTAATCGTATCCTTGAACGCAAAGTTAAACGCTTGCGTCGGGAAATAACGGACGATGTTGGCCGTGTTACCTCTCCAGAACGACGCGACGCCTTGCTCCGCGGAGACTCTCGTGAAGCAGTTCACGATACCGGTGTATCTCGGGATTTCCCCAGAGACAATTCTCGGGTTCGCATCTTGCGTTTGGATCAAAAGCTTGACTCTTTCAATCGGCGCGGTCGCAGTTTTCGCGATCGAACCAGAGACGCCACCAGCCGCTAAATCTTTCAAGAAACCGAGCGGGTCCTGTTTTTAAATAAAAGTAATCGAGAATCGAGTCAAACAAAAATTGGGTGAGTTTCTCTCATTCCAAGTTGACAAAAAGAAAGAATCTAGATCCTTCCAGCCGTCGAGAACCCGCGAAATTCAGATCAACGGCGTCATCGCGTCCGCGCCTACCGATCGCGTTCGGTTTTGCCGCCCGTTTCTCCGCTCGCGCGTCCTTTACGAACCAAAACCGAGAGTTTTCAATTCAATAATCCATATTCGAAAAATAAAAAAGCTCCTCTCTGTGCTGGTGGATGATGTTTGGCGGCCGATCCCTTTTGAAACGTCGCGCATCCATCCATCGCGCGCAAAGACACGCCACGCGACATTTTCCGACCCGCAAAACCACCCGCATCGCGCTCAAAACTACACTCTCCATCAAACGAGCGCGTAAAATCGAACCGCACATCCCGGATCTCCTCCTAAACCTCGCGCCTTGCCTTCCGCGCGGCGCTCACATTTTGGATGTTTTGTGTTCAAAAGAAAAACAAAAACAAAAAAGAAAACAAAAAAAGAAGAACGACGCGCACCACTTCTTTCTTACTGTACGCGGTGAACTGCATCGTCGCTCTCTGCGTTCGCGTCATCGCCGAAGAAGCCGCCGCGAACCCAGAAGTCGTCTCTGGTTTCTGTTGTTGTTGCGCTTTCAAGTTGCGCTCGAACGCTTGTTCGTAAAAGGCTTTCGTGAATGCCATTCTTTTTGTTCTCGTGTGTGAGTGATTGATGGTGCGGATAAAAAGTGAAGAAGAGGAATAAATAACAAAGCAAAGGCGAAATTTTTTTTGTTTTTTTGGCGAAGAGTATACGCAACGTTAATAGGGCCATATCGATCCACATGTATGACATACGGAGATCTCTCCCTTCCACTCCTCGGTCGTGTTGGGCTTCTCGCTCGTCAGAAAACACTCGATCCTGTGAGAGAAGAGAGAAAAAGCGCGCACCCACACACCGCATATGCAGTAAAAAGAAGAGGAGAAGAAGAAGAAGAGCGTTTCATTCATCGCGCAGAGAACACACATATATATGATGCGAGTGGCAGCCTTGCGACGCTTTTTTGCGACGACGACGAAGATGAGCGTTTACTTTTCTTCGCGTTCGTGTTCGTGTGCTTCTTCTTCGTCGTCTGGTGGCGGCTCGACGACGACGACGACGACGCGAGCGGCGATGGTGCCGGATGCCGCTGGTGCCGCTGGAGGAAGCGCGAAAACCGCCAACAACGCCGCCGTCGTCGCGCGAGGTCGCCGCCGGTCGCCGTTTTCGTCGTCGTCGTCGTCGCGCGGAGATGGGAAGATGAGGAGACAACCGTTTTCGTCGTCGTCAACGTCTCGTTTTTCTTCTTCTTCTTCTTCTTCTTCTGCGACCGCTTTGAACGACGAAAAAGAAGAAGAGGAGGAAGAGATAAAAGACATACTTTCGCTGCTGTGCAGAAGCGCGCGTTTGAATCCGAACCGACCGGCGATTGCTTCTGGCGTCGCTTCCAAAGGCCCTTTGGATGCGGTCGCGTACGCGAAACTCTTCAATTTCAGTTACACGTTGTCGCAATCGAAGGTTTTAGAGGACGTGTCCGTTGGGGACAGAGTCGGGGTGTATTGCGCGCCAAACGCGGAATTTGTGGCGTCGGTGTACGCGATATGGATGCGCGGGGCGATTGCGGTGCCTGTGTCGGCGTTCGGGGACGAGACGGATCGAGCGCACGTCGCGCGCGATAGCGGGATGAAGACGTGTTTAGTGCCGCCGAGGACGAACGATTATTTCATGAGGAGCGGAGGAGAGGAAGAGGAGACGTTCACGTGCGGGGAGGCGGAGATTAGGCGAGTGTATAAAATTCCAAAGTGGGCGCTGAAGCCGTGCGAGCTTCAGAAGAATTGGCTGGAAGACGTTAGCGGCGACGGTAGTAAAAATAGTAGCAGCGATAGTAGCGATAGTAGCGGTAGAAGTCAAAGAAACGGAGAAGTGGGCGCGCTGATTTTATACACGTCCGGAACGACTGGGCAGCCGAAAGGCGTTTTACACACCAGACAGAGTTTGTATTCTCAAGCGAAGACGTTGAGAGACGCGTGGGAGATTTCCAAGAAGGACCGTTTGTTGCACTGTTTGCCTTTGCACCACGTGCACGGATTCGTGAACGGCGTCTTGGCGTCGCACGCGAGCGGCGCGACGGTGGAGTTCACGGATGCGTTCAAGTTCGATCCGAGGTATTTTTGGCGAAGGATGCGAAACTCTGGGCCAGATATAACGATGTTTTATGGCGTACCAACCATGTACGCGATGGCGTTGCGACAGTTGGACGTTTACGACAACGCAGATAGGAGGAGAAGAGAGAAAGAAAAAGAGGAAGGAGACGGAAACGACGAGACGAAGGAAAAAGTATCGACTCGATCGGAGTGCGCGAAGGAAGCGAAAGCGCTTCGCTTGTGCGTTTCTGGTTCCGCGGCGTGTCCTACTTCCATTCTAAATCAGTGGAACGCGCTGACTGAAAACCAATCGCCTCTGTTGGAACGATACGGGATGACAGAAATCGGCATGGCGCTTTCGCAAAAATTGGATTTCTCGAGTCGCGCGCCCGGATCCGTCGGCGAACCGTTGGCGAACTCGGAGTGCAAAATTCTAGACGACGCGACGAACGAGTTACTCGTGAAAGGACCGGGGATTTTCAAAGAGTACTGGAACAATCCAAAAGCAACCGAAGAGGCGTTCACGAGCGACGGGTACTTTAAAACCGGCGATGTCGTGTCCGTTTCCCCCGATAAAAAAGACTGGCGCATCGTCGGTCGCGCTTCCGTGGACGTCTTGAAAGTCGGCGGCGAGAAAGTTTCCGCGCTAGAAATCGAGGCGAGAGTTTTGGATGGTTTAAGTCAAACGTCTTTGAAAGAAATCGCGGTATTCGGAGAGGTGGACGAACACTACGGCGAGCGCGCCGTGGCAATCGTCGCGCCTTTGGACGAATATAAATCCACGGAGAATTTCAGCGAGCAGTCCTTCGACGAGGAAGTGAAAGCGTGGACGAGAGAGAACTTAACGAGCGAACGATGGATCACGAAAACGTACGTGGTAGACTCTATACCGAGAAATGCGATGGGAAAAGTCAACAAGAAAAGCTTAAAGGCGATGTTTTCGAAAGACTCTTCGTCATAGTTTGAGTGAGTCGTTGCGAGTGTACATTTACTTAGTTTTAGCATTAGTATTAGCAACCCGTTGACTTCATCACACGATTTAGACTAACTACTCGCGACTATTTTTATCTCTCGTTCATCTCGGGGCGACTTTGTTCGTGTCGTTACTACTATTATTGCTGCTATTATTGTCCCCTCCGTCGACGCTGTTGTTGTTGTTGTGATTGCTGTTATCGCTGCTCAAAGCTCTGGCGACTTCAAATTCAGGCAAAGGCATCGCGTTTAACCGTCTGAAATCCTCTCGCGTTGGGATGTCGTACTTTCCTTCTAAAAATTTCGCGAGACTGGCGGGCGCTTTCGCGCGATCTAAATACGCTCTCAAAGCGTCGCCTTGGACTCTCTCTTCTTTCGCTAAAACCTCCGAAGCTTCGCGCAACAACGCTTCGTTTAGCTGTAACGTTTCGCACGCCACAACTAACGCCGCGTTTAGCAATCCAGTCACTTCACCTTCGACGTCGTGACCGGACTCTTTCGCGCGATCGCTAAACGACCAATCTTCCGGGTTACCGCCGGAAGATAGAGTCGGTATGGATATCGGACCGACCGAGGCGGACAAACCCCACTCGGCGAAACCTTTATACGCCAACATCGTCGCGCGTTGAATATCGTCCGAGGCTCCGGTACTCACGCGTTTACACGCAATCATTTCCGCCGCGCGTCCGCCCATGAACGTGGCGATTTGCCCACGAAGTTCATCCGCAAACATTAGTTTCCTCTCCGGCTCGTCCGTGTTTGGTGGCGTGTACGTAAAACCCAACGCACCTCCAGACCGGGCGACGATAGAAATCTGTTCCGGTTTCGTCGATCCGGGAAGTAACGTCCCGACGGCTTGCGAAACGATCGCGTGGCCAACTTCGTGCGCGGAGACATTGAATTTCTCTCTCGGTCCTAACAGCGAACGTTTCTTTTCCACGCCGGCGACGGTTCTCAAGACTGCTTTTTCAAATTCCTCCTTACCGACGGTGGTTTTGTTTTCGCGACCGGCGAGTAACGCGGCTTCGTTGACTAAGTTTTCCAAATCAGCGCCGGTAAAACCGCTCGTCATCGTCGCGATTTCGTCTAACAAGTGTTTTTTTTCATCATTTTGTTGTACATTGTTCTCCAACGGCAAACCTCTCGTTTGGACGTGGACGTCCAAAATTTCGCGTCTTCCTTGGACGTCTGGTTTGTCCACTTGAACGATCCGATCGAACCGACCGGGGCGTCGTAACGCCGCATCTAACGTATCCGGACGGTTTGTCGCGCCTATGCATATTACCAATCGGCTCGCATCGGCGTCGAAGCCGTCTAATTCAGTCAACAACTGATTCAAAGTCTGTTCACGTTCGTCGTTACCCATGCCTCTCATTTTGCCGTCCGACCGGCCTTTAGCGACGGCATCGATTTCGTCGATGAACACGATCGCTGGCGCTTGAGCGCGAGCTCGAGCGAACACATCGCGCACACGAGATGCGCCCATACCCACGTACAGCTCCACGAATTCGCTCGCGGCGACTGAAATGAACGGCACGCCGGCTTCGCCGGCCACCGCTCTCGCTAACAGAGTTTTCCCGGTCCCGGGCGAGCCGCACAAAAGCACCCCACACGGCGGTCTCGCGCCTAATTTCGAGTACCGCTCTGGGTTTTTCAAAATGTCTACGATTTCGGATAACTCTTCTTTCGCCTCGTCGACGCCGGCGACGTCTTCGAACGTCGTCGACGGTGGCGGCGTGAAATTCGGATCGTTGCGTCCTCGGCCGTTGAACGACCTCCCTCCGACTTGCCTTCCCGCGCCTGGAATTCCACCAGGCATACCACCACCTGGCATACCACCTCTTCCGCCGGGCATACCACCACCAGATCCCATCATCATCGAATTCTCGCGAATGTTCCTCAACCAAAAGAACAAAACGATCGACGCGAAGACTAAAAACGGGAAATCAAACGCGTTCTTATCGCCGTCGGCGTCCACCGAGAAGAGCTCGACGTCGTTCTTTTCCAGCTGCGCGTACGGAGTTTGCGCGTCCGCGGGTTTTCTCGTCGCGTAGTGAATCTCAAACGACTTTGATCCGTCGCTTTTGCTCAGCGTCGTCGTCGTCTCTCCTCCTCGTCGTTCTTGTCCACGTTTTCCTTCGTTACCGCTCTTTCTCCCGTCGCCCCCGGCGTCGATCACCGTCGGTTTCCTCGGTTTCCACGTCAAACGATCTCCCGCCACCGTGACCGTCCCAATCTCATTCCTCCTCGCGTCTCTCAAAAACTTCGAATACGACACTTGCAAAACCCTCGCGCGTCTCTCTTTCGCCGCGTACGGGTTACCGTCGCTCGTCCCAAACGCCGCCTCGTACGCGTACGCCAGAAACGAAACCAACGCGTACGTCGCGACGATTTTCGTCGCTCGGTTCACCAGCATCACCGACCGATTCGGTGGTGGAGAAGAAGGAGAACGAGGAGAATGCGATTGTTGTTGTTCTTGTTGTTGTCGTCGTTGATTTGCACTCGTCCACGAATTGTTGTCGTTCGTCGACGCGCCGTCAGAGCCAGATTTTTCATCTTCCTTTTTCTTCTTCGAGGGTTCGTTACCGTCGATTTTATTATCGTCCGACGACGTCGCTTCCTCCGTCTTCTCGTCCTCGTCCGTCTTCTTCGCGCTCGTCGTCCTCCTCACGTTCTTCGATGGCACCACCACCACCAGCTCGCGACGACGACGACGAAAACGACGACTCGAAAGCGTCGTCGACAAAGACGACGCGAAGAAGATGGTCTTTCGAAAGACGGCACCGTCGTCGTCGTCATCAAAGTCGTCGATGATAGCGCTCACGCTTCTCGTCCCTCCTCCTCTTCTTCTTCTCGAAGACGACTTTGACTTTGACGACGAAAAAGAACGATAAT
>Ga0181600_10002238_pt1 | contig 15029 bp, 8 predicted proteins | sample 041ome_2_FD_132982 | JGI IMG/M metagenome (GOLD analysis project Ga0181600, IMG submission 132982) | Coastal salt marsh microbial communities from the Groves Creek Marsh, Skidaway Island, Georgia - 041406US metaG (megahit assembly) | ecosystem: Environmental > Aquatic > Marine > Intertidal zone... | reverse complement strand
GTCTTCGGACACCATCGACAACGTCAAGGCGAAAATCCAAGACAAAGAGGGCATCCCGCCGGATCAGCAGCGATTGATCTTCGCCGGAAAACAATTAGAAGATGGCCGAACTTTAGCCGACTACAACATTCAAAAAGAATCCACCTTGCACTTGGTCTTGCGCTTGAGAGGCGGCATCATCGAGCCGTCCTTGGTCGTCTTGGCGAGAAAATACAACCAAGACAAGAAGGTCTGCCGCAAATGCTACGCTCGATTACACCCGAGGGCGGTCAACTGCAGAAAGAAGAAGTGCGGGCACACGAACCAGTTGCGCGTCAAGAAGAAGTTGAAGTAAACTCTACGCTTAGATTTTTGGAGGGGAGAGTTTTGTGTAATTAGTTTAAACCTTAGCATATTAAATTAACGGAGTGAGAGAGTCGGAGAAAGAGAGAGAGAGAGAGAAGGAGAGAGAGAGGTGTTTTGAGAGAGATTATTCTACAAGTTGTAATCCGGATGTCAGAGCGACGAGAGAGAAAACGTCCAAAATGACTTCTTCTTCCTTCCCGCCTGTGATTTTTTCTCCTTTTTTCAAGCCAAAAAGGCACCTCTCTCGAATTTTTCTCGCGCGCTCGTCTAACAAACTTCACCATAAAAAATTTTACCCGCGCTATAGGATATCTCGCGCTTACATACACACGCAAACACACGCACGAGAAAGAAAGAATATGGAGAGAAGTCGTCGTCGCGCGCCGCGCGTTGTGTGTGTGTGAGAGTGAGAGAAAGAGAGCGCCGCTTTTCGAGAGTTTCATATAGTGAGCTAAATTTGAAAACCGCACACATACACTTACACACAAAAAATGGAGATCATCGAAATCCTGGATTCGGACGAGGAAGGCGACGAACGCGTTCGAATCGTGCAGCAACGACACGAACCGAATTTACGGCCGATACAGGAGGAAGGGAACGGGGATGGGGACGTGATAATTACAGGTACGCGCGGGGGTGATTTGTTGGTGGACAGAGAGAGAGGAAGAGAAGCTCACCTCTTGTCTCGTCGTGTTTTTTTCTACTCTTCTTGTTTTTTTCTCGGTTTCAAAAACAGAGAGAGAGAGGGAGATTTGGGTGCCTAAATTTTGGAAACCGGTTCGCTCGCGAAAGAAATCTCTTTTCCTCTCTCTCTGGTCGTCTTTTATCGATGCTCGCAAAGTATCCGTACTCGCACGCGCTGACCGAGAACGTTTTTTTTTCTCTCTGCCTTTGCGTTTCGCGCGCTCTTTTTCTTCTTCCCATGTGGATGTCGCGAAAAATGAAAACAGGCGTCGGCGGTCAAGAAATACTACGAGATATCGCGCACCCGCGCCACGAGTGCGCAACGCACAAGTTTGATAAGTATTCGTCGGCGACGCACATACAGCACTGCGCGAATTGTTGGTGTTACGTGTGCGACGTAAAAGCGCCGTGCGCGACGTGGGCGCAGCATTGCAGCGCGTATCCGAACTTCAGATGGAACGAAGAGAGACGAAGAAAGTTGGCTGGATTGCCGCCGCAGCAGCAGCAGCAGGTGCAGCCAGAAGCGCCTGCTAACAGAGGAGATAATGACAACCGAATCATGCTCGGCGTCCCCATGACCTGGAGACCTATCAGTGTTCAACTTGCCGAGTTTTCGAGGTCCGTAGGTAAGGATGAGTTCAGAATAAACTTCCCGGAGGGACATGGCGACGTGCATGTGGCGCGGACAAGGTGCGCCGAGTTATTCCTTTCCATGTCTTGGGTAGGGAAGGGCAACGGCCGTGTCATGGTTGCCAGACGAAAAAAGTACACGTTGTCTCACGATGGACGTTTTCTCGTGTTTGCGGCAGTTGTCGAGCCATCGGAGCGAGCTATAGTGAGATTAAAGACTCAGGACGATGGCAACTGGGTTCTCATTGCGAGTCCTCAGCACTTCCAACAAATGTGCAAAGTTGCGTCGGGAGCAGCAAATCTCGGCGTCGAGTGGTGGGGAGTCGGATTTTACAAGCTCAATGCACCGGAGCAGATGTACAGGGGACACCTTCAAATTTACGACGATATCTCCGAAAATCGCTTTCCCAGAAGTGCCGAAGAATTCGAAGTCTACGAAGGCATCTTTAAGCGGGTTCAGGCATTAGTGGGAGGCTTGGGGCAAACCGCGAACAGGCAAGTACCTACGACATTAATTCAACACATCGCACGATTAAGGATCACTGAAGAATCTGGGAGCGCCGAAGTGTACGAAGTACTCGCCGCCCGCGCTTGTATGCGAATAATCCACAACAACGAATCTGCGTACAAGAATCGCATCGGCGAAGAGCCAAATGGTGGAATATCGTACGTGAATCCGCCGAAGAAAACGCCATTACCCGATCCAGCTGGAATAGCGGAAGCGTTCAAGGTTGGAAGCGTCTCGATCCCCGTCCGCGCATCCAAAGCGCGTGGAGAGGAGTTTACGGAAGAACGCATCGCGGAGGAAGTGGCCAAAGCTCCGCACGGTTTTCGATTCTCGTCTCTCACACGTTTGGAAAACTACGGAATGTATGGAAGTGATGTAGAATTGACCAATTTGTTTAATTACAAACCAGAGGCCGTTTATTTGACATCTAGAAGCGAAAGTGCGAGGAGAGAACATTTCAAGCCGTTTTTGGAGGCGATGCCTATCTTCTTGGAGGGAGACCCGAAGCCGCGTTCGAAAGTTCCTCTGCGCATCTTGTTTGTCGACTCCAGAAGTGCAAAGGCGGAGTGGACTATATGCGACGTGAAGAATGGCGATAAAGTGGCGAACGTTGTCGAGGATTTAGAAGGTCAATACGAGCTAAACGAGAACGAGCAGATTATTTTGGCAACGGTGGCGTATCGTCCCGAGAATATCGCCCAAAAGCCATTCGGAGAACGTTATTGGTATGGCGAATACGATGCAAGAGCATCATCAACGATCTTGGAAGTTCACAACTCACAAGCGGGGCTGCAAAAACGCGCGTCTACGCTTCCAAACTATTATCGTCCATTTTCGAGAACAGAAAACGAGCGCAAAGAACCTTCGGAAAAAATTCTGGTGGCGTACAAAACGAAGAAGGCTGAGAGTTTCCGCGCCGTGTTTCCGATGTTGCGAAAAACGTTCCAGCAGCGAATAGCGCCGTGGGCGGAACACATAATGAGTAAAGGCGAAGAACCTTCCTTTGACGATTGGGATACCATTAAAAAATTCAAGGATAGCGATTATTTACAGCCGTGTTCGATTCCGGTAATCATCGATGCGGAAGGCTTTGTTACAGAAAAAATAAAGCCTAAACGCAAAATTTGCGCGCGTCACGAAGACATCGGAAAATTCGGTTCCCTGGAATCGTACGTCTCGAGTATGTGGAGGGATAGGGGTTCTTGGGATGAAATTGAATTCCCATCGACTTTGTCGAGCGCGGAGCGTCGCCGGGTCCATCAAGCAGCTTCTAAGTGTAAAGAAAGCTTCGAAGCAAACATCCACTCGGAGTCGCGCACGATTGGAAACGAAAGAGCTGTTCACTTAGTGAAGACGCTTGGAAAACGCAGCGGCGGCATCGACGAAGCTACTCTACTCAGACAAAACACGGAACCTTTCTTGAAAACTTGCGTGGAAAAATACATCTCCGAAGAATCATCGCGCAAACGGGACAGAGATGGCGGCAAGGTAAAGAACGAACACGTCGTTAAGATTTCTCACTTTTTGCACGGTAAAGTTCCTCATTTTGGGGATACGAAGGATTTCAGATCGTTGAAAGGCGGGTTAGATAAAGCGTTGACCAGTCATAAGGTTTATTCCTTCTCTACGCCGCGAGAATCTGAGAGTATGGCCTTTTTAGACGGAATTTCAGTCACGGCGGTCACAGCGATTATCGAAACTGGCGACGAAAGTGTTCGAATTTTAGGTGGCGTAAGGCGTGGTTTGTTCCAAGGTTGTGCGACTTCAACCGTAGAGGCTATCGAAGATTTGAAAAATACGGAAGATACCATCAATATGCAAATTATCGAGTGTCAAGCTGTTGAGCGCTCTCAGCGAATGTGTGCGGAGATTTTCACCGCCTCCAAGACGCATTTTCGTAGAGGCGGGGTGGGTTTAGTAGAAAAGAGATTAGAAAACTTTGCGACGTGTGGAAACATGTGTGTGCCAATCGTGTGCGTCCAACCGGAAATCCGCGTCACGGCGAAAATGCGAAAGGAGGTGCACAAGAACGCTCGCGAAATTTGGTATCTCGACGTCGATATCTACGCACAAAAGCCTGGAAATTTTGTTCCTGACACCAGACTTTACAAGCACAGCTTTGACAGAAAATTTGCCTATGTTCCACCTTTGAACTGGAAAATGCGTCTCAACGTTCCAGAACGAGCAGTTGTCGCGAATGCGAATGATGTGCGGGATATGCTCTCGCCGCCTTTACTTTACGCCCGCGCATTTAGAAAATCCGATGACTCTGTTGGCGCTGTTGGTCGTTTGAAAGTTACAATCCCGCATCTATCGAAAAACGCTCGTTTGAAACGAGAAGCGAACGAAGTGGAGATGTGCTTTAAAGTCGGGCACGGCGCGGCAGGTGCGGTTGGACTAATGAAAGCGTTGGAGATGCAAGAATATCCATCGGTCGAACAACCGAAGGGGTTGACGGTGACGATGCACGACTACCAGAGACAAACTTTGAATCGAATGATTGAACTAGAGAGAATGCCTGGTGGGTTTCGCGATTTGGTTTGGTACGACGTGAGCGATGTGATGAAAAATGCGCCACTTAATTTTTCACCCGATGGAAACCCGATGGAGAAGAGATGGATGTATTCGCCCGGTTTTGATCAAATTGCAGAGGCGAGGTGCATTCCCAAGACACCGAGAGGTGGCTTTCTTTGCGAAGAAATGGGATTAGGAAAAACCATCGAAGTCCTCGCGTTGATTTTGGCACAAAAACCTCCGCAAGGGTGGATTGAACACGGCGAAACGCTCGGCAAAGCTGGTGCGATTGCAGAATGTACCAACATGGCGAACGGAACGAACGTGAAGAAGCCCCATCGTTCTGGGGCGACGCTCGTTATTTGTGCCGTTTCGCTCGTCGGCCAATGGATTGACGAGGCAAAATCGAAGCTCGACGAAGATTCAGGCTTGCGTATTCTCATGTATCACGGGCAAAATCGCATTAAAGACCCGAAAAAAATCGCAGAGAATTACGATTTGGTCGTCACCACGTACCAGACGCTCGCCGCCGATCGCTCCAGAACGAATCCGCTCGGTGAGATTGAGTTTTATCGGCTGGTTTGCGACGAGTCGCACATGACGAAGTCTTACAGCACCGGGCAGTCCAAAGCGGCTTCTGGAATATGCGCAGTGAGACGTTGGGCATGTACCGGTACTCCAATAGCTACGAATAGCGTGGATCTTTTCGGGCAATTTGCGATGCTTGGCGTTTCTCCTTGGGGGACCGATCTCAAACGATTTCGGGAAGATTTTAACAACATAATTTGTTCGACCACGGTGCGCCCAGACCGCGCCTATGGGCGCGAAAGAAGCATGATAGATAGATCTTCGAAGGAAATCAAGAACATTTTGACGGTGATGAAACCAATGACTATTCGTCACACCAAGACTCAAAAACTCGGAAGAAACGCGACCAAGGACTTGCTCTCGTTGCCGCCAAAGACGGTTATCCACGTGCCCGTAACTCTCTTACCAGAGGAGCAGCGTCTGTACGACGAAATGCACGCAGACACGAAAGATGCGTGGGAAACAAAGTACAAGGCGAAAGGGCACGCCTTTGTTGCTAAGCATACGTTTGGAATCATGTCCTTGTTGCTTCCCGCGAGAAGATTGTGCTCCGGCGGCCGCTTGACAAAGGCGGATTTGACCATCAAGGAAGACGAAGCTGCCGCCGCTGCTGAAGCGAACGGCGACGCGGAAGAAGGTCAAGGTGATAACTTTGGTGCGCAAGAAGTTAAACGCGTGAAGAAAGAACCAGTAGAACCAGTGGCTCCGATAGTTGCCGATAATGGCAACGAGGTGGCATCCATCGAAGTAGAATCGAAACTTCGCGTGCTCGTCGCCGAGCTCAAAAAAATGCGCAAAGACGACCCGACGAACAAAGCTTTGATCTTCACGCAATTCGGTCAAACCATCGAGTGGTTACAAAGGCGATTACCGGAGGAAGGATTTGGTTTCCGAACCATTAGCGGTTCGATGAGCGCGAAGAATCGCGATAAATCCATCCAGGCGTTTCAAAAAGACCCGCCGACGACTGTCTTCATTTTGTCCGTCCGCTCCGGAGCCGTTGGGATCAACTTAACGGCCGCCTCGCACGTTTTTATGATTGAACCGTGCTTAAACCCAGCGCTTGAAAACCAAGCGATCGGCCGAGCGTGGAGAATGGGTCAAACGAGACCGGTGACGGTGAAGATTTTAGCCGTCCAAGATTCCATCGAAACGAACATCGTTAAGTTGGTCCAACAACGCACGAATGGCATCGCTGTCAATAAAAAAGACGACGAGAACGGCGGAGGACCGGAGATCATCGACATAGAGCAAGAAGAAGAAGAGATGCGTCGCGCGCAAATGAATAAAGGAGAACTGGCCGGCGCGATTCGCGCGGACAAGCAAAAGTTGAAGTTGGAGGAATTTGAACTTCTCTTTTCGCGAGGCAATTTGCTTCCGGAGCTTCCCCCAGAGGATGAAGCTCCGAAAGCCGATTCAGCGGTTGCTGTGAAAGATGAACCGATGGAAGACGTAGGTGCCCGAATCGTCGGAGGAATGGGGTTCACGCAGAATGATGGTAACAACAACAATAATAATAACAAGCTCGAAAACATCACCGGTAAAGATTCTCAAGAGAACAACGCCATCGGGTCGGAGGAGAAGAGGTCACCTCTGGCTAAAGCGCAAAAGAGAGCGTCGCTTTCCGAAACCGTGCCAAACACGGTGAAAACAATTTTTTCAGAAGTTTATGTAAAAAGATAACGGAATTTTGAGGAGGAAGAAGTCGTAGAAAGGATCGAGTGAAGAGGCGTTGAGAAACGCATATTTTCCACCCATCCCTTCGGATTGGAACACACACACACACACAAACACGCAAGAAATACAAGAAATACAAAAGAGCCGATAGTAACAGAAGAAGCAAATTCGAGCATAAATATAGGCGACGCATACAATTGTAATAATAATTCATTCGAAAGTACTAATAGCTTGGCGCGGCTTAATAATAACATTCATCATCGCTCGCTACTCGCGCGCTCCCCCCCCTTAAAACACCGTGACGTCCGCCGCTAACAACACGTGATCGCTCGGTTCATTTGCGCTCGGGTACGGCCCATCTGTCACCTCGGCTCTGTGTTTCAACGGTGCCACCGCGTCTACGCGAATGTTTTCCGTCACGAAAATATAATCTAAAGTATCGATGAACGGCTCGTCGTCTTTAATCTTGGCGTAGTTTGTGAAATCTGGCTCTTCGCCGTTGACTTCTTTGTAACAACTCACCATTCTCGCCGGCGGTTCGACGGTGTACTCCGTTCCTTCGTACGGCACCGGGTAGAACACATCGTCTTTATCCAACTTGTTCGTGGTCAATAACTCGTACGACCCATCGATTGGTTTGACGTTAAAATCGCCCATCAAAATTGAATTTCTCGTCCCGTCTTTTTCGCACTCTCCCATGGTATACGTCGCCGCCAACGCGCTGTGTAAAGTCATAACTTTCGGGTTCCTAAACATGCACGGCATGTGATACGTGGACACACCCAACGACACCCCGGTCTTCTTATGCTTTACGTTCGCATACACGATAGAATTAAACCTCCCTCTCGCCAACTCCCAATCGTCTTGCGGAGGATACTGCGGCTTGGCGTTCCTCGCCGCCCTCCACATTCTGACAATCGGATCCAACACGTACCTCCGCACCACGCCTTTCTCCTCCTCCAAATTCTTCGGTTTCCTCGGCCAATCCGCGCAATCCGACAACCTCTGCACGTCCACTCTCGATAACTCGTACGTATCCAGCGGCACCGCCAACAAAACCCCCATGTAATTATTAAACGGTTTCCCGTACAAGTGCGAGACGACGTGGTACCCGTGCTTGGCGAAAAACGCGTGCAGCGGTCCCGACCACGTCATGCTCACCTCTTGCAACCCTATGATGGATCTCTTCTCCATCTCTTTCGTTAATTTCTCCTTCACGCGCTCCAAACGAACCGACGCGTCGAGATTTCTCGGATCGCACGCCGTAAAGTACGTCGGCTCCGCCAGGTGCGACGAGAGCACGTTGTACGTCGTCACGCGAACCGAAGCGCCTCCTCCTCCTGAAGTCATCATCGTTGCCATCATTCTCGTTCGAGTCGTTCTCATCGCCGATCCACTCGTGCCGCTGCTGCTCCGAGTCGTCGCCGGCATTTTCTTCAGCGACAAAAGAGAAGAAGTACGAGAAGACGACAGAGATATTCGCGACGCGATCGATGCCGCTCGCATATATTAATATATATGTATATGAAACTCTTCTTCCCAAAATGTAACAACACACGACGGGGAGAAAATGTGTATCTAAAAAAGCTCGTCTCTGTCTCTGCCCGTCGCGCCGATGATTTCCCGCCCTCTGTTCCCGAATACAACAGATCCGAACAGACGGAGAGAGTAGTTTTCTCTCTCTCTCTCTCTCTCTCTCTCTCTTCTTCCCTCCTCCTCGCGTTTAAAAGAGCGTTTACCTTTTCCCACGCGCCGGCCGCTTCTCTCTCTCTCTCTCTCTCTCTTTTTTTTCTCAAAACTCTGGGGAAAATTGAATCAAAAACCACACTAAAAAGAGAGCTTCTTCTCTTCGCCCGGAAGGAGGAACTTCTTGTCTGGATCTCGAAAGCGGTTCATTACGCGGAATCAGAAACAGAAGAGGTGTCAGGTAACGAGCGCGCGAGAGTCAGAGAGAGAGAGAGAGAGAGAGAGAGAGAGAGAGAGAGAGAATACGCCAGAGAGAGAGAGAGAGAGAGAGAGAGAGAGAGATTTTGGATAGAAGAAGAGTACAAATATTAGAACATAACAACAACACACATGCCTCGTTTGAAACTTTCGAACGCGCTCCGGCGGGTGCCGGATAGACAGATGCCCATTCTGGTGACGTTCGCGAGCTTGTCGTTCGTGTTTTCGCTGCTGATGATTTCGATCGGGTACTTGTTTTTGACCGGGAGATTGGACATGTTGGACGCGATGGACGAGGCGACGCACGAGAAGTTGCACCGAGGAGGATCTTCTTCCGCGAGCGCGAACGACAACGAGTGGCACTCGCACCGCGGGGAGACGACGTACGAGGAGGACCATCACCAGCACCACCACGATGATGATCATCATCACTTAGAATTAGCAGAGCCGGTGCATAAAGAAGACGCGACGTACATGCGGCACTCGGTGGACGAGGACGACGACGTCGATAGCCATCCGCACTTGACGACGAACAGCGACGGCGTGTTCTCTCATCCGATCGTTCACACGCAGTCGAGTTACTCGTCCACGTTGGAGAATAGAAACTGTAAGAAAACGACGATGAGTTATAGCAGTGGGAACGGAGCGTGGGATCACGTCCCGACCTCGTCGTTGAAACAGAAACAAAAGGAGGTGTTTGACAGATACGCTTTGACTGGGTTTAGAAACAAAGCGACGACGGATGCGAGGATTTTGATGGAGTTTCTGCTCTCGATTTCGCCGAAACCGCAGAACGGGTGCTGCGCGATTTTCGATGTCGGCGCGAACGTGGGGAAGTACGTGGAAGAGTTGAAGTCGATGCCCATCGCGAAAGATTGCGAAGTGCACGCGTTTGAACCGAACCCGGAGGTTTTTAAAATCATGTCCAGACGCGTCGCCAATTTGAAATCGGTTCACTTGCACAACGCCGGCGTCGCGGAACGACCCGGGAATTTGACCTTCTACTACCAACCCGGGAAAGCAGACACCGGAGGTAGTTTCATGCCGGAACACTCCTACGAGAAATACGCCGACCAAGCCGGTAAAATGAAAACCGAAAACGTCAACGTCATCGCATTAGACGACATTTTCGACGCGTTCATCCCGGACTCGGTGTCCATCCCTCTCGTTAAAATTGACGTCGAAGGACTCGAACACAGGGTCAAAACCGGCATGTCTCGCGCATTAGCCTCCGGCAGAGTCCAAGCCGTCTACTGGGAACGCAAAGGTTCGTTAGATTTAGAACCGTTTGAAACGGAAGTCAAATTCATGGCCAACCACGGCTACAACGTCTACGTCATGGGATGCTCCGGCGCGAGAAAACACTCGTGCGCGCTGACGCTCGTCCGAGTCGACGGACCGTTCTTCGATCCAATCTTCGACCCAAAACGACACCGCGCTCCAAACCAAGGTAAATACATGACGATGAACTTATTAGGCGTGAAAAGAGGTCACAAATTCAACGACGTCATCGTCAAGAAGATGTTGGCCCAATGATGATGTGAATTTTTTAACAAACACTTATATTACAAAATATTAAACGCCGAGCTGCCGAGAGAGAGAGAGAGAAAGAGAGAGAGTAAAACACGCACACACGCACACACACACACACAGACGAGAGCGCCCGCTTCTCATCATCGAGAGAAGAGAAAACGAAACGAAAGCCACGACGACTTTGTCGTTGGCGCGAGCAGAGCCTCTCTCTCTCTCTGAGACAAATTTTTTTTGACGTGTCTCTTTTTCTCGTTTTTTTCAACCTCCTCCTCAGAATTTTTGCACGACTCGCGAGGAGCAGGAGCAGACACAGAGGAGAAAAAATAATAAAAAATGAAACTCTCTTCGCCGCTCGTGGTCGTCTTCGTCGCGCTTTTATCTCTGGTCTTCGTCGAGAAGACGGCGTACGGGTTTTACTTGCCCGGAGTCGCCCCGCAAGGTGCGTTTTGCGCGCTTTTTTTCTCTCTCTCTCTCTCCTTCTCTCTCTTTTAAAGAAGAAATTCCAACAAAGGCAACTCTCTATCTTTTGCGGTCGACCGCGAGATCGCTCTCTTTTCTCGCTCGCGTTTGTACTTCTCTCGCGCTTTCTTACTCACTCCGTAACTCTCTCTCTCTCTAAAAACACACCCGACGACATCTAGATTACGCGCAAGATGACATCGTGTTCATGAAAGTGAACAAGCTCACGAGCACGAAGACGCAGTTGCCGTACGATTACTACTCGATGCCGTATTGCAAGCCGAATCCGATCGTGTACTCGGCGGAGAATTTGGGGGAAGTTTTGCGCGGAGATCGCATCGAAAACTCCTTGTATTCGCTGGAAATGAGAAACGACATGCAGTGCTCGGTGGTGTGTAAGATAGATTCGCTCTCCGAGGAGCAAGCGAAGGACTTTGAGACGAAAATTGAGGAAGAATATCGCGTGAATATGATCTTGGATAACTTACCGGTGGCGATGGTGAAAATCAGAGCGACGGAGGACGGCGAAGGCGAGACGGTGGAGAGGAAGACGTACGAGAGAGGGTATCCGGTTGGGTTTAAAGCGAGCGTGGAAGAAGGCGGCGAGGAGAAGAGTTTCTTGCACAATCACTTGAGGTTTACGATTTTGTTTCACAAGGACCAAGAGACGGATTTGTCGAGAATCGTCGGGTTTGAGGTGGAACCGTTTTCGGTGAAACACGAATTTGAAGAGCCGTGGGACGATGTTTCTCCGACGTTGACGACGTGTAACCCGGGGAGAATGCAGTATGTGACGCACGGGTTGGCGCCGCAGATCGTAGAGGAAGGTGCGGAAGTTATTTTCTCGTACGACGTTTTGTATAAACAAAGCGACATTAGATGGGCCTCGCGATGGGACACGTATTTGTTGATGGTGGATGACCAAATTCACTGGTTTTCCATCATCAATTCCATGATGATTGTTTTGTTTTTGAGTGGTATGGTCGCGTTGATCATGCTCAGAACGTTACACAGAGACATCTCGAGGTACAATCAGTTGGAAACGAGCGAGGAGGCGCAAGAAGAGAGCGGGTGGAAGTTGGTGCACGGCGATGTGTTTCGAACCCCCGAGGCGAGTGGGTTGTTAGCGGTACACGTCGGAACCGGGGTTCAAATTTTAGCGTGCACGTTTGTCACGCTTGCGTTTGCAATTCTCGGATTTTTGTCCCCGGCGAATAGAGGCGGATTAGGGACGGCGATGGTGTTGTTGTTCACGTTTATGGGATTTTTGAACGGGTACGTGTCTGGGGTGTTCTATAAGATCTTTAAAGGTCCGGATTGGAAAGGAAACGCCGGTTTGGCGGCGATGATGTTCCCGGGGGTGTTGTTCGGCGTGTTTACGTTTTTAAACTTTTTCATTTGGACGCAAAAATCCAGCGGCGCGGTTCCATTTGGCACGTTTTTCATTCTCGTGTTTTTATGGTTTGGCATTTCCATTCCGTTGGTATATGCCGGGGCGTGGTTCGCAACGAAGAAGGAAATCGCCGAGGACCCGGTCCGAACGAATAAGATTCCGAGACAGATCCCCGAGCAGCCGTGGTACATGAGCGGCGCGGTGAGTGTTTTAACCGGAGGTATCTTGCCCTTCGGCGCGGTGTTCATCGAGCTCTTTTTCATCTTGACGTCCATTTGGTTGCAACAATTCTATTACGTCTTTGGGTTCTTGGCGTTGGTGGTTATTATTTTGTTGATCACGTGCGCTGAAATCACCATCGTGTTGACGTACTTTCAATTGTGCAACGAAGATTACCGATGGTGGTGGCGTTCGTTCCATTCGAGCGGTTCGAGCGCGCTTTACTTGTTCGCGTACGGGACGGTGTATTTTTTTACCAAGTTGGAGATTACGAAAAAAGTACCGACGATGATGTACTTTGGATATATGGGGGTAGTGTCGTACGGGTTTTACATTCTGACCGGTTCGATTGGCTTTTTAGCCTCGTACGTGTTTGTGCGCACGATTTATAGCTCGGTGAAGATCGATTAAAATACGTAAGAGAGAGAAAAGAAACGGAGAATATAAAATAACAACTTCAAGGCAAGTCAAGAGGAAGAGGGAAGAGAAGACGAGCTCTTTTTAATTAAGTAAATACATATGTTTTTTTACCGTACCGTACCGTGATAAAAACTATTTCTGCAATTTGTTCTAAAAACGTTTCGTAAACTCTCCTCCTAACTGGTTTCTAACAATCTACTTAATCGGCGTTGCCTCGCGTAGGATGTGCTTTCTTGTGTCGCGACGTCTCACGCGTGCGTATCTATTGATGCACTTTATTCATCTCTCGCATGGAAAGGACGTGGATCAACGCTTCCATTTCTAACCCACGCAGATTCGCCTGCTCGTTTTCATCTACGTCGTCATTTTCGATATCTCCTTTGTCTATTTGGTCGGCTTCGTTTACGACCATGGACAATATTCTGTAGTTTTTCTCGGTGTTCGTCGAAGCGTTACTTTCCACATGTTCGAAGGTTACGTTTCGTTGCCTTGACTCCGTAGTAAGCACTGCATTGCTCTTCTCGCTGTTCGACCCAAAGCTGAGCCGTTGCCTCGCGCTCTCCGTTTTATCTTTATCTGCTTCTTTTTCTTCTCCTTCCGTTTCTTCGAGCGACTTCATCTTTTTCATGGCCGAGGTCAACGCTCTCGATGGGCTCTTTATCGGCGTCAATTTCAAGTGCTGCGCGATACCTTCTTTCATTGGAACGACCGCAGCAGAGTCATTTGTACTTTCGCTGTTGACGCTCACGGCATCAACAAATTCATTTTCCTTTCTGCTTAAAGTTCTCGATCCGATGCCAATTTTTGCCTCTAAAACGCTTCTTCTTTGCTGAGACGACCCTTCCACGGACGCTTTCGCCGGCGAGACCATGCCGTCGTTCATCGGTATATCCGGTAACGGCGGTAGTTTCGGTCGCAGCGTGCTATCTGCGCGACAAAAATAGCTTAAGAAACTCACGATATCAACGCTCTCTCTTCGTCTACCGCCCATTTCCATCGCTGTCCTCACCATGTCCCGCTCGATCGTTGAGCGCGACGAAGTATCGTTCCTCGCTTTCTTCAAATCGTGTCTAAAGGAGTCATTGCGTTCATACACGTGTAAAAACCCATCCACGATGATTAACCCGGTCCCACTGTAGTTCAAATCTCCAAATGCATTCAATAGTACGAACGCATTGATGTATAACTCGTCATTCAACGCGCGCATTTCCTTCGACATTTTCTGCTTCAACATCTTCTTCAGCCTCTTCTCTCGAGTCATCCCGTCCTTCACCCCCGGAGCCATACTCAGAGATCCCTTCGAAAAGCTCAGCATTCTCTTGTGACGGCTAGGATGCGGTTCGTCATAATCGCTCTCCAAATCGATATCGCTCTCGAAATCGTTCTTACTTGTGTTGTTGCTATTAAGATTCTTCAAATTCTTCACTCGCGGAAAGAACCTCCTCAATCCTTCCTTTGGTCTCTTCGATTGCTCTTTCTTTTTCATTTTCTTCTCGACTAAGCTCCTACACGCGTCGGCGACCAACGCAGTCATTCGTTTTACTCGTTTTAATTCCTCCACGTTTTCTCTTTTTTCGAGTATCGCCGCTTGAACCGCGTCGATTTTATCAGTTTTCCTTTCATTCGCGTCGCGGCTCTCCCGCTTCATCCACGAAAGCTCCTCACCCGAACTCGGACTGGTTTTCGCGCTCGCAAATCTAAACGAGTTCGAATCGTCCGCAACCGATAAATCGCCGCTAAAACTACTCGACGCGTTAAGCGCACCATCGTCCGAAAAATCGTCCTCTCCGCCCGCGACGCGAAACGCTTCCACGAATTCACCCAAACCAATGCCTTCATCTCCGTAACTGCTAATTGTCGCGATAATCTTCGATCCCACTTCAACATTCCTCTGGCTATTCTTCTTTCCGCGCGATTTAGAAGAAGAAGAAAACGCTATCCGATGCTCGCTCAACGCCGAATCCAAAATCTGAGAGACGTTCCCGGTGTTGTTCCTCAACGCGGTGAGAAAATCGCGTCCCGAAATCGTCGAGGATTCGTCTCTGTCGATTATCGCGAAGACTTTTTTCAGCGTCGCGTGAGGGAGGAATAAGGTCGAATCGTCGATATCACCGT
>Ga0181600_10002236_pt1 | contig 15030 bp, 14 predicted proteins | sample 041ome_2_FD_132982 | JGI IMG/M metagenome (GOLD analysis project Ga0181600, IMG submission 132982) | Coastal salt marsh microbial communities from the Groves Creek Marsh, Skidaway Island, Georgia - 041406US metaG (megahit assembly) | ecosystem: Environmental > Aquatic > Marine > Intertidal zone... | reverse complement strand
GGGCTGGTACACGATACCGGGTGACGATCGTCGCTATCGAGATTGGGTTTTACGTATCCGCGGTACGGGGCATGCACCTAAAGTCGACTTGCATATGGCCATAGCCGAGTCCTGCGACGTGTATTTTTATGATTTGGCGCGCGAAATGACAGTTGATCGTATGCATGATTTCTTGGCCCCGTTTTACCTCGGTCAAAAGACGGGAATTGATACGACTAATGAGCGCTCTGGCGTGCTGCCCTCGACCGAATGGAAAAGGCAAAACCGCGGCGCAGCTTGGTATCCGGGTGAAACTCTGAGTGTCGGTATTGGGCAAGGGTACATGCTTGCCACTCCCTTGCAGTTGGCCTTCATGACCTCAATTATCGCGAATCGAGGGCACGCCGTATTACCTCGTTTAGTCCAACGAATAAATGGTGAACTTCAAGAGGGCGAGCGTGTCGAACTGGAATCAATCGACGATACTTATTGGGCTTCGGTGATAAAGGGTATGGAGGCCGTAGTGCATGAACGGTCTGGAACGGCATTTGCGATGTCTCGGGGTCTGTCATACCGAGTCGCCGGCAAGACAGGCACGGCACAGGTCATCGGTATTGCGCAAGACGAGGAGTATAATGAAGATGACATTGCCGAAAGGCACCGCAATCACGGCTTGTTTATTGCGTTCGCGCCGGCAGATAAACCCAGCATTGCGCTTGCCGTCATCGTTGAAAATGGTGGTGGCAGTAGCGCGGCTGTTCCCGTGGCAAAAGCGGTGTTAGAGGCTTGGATGGCTAAACAAGCGCAAGCAAGCGCTCAGGCGGCACTGAATGGCTGAGTATCTGAGACGTCTGCCGTCGTCAGATGGCGGGTTTGCGAGGCGACGAAGTCTGTGGTCGGTTATCCGAATCGATCCTTGGCTGCTCTTGGGTCTCGTTCTACTGTCGGGTGTAGGCCTTGGAATACTCAATAGCGCGGTTGACGGCAGTGTCGCAGCAATACGACGCCAGTCGGTTTATCTGGGCTTGGGTTTTGTCGTGATGGTCGTGGCCGCACAGATTCCTATTTATCGCTATTCGAGATTGGCTCCTTGGTTCTATATGCTCGGCATGATCGCTCTCATATTAGTGCTTGTGGTTGGTGTCGGTGCAAAAGGTGCGCAAAGATGGCTCTCTTTGGGTGGGTTTCGATTCCAGCCCTCCGAAATCATGAAGCTTGCCGTACCCCTCACAGTGGCGTGGTATTTGGCCAAGCGTAGCTTACCACCGGGCCCCAAGTATGTAGCGGCAGCGCTGGCACTCATGGCGATGCCGGCGGTCCTTATTTTTTTACAGCCAGATTTGGGTACCGCCATTCTGGTAGCCGTTTCTGGATTTTTTGTTTTGTTCTTAGCGGGTTTGTCTTGGCGCTATATTGCCAGCGCCTTGGGATTGATCTTGTTATCGATTTGGCCCATGTGGCATTTCGTTATGAAAGAGTATCAGCGGCAGAGAGTCCTGACGCTCTTGGATCCAGAGAGTGATCGCCTTGGCTCGGGCTGGAATATTATTCAAAGCAAAACGGCGATCGGGTCTGGTGGTTGGGACGGTAAAGGCTATATGCAGGGTACGCAGACGCTCTTAGATTTTTTACCTGAGAGTCACACCGATTTCATAATTGCAGTATTAGCCGAAGAGCAGGGTTTGCAGGGTGTTATCGGCTTGCTGTGCCTGTATGGCTTCATTGTTGCTCGCGGCTTTTGGATTAGTTATAGCGCTACGACAACTTACGGGCGTTTGGTCGGTGCGAGCATAACGCTGACATTTTTTGTCTACATTTTTGTTAATATGGGGATGGTCGCCGGTATTCTGCCCGTCGTGGGTGTTCCCTTACCCTTGGTGAGTGCGGGCGGTACGTCGATCGTGACCTTGTTGGCCGGGTTCGGTATTCTGATGGCGGTGAGTCAAGACAAGTCTCCAGTAAATTGAGAGGTACAATATGAAGCTAATTAAAGCCGTGGGTGTGGTGGCGGTATCGGTTTTTGCGACGGCGGCGATGGCGGATTATTCAGAGCATCCGGAAGCGATTGCTTTTAAGCCCGACTTGTTGGAGTCGGGCTTTACCGAGGCTGAGATCGATGCTTTTCTCGCAGGCGCCGAAAAGAAGCAGTCCATTATTGATGCCATCTCGAAGCCAGCAGAGCGTGTTCTCGAATGGAAGGACTACCGCAAAATATTCATTACGGAACGAAGGCTCAATGAAGGCCTCGACTTTATGCGGGAGCAGGCGGATACCTTGGCTCGAGCGGAACGCGAGCTCGGTGTCCCCGCTGAGATTATTGCCGCAATAATTGGCGTCGAGACCTACTATGGACGGATCACGGGGTCTTACCGCGTAATTGATGCCTTGACCACTCTGGCATTTGATTACCCAAAACGTGCCCCCTTCTTTAAAAAGCAGCTTCGTGAGTACCTCATGCTCGCCAAGGAGCAGGGTGTTGATCCGATGGAGCCAAAAGGCTCTTACGCGGGTGCGATGGGTTACGGCCAATTTATGCCGAGCAGTTACCGAGCGTATGCGATTGATTTCGATGATGATCAGTTCACCGATATTTGGAATAATCCGGTCGATGCTATCGGGAGCGTTGGTCATTATCTCAAGCGACACGGTTGGGTTCCGGGTCAACCTATAATGCAAGAGCTCAGTGACGCTGAAAGGGTCAGTTCAGAGTGGCTAACATCGGGTCTTAAACTTGACTTCACCGTAGGTGAGCTACCGATAAACCGCGATGAGATTGCTGCGAGTTTGCCAGCCGACACCAAGGCGAAAATTATCGAACTTCAAGCGGAATCGGGTTCGAAACAGTGGGTTGTGTTTAACAATTTTTATACGATCACGCGTTACAATCACAGTTCCATGTACGCCATGGCGGTGACTCAGCTGGCGCAGAGTTTGGCGCAGGGTTTGCTCGAACCGTGACCACACGCATTGTTCTGTTGCTTTTGCTCGTAACGTTTACTGGTTGCACGAGCGACCGTTACACACTAAAGCACGATCGAGCTCCCACCGTTGCGATTGAGCCCAACCAGGTGCCTAAGGTGATTCCCAGAGCGGAGCCCATTTCGATTGCAGGTAACAAATCGCCTTACACGGTCGATGGTCAGACGTATGAAGTTCTTCCCAGGGCGCAGGGTTATGTTGAAGAGGGTGTAGCCTCGTGGTACGGCGCTAAGTTCCATGGTCACTTGACCTCCAATGGTGAGATTTTTGACATGTATCGCGCGAGCGCCGCGCATCGAACATTACCGATTCCCACTTTTGCGCGAGTGACCAATTTAGCCAATGGGCGCGAAGTCGTGGTTAGAGTAAACGATCGGGGCCCATTTCACAGTGAGCGTATCATTGATTTGTCGTATGGGGCGGCCGTTGTTTTGGGGTTTGCCAATCAGGGCACGGCGCCAGTGCGCGTCGAGGTGATCGACCTTGTGGGCGTGGAGGATCATCGCGCGCGCTCTCCGACTGGGTATCGATTCCTACAACTTGGCGCGTTCTCGCAAGAGTCTAAAGCATTAATCAGAGCTGAAGAAGTCGTTACGCTCGTCAGCGCGCCGGTCTTTATTAGTCCTGTGTCAGTAGACGGAGCACTTCTGTATCGTGTGAGGGTCGGACCTTTTGATAGCTCGCAGAGTTTGAACGAATCGGCTCGAATACTGTCAAACTCAGGGTATACGGCGATTCAAAAAGTTCGTTGAACTTTGCCGCTTTGAAGCCCTGCCTTGATCCGGTAACATGCGCGTTTGAAATGAAGAGGACCTACAGCATGCTGAAGTATATCGCCCTATTATTGTCTTTCGGGTTCAGTCTCAGCCTACATGCTGCCATTATCCCCGCGCCTCCAGAGGTCGCGGCACGAGCACACTACTTAATCGATGCCACCACGGGTCACGTGATAGCAGAGAACAATGCTCGAGAAGCCCTCCCGCCGGCGAGTCTTACTAAACTCATGACAAGTTACATACTCGCGTACGAAGTCGAGCGAGGGCGAGTTAATGAAGATGATGTGGTGTTAGTAAGCCAAAATGCGTGGGCCCAGAATCCATTATTTAAAGGCTCATCGTTAATGTGGCTCGAACCTGGCATGGAAGTCCCGGTGAAAGAGTTGGAGAAAGGGATTGTGATTTCCTCGGGCAACGATGCCACTGTTGCGATAGCAGAGCACTTGGCGGGCAATGAGGCTGCGTTTGCCGATATGATGAACACGCACGCTCAGCGTTTGGGTATGATCGACAGCTATTTCGAAAATTCGCACGGCTTGCCATCGCCAAATCATCGCTCCAGTGCCCACGATCTTGCATTGCTTGCGAAGGCGATCATTGAAGATTTTCCGACCCATTATCAGATTTATTCAGAGCGGGAATACACCTTCAACAATATCCGCCAGTTTAATCGCAACAGCCTGCTGGGCGATGATCCTTCTGTTGATGGATTGAAGACAGGCTATACCAGCGAAGCGGGCTACGGTTTGGTGTCATCGGCCAAGCGCGGGGACATGCGTTTGATATCGGTTGTGCTCGGAACCGAAAGTGCGCGATTGCGAGCCGCTGAGACACGAAGCTTACTGAACTATGGATTTCGTTTTTTTGAAACCGCCGAGTTGATTGCAGCGGGCCGAGAATTGCTCAAACCCGAGATATGGATGGGGTTAAGTGATTACGTGACCGTGGGATTAATTGACGCCGTGACCGTGACTTTACCGCGCGGTGAGCGTCGCAATGTAGAACAAATCCTTACCGTGAATGAGCCTCTGACAGCCCCGGTTAAAGTCGGTGACATTGTCGGCTCGCTCACCCTGACACTGGATGGTGAGGTTCTCTACCAGGGCTCGCTTCAAGCTCTAGAGGGTATCGACGAGGCGGGTTTCTTTGCGCGTTTGTGGGATCGTATCTTGATGTGGATCGATACGCTGTTGTCTCCTGCGGAAGAGGCAAGCTCATGAGTCAGCCCGAAGCGCCTAAAATTGAATTTCCCTGTCAGTATCCGATCAAAATCTTGGGTCGGCAGTGTGATCATTTTGAGACCACAATTTTTGACATAGTTGAAAGCCACGCGCCCGGTTTCTGTCGCGAGACGATCAATCGTAAAGTGTCTCGCGAGGGAACGTTTTGTTCTTACACCATCACGATAACCGCCACTGGGGAAGCACAACTTTCGGCCATGCATCAAGCGCTGATGGATTCAGGGCTCGTGAACATGGTGATATAAGAGCTTTACGTGACGTCGGCCGAAACTAAAAGTCCGCTGCTATTCAAAGAACTTGGGCGAGTAGCATACCAAGATGCGATTGAAGCCATGCGGCTCTTTACCGATCATCGTCAGGCTCGGACGCCAGATGAGTTATGGTTGCTCGAGCATGACGCTGTTTTTACGCAGGGGCAGGCGGGTAAGGCGGAGCACGTACTTGATGCTCGGGGAATCCCCATCATACAGACCGACCGAGGCGGGCAAGTTACGTATCATGGGCCCGGCCAGGTAGTTGTGTACTGTCTGCTGGATCTGCGGCGGCGTAGTCTGGGTGTGCGACAGCTGGTTAGCAGCATAGAAAATGCCATTATTCGTTTGCTTCGTGATGACTTCGAACTGGATGCCATGGCCGACCCTAAGGCGCCTGGCGTGTATATCGAAGGTCGCAAAATTGCGGCCTTGGGTTTGCGGGTGCGCCGCGGTTGCAGCTATCACGGCTTAAGCCTGAATATTGACGCTGACTTAACGCCCTTCTCGCTTATCAATCCATGCGGATATGCAGGTCTGACCGTTACCTCTTTACAGCAAGAGCGGCCGGATTACCGCCACGATATGTGGCAAGTTGGACGCAATGTGATGCGGTATCTTGAGTGCGAGCTGGAAGGGCTGCCAAGCTAGCGAGAGACGGGGCGTTTGCTTAAAATGCGCTGTAAGGTTCGGCGGTGCATATTCAATGCGCGAGCGGTTGCCGAGATATTGCCGTCGTGCTCTTGTAACACCCGCTGAATGTGTTCCCATTTCAAACGTTCGATCGACGGGGGGTGTGTCGGTACTTCTGCGACTGCGCTCGTTTGTCCCAAAAGGCTAGCTAATATTTCATTGAGTCGCGCTGGTTTACACAGATAATCGTGTGCGCCAAGCCGTGTGGCTTCTACGGCAGTCGCAATGCTGGAATACCCCGTCAAGACGACAAGTCGCCCCTTTTCGGGCAGTGTCAATAAAAGCTCGGGTAAGATACGTAAACCACTGGTGTCGCCCAAGTTCAGGTCGAGCAGGATATAGTCCGGCCGATAGTTTCGTGCCGCAGTGACAGCGCATTCCGCTGATGTCTCCGCGGAGGAATCAAAACCCTCCCGAACAAAACCTCGAACCGCTGCGCTCGCAAAGCCAGCATCGTCGTCAATAACTAAAATCCGCGCCTTACTCATTCGGTCGCCTCGCTCTGCAAAGGCAGAGTGATCCTTGCCAAAGTTCCGCCGCCCGCGGGTTGATGATACGTCAGGATGCCGCCGTGGCGATTGATGGTTGCATTGGAGAGCATTATACCGATACCAAGCCCCTCGGTGGTTGAGGCCAGTGTCGTTGTGCCGAGCTGCGTTAAGATTTCGTCTCTCAAGCCGCAACCGTAGTCGCGGATCTCGATGAAAAGTTCCAAGGTTGACGCATTCAGAGTGACTTCTATGCGGTCGGTCTCAGCTTCCAGCGCGTTATTCAGGATATTTTCTATTGCGGCCCCCAGCGTTTGATCTACGGATATCTCGATCCCTGCAGTTAATGCTCGCGTATCAACTGTCAGGGCTACGCCGGGGTTTTTGTTTCGCCAACGCATCAGTTGTGCCTCAATCCATTCTTTTGCTGCAATCCGTGATTGTTGCCTCAGACCATCAAATTCAGCCTTATTTGCCAGTGTCTGCAGAATAAGGCCGCATTCATCTACACGCTGATCCAATTCATTCAGTAAATCTTGGAGTTCGGTATTGCTTTGAGCCACATGTCGCAACTCATCGGTGATCAAGCTCAGGGCATTGAGTGGCGTGCCGAGCTCATGCGCCGTGCTCGCGGCAATGGTCGCAATTGCATGGATTTGCTCATCCTGCAGACGTTGCTCCCGATAGCGCGCTTCCCTGACTTCCCTTTCCCGCATCGTTTTTGCCATTTTGGTCACGAAGGTCACGACCAATGCGGCGCTGAACAGAAAGTTAAACCACATCCCTAGCGTGTGAGACTGCATTTTTTCATGAGTGCCCATTGGAGCAAGCAGGCCGAAGGGTTGGTGATACCTTAATAGAAGGGTGTATGCGACGAGCGCTGCCAGAGCAATGAGTATCGTATTGCGCTGATTCAGTACGGCTGCGCTCACAATAATGGGTACGAGTAGGTAGGACACGAAGGGATTGTTGGCGCCGCCGGTTAAATACATGATGGCAGACCAGCCCACTACGTCGATGCCGAGCTGCAGAGTGAGCTGGGTATCCGTTACCGCGTCAACTCGCCGACTTTGCCAACTGCTTGCAGCGGTTATCAGAGAGAGGATGATGATCCCCAGAGCGCCCGGTAGCAATACATCCACATTACTGATAGTGAGGTAGAAATAAAGCAGAACCAAGGCCTGACCGGCAAGCGCAAAGCCTCGTATCCAGAGTAGTTGAGTAAACTGTACTTTCGATATGTGCGGCATTGGGTTCCTCTGGCGATAGTATAGCGATACAGGTGTTCTTGCGCCTAGCCTAATTGATCGAACCCAGCTAGCCACGAATGCGGTTACCTAGCGCCTTAAGGGGGTTATTCATACTCTCTTTGAGCGCCATGGAGCCGGTCAATTGGCCGCTTGAGCTAAGAGCGTTGTTTCTGGGGTGAAGATAGCGGAAAATACGCCCCTTCGCGCGATTCACATAGGGCACGCGCTCTTTTGTCCAGACTCAAGTTGATACTTTATGGTAACTAGCTCACTCCCGGCCGATGTCGCAAAGCGACGCACTTTTGCGATTATTTCTCACCCCGATGCGGGTAAAACAACAATCACAGAAAAGTTATTGTTGCTGGGTAGCGCGATTCAGGTCGCCGGATCGGTTAAAGGTAAGCGCGGGCCACACGCGACTTCGGATTGGATGACGATGGAGCAGGAGCGTGGTATCTCCGTGACTTCATCGGTGATGCAGTTCCCCTTTCGTGAGCGAATGGTGAATCTACTCGACACGCCCGGACACGAGGATTTTTCTGAGGACACCTACCGCACCTTAACTGCAGTTGACTCTGCTCTTATGGTGATCGATGGAGCGAAAGGTGTCGAGGACAGAACCATTAAGCTGATGAATGTATGCCGTTTACGTGATACCCCCATTTTCAGCTTCGTAAACAAGATGGACCGCGACATCCGAGATCCGATTGAATTACTCGATGAAATTGAAGAAGTGCTCGATATCAAAGGCGCTCCGATTAATTGGCCGATAGGCATGGGGCGCCATTTCAAAGGCGTATATAACCTCTACACCGACACCATTCATTGCTTTAAGCCGGGTCACGGACACACCCTGCATCCGGATGAGCGCATTGAGGGGCTCGATTCCGATGAGGCTAGAGCACTTCTTGACGATGAGTACGATGATTTCGTTGAAACGATGGAGTTGGTTCGTGGTGCCAGTCATGAGTTTGATCTCGACGAGTTTTTGGCGGGTCGGCTGAGCCCGGTCTATTTCGGCACGGCGCTCGCCAATTTTGGTGTTCGCGAAATGCTGCATGATTTTGTGGACTGGGCACCTGCACCCCAAGGTCGAGGTACGACAGTACGTGAAGTTGGCGCTGGCGAATCGACGTTTTCTGGCTTCGTTTTCAAAATTCAGGCGAACATGGACCCCAAGCACCGTGACCGTATCGCCTTTTTGCGCATCTGCTCGGGGCATTATGAAAAAGGCATGAAGATGCATCATGTGCGGATCGGTAAAGAGCTCCGTATTGCCGACGCGGTCAGCTTCAAAGCGGGCGATCGCGTGCTCGTCGAAAAGGCTTTCGCTGGCGATATTATTGGTTTGCATAATCACGGCACCATTCAGCTCGGCGATACCTTTACTGAAGGTGAAAATATTCAGTTCACCGGTATTCCGCACTTTGCCCCCGAGCTGTTCAGGCGTATCCGGCTAAAGGACCCGATGAAGGCAAAGCAGTTGCAAAAAGGTCTACAGCAGCTTTCCGAAGAGGGCTCAACCCAGGTTTTCTCACCCTTGCGATCAACCGATTTGATCGTGGGCGCGGTGGGTCAACTGCAGTTTGATGTGGTCGCCTATCGCCTTAAAGACGAGTACAAAGTAGAGGCCATGTACGAACCGGTAAATGTCTACACCGCTCGCTGGATAGAGGCGGCAGATGCGCGCAAGCTGGAAGAGTTTCGCAAGAAGGCAGAGGACCATCTGTCCGTTGATGGGGGTGGTCACTTGACTTACCTTGCGCCAACCAGAGTCAACTTAAACCTGATGCAGGAGCGCTACCCCGATATCACATTCAGGGCAACGCGAGAGCATTAGGCTGACAGGGCTTTTTCGATTTCGCCTTGAATGTCTTCGGGCTTGGTGAGCGGGGCGAATCGCTTGAGGACTTTGCCGTCTTTCCCCACCAGGAACTTGGTGAAGTTCCATTTGATGCGCTCTGAACCCAGGGCCCCCCTGGCTTCTTTTTTGAGGTATTGGAAGAGCGGTGATGCCTGGCTCCCGTTCACGTCTATTTTGCTGTGCATGGGAAAGCTTACGCCGTAATTCTTGACGCAGAAATCTAGAATTTCGCTATCGCTACCTGGATCTTGACCGCCAAACTGATTGCAGGGAAAACCAAGTACGACTAAGCCCTGCTTTGCATACGTTTCATGCAGAGTCTCCAAGCCTGAGAACTGGGGAGTAAAGCCGCATTTGCTCGCCGTGTTGGCGATCAAGAGCACCTTTCCCCTGTAGCTATCCAGTTTGCGCGTTTCGCCTTCCATCGTCTGAACTTCGAAATCATAGATTGACATAGTCTGGTTCTCTTTGTGTTAGGCCGCTTGAGGTGAGGGCAGCTGCTCAAGCATGATTTGCAGCCGTTTTTGTTGTTTGTGGAGCGATTGCTCAAGCACTTTGAGTTGGTCGCGCATGTGAGTTTGGTCCCAGCGCTCCACTAATTTGGTGCGTCGCTCGTTCCATGCTTCTCCTAGCGCCTCGCGGTGCTTTTCGTAGCGCTCAGCCTGCAGTTCGCGCCACTCTTTGACGCAGTTTAAAAAGGCCTGATACTCGCGCTCGACGGCTGCCCTTAGTGGACACATTTCATCGGTATCTAATTTCGCTCGCACGCGTTTAAAGGTTGTATCCATTATCGCGCGTTGGATCTTGAATTCGTCTACTTTAACCAGATCGTTGGCAAGCCCCAGTTTATTGAGGGAGAAAATCATCCATTTGGTCGGATCCCACTGCCACCAGCGTATGCCGTTTCGGTAGTCGGTTTGAAAGATATGATGGTAGTTGTGGTAGCCTTCACCGTAGGTCAAGAAGGCCAAGAAGCCATTGTCTCTGGCGCTGTTTTCCTCGGTATAGGGTCTGGTGCCCCAGTAATGCGCAAGGGAGTTGATAAAAAACGTCACGTTGTGATTAACGACGAGACGTGCCAAACCGACCAGAATCAAGGTGCCCCACACATCGCCCAGTACGAGTCCGATCGCGAGCGGTAAGACAACATTCATTATTACGGTAATAGCGACGTAGTGTTTGTGTTGCCATGCGAGGATTGGGTCCTCCATCAGGTCATTAATATTGCTAAAGTCCTCGGTATTGGTTTGGTAGTCGCGCAGCATCCAGCCTATGTGGCTGAACCACAGGCCTCTGCCAGCCGAGTAAGGGTCTTTTTCATTGTCGTCGACATTGCGATGGTGGCGCCGATGATCCGATGCCCAGACAAGAACGCTGTTTTGCAGGGCGCCAGCTCCCCAGAGAGCAAACCACAGGCGGACACTCCAATGCGCTTTGTAGGCTTTGTGTGCCCACAGGCGATGGTAACCGCCTGTTATCGAAAGCCCATTCAGATATAAAAATACGACTGCGATTAACCATTGCCAGCCTGAAAAGCCCACGAACCAAGCCCAAAGAGGGGTGATTAAGAGCGCGGCTATCGGTAGCCCAATGAATAAGCCCACCATGAGTGGTCTGATTTGAGGAGTTGCATTTGATGCCATTAGATCGTGTTTCCCTATTTGCGTCGTCTGTTTTTCGACGCTTTCGTTGTAAGCCTACTATCAGAGTGAATTGGAGTCACTCATAATCAGTGTAGCCATAACTGCGTTGTGGTCGGAGCTTTCGGTCACGAGTGTCGAACTCTTGTCCACCTTTAAACCTCGCACTAACAGATGATCCAGAGTATTTCCAAATACCCTTGTTCTTTGATCCGGTGTCGGAACCACGGTCGATAATGCGTGCTCAAGCCTTAATTGCTCCAGTAGTGCGAGGCGTTCGTTGGACCATGTGTTGAAATCGCCCGCCAAGATGAGACGCCCTTCATACGACTTTAATAGTTGTGACACACTCGCCAGCTGAGCTTGCCAAGCTTCGGTACTCAGCGTGAAATTAATACTGTGGACGTTGATTGTCAGCAGATGGTGTCCCTCAATTCGGTAGAGCGTGACGAGCGTCGCTTTTGGGCTTTTTAGCCAGGGCTCTTCGTGTTGCCATGAACATACAGTAAGGGGCGCGAACTTAGAGAGTGTGGCAACACCGGTTTGGCCCACAGAGCTGAGATAGCCAGGACCAAACTGGGCATACATATTGAGCCTACTCGCTAAGCTCTCATGAGAATTCGAGACCGATTCTTGCAACAAGATCAGATCCGACTTGTTCTCTGAGATCAGGTCAATCGCGCCTGGGATCTGGAATTTATAGGTATTCCACACCAGTACGCTGAGTGCTCTATCGACCGTTTTAATCGAGGGACTGTTTGGTGGAGTGCTTGGTCCGGATTGGGTTGTGATGGCAGCATCAGCACCCGAAGTCCAGTTCAGGCTAGGCTCGGCATCGGCATCGGCATCGGCATCGGAGTTGGAGTTGGAGTTGGAGTCCAGATGCAGCGCTTCAAAATTGGAAGGGGATCTCGATCTAGGTGTTAATCGCTCGATCTGCGCGACACATTCGTCGGCTGAGTTGAATATGTGTGGCTCAGCATTTGCTGAGAGCGCAAACAGAATTAAAGTGAAAGTGGCAAAGTCAGTGCAGCGCATGAGGTCAAAGGAGTGGCTGGCAAATACAGACCAAGGATACCGCGTCGCCAGCCGAGTGGGCTAGTACTGCAGGTAGGTTTGATATTCCATGGCGCTGATGTAGCGCCTGAATTCGGCTAATTCTTGCTCTTTCGTGAGCGTAATATGGCGCCGCAATTCGGGGCTTAGACCTGTGGCTATGAACTCAGAGCGTCTGAAAATCTCAACCGCTTCGTGGGGGTGAATGGGTAGTGGTTCGACTGTTTGCGCGTAGCCATTGCCGGTAACCGGTTGCGGAGCAGGTGACTTGGCCGTGATACCCTCCAGTACAGCGGCGAGTGTCGCGGCCATCAGTAAATAGGGGTTGGCGTCGGCGCCGGCCACTCGGTGTTCGATTCGTCTGGCCTTGGGTGAGCCGGTCGGCACACGAATGGCCACAGTCCTATTTTCATAGCCCCATGCGGGGTAGGTGGGCGCGTGTACCCCGGGTTCAAATCGGCGATATGAGTTCACGTGGGGCGCAAAAATCAGAGTGCTGTCTCGCATATGTTTCAAGAGCCCAGCGATGGCGAACGACAAAAGTTCACTGCCAGTATCGCTGCCGTCGTCAAATACGTTCTGCCCGTTCCGATCGATCAAGTTTAGGTGTAAATGCATGCCATTCCCTGATTCCCCGGGAAATGGCTTCGGCATAAAGGTCGCGATGCGCTGGTGTTTCGCCGCAACGCCTTTGATTAAGCGCCTCATTTGTAGCACCTGCCGCGCCGCAGATACGGGGTCATCATGATGTTTCATGTTGATCTCGTATTGAGAAGGCGCCGACTCTTTAATGACGCCGTCAAACGGCAGTGATTGAATCTCGCAGGCGGCTCGGACTTCTTCTAAAAAAGGTTCGTTTTCTACCAGGCTGTCAGTGCCGTACAGATTGCCGCCAATAGGGAGTTCGCCTGGCAGCGATTTGCCCGTGTGAACTGGGCGCCCATGCTCTAGTGTGATTAGGCTGAATTCGAGCTCCGCTGCGACCACAACGCCGAAGCCCGCTTGTTTTAGTTTATCGACAACGGCTATGAGGACTTGCCGCGGATCACCCATATACGGCGAGCCGTCGGGGTTTGTCATGGTTAATTGACACTCGCCGTACCGTCCTTCGGGTGACCAGGGTGTGGCTTGAAGCGACCCCTCGACTACGACACACAGGCCGTCATCGTCGCCGGTTTCAAACACGAGTTCTTCCACGTCTCGACCCCAAATGTCGAGGTTAAGCGCCGTTTTTGGCAATTTGGCGTCGCCTTTGATCAGTTTTTCTAGCTTTTGAACCGGAACCCATTTGCCACGCATAATGCCGTTGCAATCGGGCATAATCGCTTCAATCGTTGTGATTTTTGGGTAGGTCTTTAAAAACCATTCCAGTTCAATTGACATAGTTCGCGCATCGTGTAGCTATCGAGCCAGTGTGCATGAAATCCAGATCAGCGCAAACAGACCTTAATGCCCCGATAGGGTTAGCCCATGTAAATAGCGAGTGGATCTTTGCCCTTGGCTTCGCCAACGCACGATAGCGATGCTATAAACAGGCTGAACAAGTCAGCTTGTGAGTTGATATCCAGTTTCTTGTACAGATTCTTCCGATGGCGTCGATACGTTTCAAGGGCGATGTCCAATCTTTCGGCACCAACCTCTGCACTGTAGCCCTTGAGCATGAGCTCCAGTACTTCATGTTCTCTCGGAGACAGGATGGAAGAACCGAAGGTTTTGAAGGCTTGATCAATCTGATAGTCAATTCCGGGTTGGATCAGGTAATCGATAGCAAATTGCTGATTGCGAGAGTGAGCCCGAATGAGTGCAGAAATAGAGGGGGAGAGCGCGTACAGCAGTTGGTACTCACTGTCACTATACTCACCTTGTTTTGGTAGTCGCATCACGCTCAGATTGATAACGCTACCATCGTCTAGCTTAGCGAGGAATACGAGTTCATCAACCGTTCCCGTTTCCCCGTAGTAATCTTGGTAATACACGCTCTCCTTTAGATTGGCGCTAACGCGCCCTAATCGGTAGATCGTATTGCGAGGATGGTTCATCGAAACCTGGTAAAAGGGGTCCTCTCGATAGGGTCCCTCAAGATAGTCGTCAATCTGAGCGGGAATGGCTGCCGCAGGGATGTCATATGCGAGAACCTGTGGTGGTAGATCACGATGGTAAAGCCAGACCTGAGGGTAGCTGATCGGTACCACCTTGCTAATGGCGTCGAACAAGGCGGGAAAGAAGCCGTTGCCGCCAATTTCATCAACGGCTTTGGCCAAGTTGCTATTCCATTCCGTAAGAGCTTGCAGTTCCATCTTAGCTAAACTCCGTTATTGTTATTGTTTTGGGCGGCTCTGTCGTTGTTGCTATATCGATCGCTTTAGCCCGAGCTTCGATTGAATCATCGTCGCGGCCTCACCGACGGGAATTTCCTCTGTTGTCTCGGCACAGCGGTGCTTGTATTCAATGACACCCTGTTCTAGCGAGCGGTCTCCGATGACGAGACGATGGGGTATCCCAATGAGCTCCATGTCGGCAAATTTAATCCCAGGTCTTTCGTTGCGATCATCGAGAAGAACGTCTACGCCCGCATCAATAAGCGCCTGATAGAGTGTTTCGGCCGCCTCCGCTACCGCTTGAGACTTTTGCATATTGAGTGGAACGATCGCGACTTGGTAAGGCGCCATAGCATCTGGCCAGATAATGCCTTTGTCGTCGTGGTTTTGCTCAATAGCGGCAGCGACGATGCGAGAAATGCCGATGCCGTAGCAACCCATAGACATGGTCTGTGATTTGCCGTTTGCGTCGAGCACCTGCGCGTTCATCGCTTC
>Ga0181600_10002234_pt1 | contig 15047 bp, 11 predicted proteins | sample 041ome_2_FD_132982 | JGI IMG/M metagenome (GOLD analysis project Ga0181600, IMG submission 132982) | Coastal salt marsh microbial communities from the Groves Creek Marsh, Skidaway Island, Georgia - 041406US metaG (megahit assembly) | ecosystem: Environmental > Aquatic > Marine > Intertidal zone... | reverse complement strand
GAGAGAAAACTTGAAATCTTAAATTGATCCAAGATATCAAGACTGATGTATTCAACGCCATCAATACGTAAAGCTGCAGTAGGCATATTTAAAGAAATGACTGTTGTTGCATACCCTCTTAAGACTGCCTCTCTAACAAGCGCACTTCCTATAAAACCAGCACCTCCAATTACAAGTAAAGTTGTTGCCACTATCTAGCCTATAATTGCCAAGGAGCTTCACCTGTTTGCCACAAATCTTCAAGATGATCACGATCTCTTTTGGTGTCCATACATTGCCAATATCCATGGTGCTGATACGCCATCAACTCTCCCAGCTCGGCTGCTCTTTCAAGAGGCTCCTTTTCTAAGATAGTACGATCATCCTCTATTAACTCAAAGAAAGATGGCTCCATCACAAAATAGCCACCATTGATCCAGCCTTGATTAACTTGAGGTTTTTCCTTGAAAGACTCCACAAGACCATTATTAATTTGAAGCTCACCAAAACGAGCAGCCGGATGAACTGCACTTACAGTTACCATTTTTCCGTGTTGCTTATGAAACTTGACTAGTTCATTAATATCTATATTTGCAACGCCATCCCCATAGGTCATTAAAAATGTTTCATTTCCAATGTAAGACTGGAGACGTTTTACACGTCCGCCAGTCATGGAGCTGGCTCCAGTATGTACCAGAGTTACATTCCAATCTAAATTAGACGGCTGATGCGAAGTTACTCTGCCGTTTTTTAGATTAACCGTAAAATCTGAATCCAAACTAGAGTAATTTAAGAAATACTCTTTTATGACTTCAGCTTTATAGCCAAGGGCAAGATGAAAATCCTTGTGTCCGTAATGTGCATAAGTATTCATAATATGCCAAAGAATTGGCTTACCACCTATAGTGACCATAGGTTTAGGAATGCTGTCAGTGTACTCAGACAGCCTCGTACCAAACCCTCCAGCAAGGATTACAACTTTCATTAAATGACACCCCAGTCAAATTCAATTTCATCTAGTTTTTTCTTATCCGCCTCATCAGGATCATGAGGAGTATTTGCAACATTCAGCAGCATTGACATGTCATGGCTAAACCCCTGAAATGCCAGCCAAATCATTGGAGGTACCGTAAGTCGTTTGTAGTTATTAGGAGATAATACGATTTCTTGGAAGACATTATTAGTTTGAGAATCAGGCCTGTCATCAAAAAGCACAAACCGAATGCTGCCAATTGGGACAATTAGATTCAGCGTCATTTCCCTATGCCGCTTCCAGCCTTTTACAGCACCATGTTCAGCCATTGAAAAGTAAGCTTCAGCAAATCCTTCGTAACCTAAATCGGTTGCCTTGATACCGTGCATGACATTACCGCCTTCTACAGGGATAACTTTTTGCCGGGTGATTAAAACATCGTTGATCAATTGCTCGCCCATTGAATCCCACTATGACGGGCTAGCTGGGTATATTCGGCAATCTGTCTGAGCGCCACTTCACGCATTACTGAACCACTGGACTCATAAAAAATCTTGTACCACTGAACTGTCATCCTGACAGTATCCTTAAAACCAAGAGTTGGCTGCCAGCCCAGATCAAATAGTGCTTTGTCACAGTTGAGTTTCAATAAGCCGGCTTCATGCAAATGATGGCCTGATGAAACATCATTCCAGCGAACACTCTCCCAATGTTCTGACATAGCCTCAATCAGTTGCTCGACTGTATGGTTCTTGTGTGCAGGTGGCCCAAAGTTAAAGGCCTCGCCATGTAAGTCTGTAGAGTTAAATAAGGCTTGTCCCAGTGAAAGATATCCACTCAAAGGCTCAAGTACATGCTGCCAGGGTCTGGTTGCTTTGGGGCTCCGTACATCAACGACTTCACCATTAGACCAAGCCTTAATACAATCAGGAACAATACGATCAACGGCCCAGTCTCCACCACCAATAACATTTCCTGCCCTTGTAATACCAACTCGGACACCATTTTCAGGATTAGCAAAAAACGATTCCACGTAGGTTCTTATTGCCAACTCAGCCATGCCTTTGGAAGCACTGTAAGGATCCTTACCTCCCAGTCGATCTGATTCACGATATCCCCAGACCCACTCAACATTATCGTAGGCTTTGTCACTGGTGATCATAATCGCCACCACTTTTTTATTTATAAGGCGTAATGCATCCAGAATATTGGCAGTGCCAATTGCATTGGTTGTCAATGTATCAAGGGGTGATGCATACGATGGCCTTACCAGTGCTTGGGCCGCCAGATGAAAAACCATATCAGGCTGAGTTTTATTAATAACATCTGCAACTTTTGCTGTATCCCTGATATCGACGCGGTGGTCTTCAGCAAATTCATTGACAGCACTTGCCTGAAAATTACTTGGTTCACTTGGTATATCGAGGGATAGGCCAATAACTTTCGCTCCAAGGCTGTTTAGCCAAATAGAAAGCCAACTTCCTTTGAAGCCAGTGTGCCCCGTTACCAATACGACTTTGTCTCTATATATTTTCACAAGTAATCAAAATTCATTAGGATTGCAGTAATAGGTGATAACCTGGGAGATCCTCATCTAGATAAAAAAAATGCTCATCAAAATCAGGACTCCAATCACTGATAGCCATACAGCTATATTTTACCTGTTCAGCAAGTTCTTCGGGAGAAACGACAAAATTAACCCCAGGGTTGTCTTTAAGCGGACTCATGTTAAATGTATCCGGATCACGCATGATTATAACGGGCTTCCTAGCAAAAAATGCATCTAACGAAGCGGTTGTCATATTGCTCGCAAATGCAACGTCGTAACTGCCTGACAACTCAGATAAAGGCATATCCAGAATACTTGCAGTAACAGAGGGCCATTTTTTAAGATCTATCGGGCAGGCCGGATGGCTTTTAATAAAGATATCGACATTTTCAGGCAAACTATCAAATGATTTAGCTAGCAGGTCCATCTGATCCTCTGTTACTGAAGCAATGTAGTCCCCAAGCACAAGCAGCCTGTAACGGCATGAATCTCGACTTAAAGGTTTAGTTTTGATGAGTTTTTTCAAGTAAAGATATCTAAGAGCCTCAAGCTTCATGAGTTTTTGCTCTGGAAAGCCCGAATCATGAAACTGCTTATATGATGCATTCCCATTGACTCCAATATAATCTGGGATGGGGAGTTTCAATTCATCATCGTAATAATACTCGTCAGAATGTTGAAAATTGCGTAAATCACCATCTGCCGCCGAAGCATGCTGAATTCCAAGGATTTGGCCATGACCGGACTGTTTCCAGGCATAGATCAACGCCCTCTCCCAAGCCTGGTTTTCCATAAGGTATAAGCCAGTATGTTGTTTCTCAAGACCTGCGCAAATCGACTCAAAAGTATTTAAAAAAAAGCAATTTTCGAGTGCCGTTTTCCATTCAAAAGACTCGTGCCAGTCCAGTTTCTGCAACCGCCAGAAATTGATGCCTTGTTCAATAGAAAACAAATGTTCAATTTCGCCAATTTGCTTACTGATTTTTCTCAAGCGAAAAAAATCTTTCAAAGAACGGAAAAAAACATGAGCACTAAGCTGTGTTTCCAACAGTTGATGGCATTCATTAACTTTAGTTTTTTGATTAAGTATTTCCAGACTTTTCTGCGCTGCCGCATGTCTAGGCAGCCTCGAGTCCCTGAAGAAAATATGAAACCAGTTATACTGGTAGTCAAATTGATCCAATAACTGGTGGAGAGGCTGCCAGTATCTAGAGTCGAAAATTCCATCTTCCAGTTTGTTTTTATCCAAGTTGAAAAAGTAAGAAAAAAAAGTGACCTGAGAAGAGGACGAAGATTTTTTACAGCCTGATGACAGCCTTAGCGATAGATATAGTTTGTATAAAACAATAAAAAAAAACTTGCTCGCCTCTGACAGTTTTTTCCAGATCTTTTTTGCCACCCCATCAGGGCGAGCTTCATTGACAGTGGTGACTAATAATTCTTTCCAGGCACCCTTCAACCAAGATGTGATAATGAGATTCAATTCTGCATCTTTTAGATTGACGATAATCTCATCGATATTTGAACGATCCAAGTTTTGTAAATACTTTTGCAGCGCAAGCAATCTGAAAACGTCATACAAGTGCCGTGATTTCCACTGGCTCTTCTCTACTAGCAGTGACATCCACCACATACTGAAGCTTTCTCTGATCTTAAAATGCTCTAGTAAAGCAACACCGTCGATCGTCTGATGTTTGAGTTGTGAAAGCCATTGAAGGTATGAAGAGCGATAAGATTCGAAATCATTGTCCAGCTCTTTGGGGACTGAAAAGGTATGGACCAGACCAGAAGCAGAACTGGTAAAACTAGACCATAGCACCTCGTAATCACCAGGCTCAGCTTTACTCAATGCATGGTCTGTAATCCATAAGATGCTCACGTATTAGCATTCCAAAACTAGTCTGATGTTTTAGCAGATATTGCCTGAAAAACAGCATTTTCTTTACTTAGACTTTCGTAATCACCTAAGCCTGCAATAACACCCTTATCCAGAACAATGATCTTGTCACATTTTTTAATTGTATCCAATCTATGTGCAATCAGAATAATAGTTCTCTCTTTTTTCATTGAAAAAACGTCTTCCATCAATGCTTTTTCAGTCTGATTATCCAGTGCCGAGGTGGCTTCATCCAGTAACAGGAGCTCAGGATTCTTGTAAAGTGCCCTGGCAATACCTATCCGCTGTCTCTGCCCTCCGGAGATACCGATCCCACGCTCACCAACATTGGTCTCAAATCCATCCGGCAGAAATGAAACCCAATCAGTGAGTTTGGCAAGATTTGCGGCCTGCTCAACTTGCTGCTCATCAATAGCATCTTCTGCAACACCGTAGGCAATATTTTCGCGAACACTGCCATCTACCAGGAATATATTCTGCTGGACATAGCCGATCTTATTTTGCCAGCCCCTGATATCATCCTGTAAATCAATTTCGCCATTGAATAAAATATGTCCAGACACAGGCTTTAATAACCCCAGAATGATATCAACCAGTGTTGTTTTACCGGCGCCGGAACTTCCCACAACCCCGATGACTTCGCCTTGGTTAATATCCACGGTTACTCCTCGTAACAATGGCCGACAACCTTCATATTGAAAAATGATGTCTTTTATCTTTAACGACTTAAATTTTGCACTGATTGAGGCAGTCTCTGAAAATTGTGAAGTTCTGTCATCTTCCCGTGAATAAAAGCTATTCAGGTTAGTGCTGACAACTTCCATCGAAGGCAAATGACTTTTGATAGCGCTCAAACTATTCATAATTCTGTTACTCATCGGCAACATTCGCACAACAACAACAGTCAAAAAAGCTATCGATGCAAAGTTTTGCTCTAATCCGCCAGCATTATTTAGCCATAATAAGACGATAGCCATTGAACACATAATCAAAGTTTCAATAACAAACCTCGGCATCAAAACAGCTACATCACGGTTTCTTTTCATTCTGGATCGCAAATCTACATTGCGATCATACTGACGTTGAAAATACCCTTTGACACCCAATACCTGAATATCTTTAAAACCGCCCAAACCTTCCTGTAAATCCTTGATAACTTTGGCTTCACGCTGTTGGAGTATCTTCCCCCATATCACCAGCCTTTTCTTCAGTAGTGTGAAAATAACCGTCAAGAGAAGAGTTATAAATAAAATAACGAGTAAAACCTCAATCTGTTGCACAGCCAGAATTGCAACAATTCCCACAAACAGGAAAAGCTCTGTCAATAAAATGCCGCTATGTGATAAAACAGCCTCTCCAAAATTAATAGCATCGTAAGTAATCGTGCGAATTACGTCTGAAGTATTTTTCTTGATATATTGAGCATATGGCTGGTTGATTGCTGCCTGAAACATCCTTTGAACAATATTGGCATGCAGTTGTTTTTGTATGGTATGTATGAAAAACGCGATAAGTCCTAACAGGCTGTTCTTCACCAGGTAAAACCCGACAAACCAGATCGTAGCATCGACACGATAGTTATCAGTCAGCGAAAGCATCCAGTCTAATGGAGCAAATATTTCTGAATAATCGGCAAGGTATTGCTCTGACATCATCAGGTTGACATAAGGAATCACCAGAGCCAAGCCAACCAGTTCCAACAGGCCGTTTGAAAGAATTATAAAAACAAGCACAACCAGCCATTTGTGTTCTGCAGGCGTAAAGACTTGCCAGATACTTTTTATCAAATTCATATTTATGGTAAATCGAGCCCGAGAGAATTATCTATTCCAGTATTAGTAAGTAGAATCCGAAATTTTTAATGATCTTAAGAGTTTCTCTGACACAAAACCACCGTGCCATCTCTTGCCTTAGAAGAAACGCTGACAGTGAGAGCAACCCATTAATGTCACCAAATGGATCATATGTGCGAAAAAAATTATCAGCGGCATAGGGCAAGAAGATGCTACCAAAATTTTAAAACGCGGAAAAAAGACACTATTAAATTGTACTGCTAGTTCACACTTAGATTACTCATCGGAAGGGTCCAAATAGAGAATTTGTGGGAACCTAGTATCAAAGCATCACGTTGGTTAAACCTTACTTTTGAAGTTGATAATCACATAGTTAAAAGGCTAATAGTAAGAATTTTATACTTACACAGTCATTAATAAAAATTAACTTTCTGAGTTGTTTTGAATGACACCTTCGACAGAATATCAGCAATTTTCTCTCCAGCCCCACCATCACCATACAAGTGATCGGTATCGTAATGGCCATGGTCAATCTGTGTTTCAATCGCATCAATAATAGCCTGCGACTCAGGTTCAACATCTATAATGTTGTTACCCTTGAGACGCATGTTCTGTCTGGAACCAATATTCACCGCGGGAACACCAATGACTTCACCTTCACGAACAGCACTACTCGAATTACCCAACATACAGGCGCACTGATGCATTAACTGTACGTATATATTGATTGGCAAATTTACAAATAAGTGCAACCAGTCAGGCTGGACATGTTCTCTGAACACCCGGATAGCTTTTGATATCTCATCAGAACCCGCATCTGCATTTGGCCAAATCATGATGGTCTTCATGCGTATCTTATCTAAAGCTCCCAACAATTGTTCGATGTGGTGCTTGTTAGAACCAAATTCTGTCGTTACAGGGTGAAATGACACTAGCAAAAAGGGTTCTTCTTCGAGGTTAAATTCACGCCCCACTCCCTTGTAGTGCTCAAAAATTTTACCTGAGGAAACAAGGTTTCCAGCTTTGATATCGTTGAGGCATTCAAGTACGTAGTCGATACGCGGACAGCCAACCACTTTGACCGTGTCAGGATCCTCTCCCATTTTAATAATGCGATCAGCAGAGTCCTCGTTGGCAGGAAAATGTATATTGGCAAACTTGGTAATGGCATGACGAATGCTTTCATCAATGGTGCCAGACCTTTCTCCGCCCATTGTATGAGCGACCGGGATATTCATCATTGCTGCTGACAAGACCCATGGCAGTACATCAAAGCGGTCTCCGATTGCAACAACACAATCAGGTGCCAGTTTTTCCAGACTCATAGAATGGTCAATCATCCCCAGGCCAATCGACTTTGACATCGCCGGAGGGGTTTCACCTTCAACGATTGTGTTAGTAACAATATCAGGCTTGAACCCCTCTTCCTGAACCAGCTTACGAAGATCACCAAACCTGGGCAAAACAGCTGCACCCGCCAAGACCAGTCCTAATTCCAGTTCTGGATGGTCATTGATCGCCCGCATAATAGACCGGGCACTACTGTAATTGGCACGACTACCAACATAAACAGCGATTTTTTTCATCCAGCCTCCCGATCAGACAAATAGTTTCCAATCAGTTCAGCGACCTTGCCAAACACTTTACCGTGCGCGTCCAAGGTTGAGCCACCTGCATGTGGTGTAATAATAATTCTGTTATCAGTGAATGATCGCTCTACCAGCGGATCACGTGGTAATTGGGCAGATTCATACTCTTCATTGCATACATCAAAACCGATTGCTGCAATTTTACCGCTGTCAAGACCGTCGATTATGGCACTCGAGTCTACCATTCCACCACGTGCTGTATTAACAACCACTACGCCTTCTTTCATGTTTGCAACAGCTGAAGCATCAATCATGTTTGCAGAGGTCGGATTAAGTTTAGCATTCAAGCTGATAACATCGGATTCGTTATACAAAACCTCTAGGTCAACAGCTTCAACTTCAGCATCGTACTGACTGTCATCAATATCATACGCCAATACTCTCATGCCAAAGCATTTCCCGAACCTGGCAACCATTTTTCCCAGTCTGCCATAGCCGATCACGCCCAGCGTTTTATTATTCAGCTCAAAACCACGAATATCGGTATTTACCCAGCTTTTATTGACCTGCACCCGATCCATCAAATCACGCAGATTACGCATACAGGCCAAAATAAGCAGCCAGTTCATTTCAGCGGTACTAGTGATTTCATTGATAAAAGAACGATCATCGTTGAGACTGATAAAGTGAATTCCGTTTGCCGCCAGTGCGTCCGTATCAATATGGTCTTTGCCTGTACTTGGCGTAGCCAGGATTTTCAAGTTTGTTGCCCTGGTAATAACCTCAGAATCCACTTCTTCAAATAGGTGGGGTACCAATATTTCGTACTTATCTATATTCTCCAGAAGGTAATCTCGGTCATAACGTACAAACGTACAATTACCTACCGCATCAAATTTTTCAACGTTTGGATATTCCTGGTCAGAGAATCCAACTAATACTTTCATTACAGACCTTTGTTATTAATAAATTCATTAAAAAAAGCCAGATCCTCACTGAATCGATCATATTCCAGCGAGGCTTTGGCAATCAGGTAATCAAGATGCTCATCAACATTAATGGAATTGGCTTCGGGCATTTCCATTCCTACTACCCAGTTACCCCTGATAACACCTTCATCGACCAGGCTGCGAGTTCTGGTCAGGTAAATTGCACCGTTACGAATATAGGCATCAGGCTGAAAATCCTGTCTTCTTGATGGTTCAGGCTCAATATATTCATCACAAAAATCCATCAGCTGCCCTGAATCGGACATTCTCTTGATACGCAGAGGATGATGATCACCCAGTTTACAAATACTGGCCACACAGGTTGCCTGTGAATTTTCTGACATCAGGCTGATTGCATCTTTAATATGTTGTGGAGTTCGAAATGGTGATGTTGGCTGCAAAATCATGACAGCATCGAAACCTCTGTCATGTTGCTCACTGTACCAGTTGAGAACATCTAGAACCGCATCAATTGTTGGAGAATTATCCGCTGCCAACGCAGGAGGGCGCAGGTAATCTTTTTCGATATCGTACTGACTGACAGTAGAGAGATAATGCTCAGAATCAGTTGAAACAACAACCTCATCCAGAATACCCAGCTGCTTTGCTTTTACCGCTGCATAAACTGAAAATTCCAGTAGCGGTATCTTCTTGATTGGTTTGATGTTTTTATCGGGCACACCTTTTGAGCCCGATCTTGCTGGAATGAAACCCAGTACTTTCATTGTAATGTTATTTTAATTTCAGAAAAATCAGAGAAAACACCTTGCCCCATCCAAATTGTGTGATTACCGTAAATATTCACGAACAATCATATCATCTGGTTCAGCTTCATTTTCGTAAATCTTGCCAAGAATTGCATCAATTTCAGAAGCAGGAATACCATTCCCGGGCTTCTTAAATGCAATGTTATCCATTGTAAGCGCATCGCCTTTGCTGATTTTTGTAGCAGCCACTATGGATTTTTGAAAAATATCCTTCATCTCTCCGTAGGCTGAGAGATCATCTTTATCGATGCCAGATTTCATGGCTTCGGCGACAAAATTCACATCATCGACAAGCTGGCGAAATTCCTCAGGATCTAATGAAAAGCGTGCATCAGGGCCATAAAGTTTCTTTGATATCGTGAAATGCTTCTCGATTACTCTGGCACCTAATGTAACAGCAGCGACTGCAGTAGCTCCTGTAAGGGTATGGTCACTCAAACCAATACAGGTACCAAATTTTTCTCTGATCTGGCCCAAGATGTTGAGTCCTACACTCTCAGGTGGGGTCGGATACATTGAACTGCACTGTAAAACACAGAGCTCAGTACCAGCCTTTTTAAAAACATTGACGGCTTTTGTCAGCTCATCCCAGTTTGACATCCCTGAAGATAAAACCACTGGCAAACCTGTCTCAGCGACAATTCGCAACATAGGAATATTGGTAACTTCTCCCGAAGGAATCTTGATAATCTCAAAACCGGCTTCCACAGCTCTTTTTACGCTTTCGTTCGAAAATACTGACACACAGGGTATGACGTTGTTTTCTTTACAAAGGTGAGCAAGTTCAGTGAACTGAGTTATAGAGAATTCAGTACGGGTAAAATACTCGAAACGGCTCTCCCCTTTGAAATAAGGAGGACTCGGGGCATTTTTTACAGTTTCTTCACTTGCGATGTGCCACTGGTACTTAATAACATCCGCGCCAGAAGCTACAGCAGCTTCTGTTAACTTTCTTGCCAGCCCAATACTTCCATCATGTGTCATTCCGATTTCGGCGATGACAGTGACATTTTGTCCGCTATTTAAAGAAAACATTTTAGATAAAGACTCAATTTGTAAGGTGCTGTCATCAAAAATTACTTTTACCTGAGCTGCTGATAGGTATGTCTATTTTTTTCCGGTATTTCAACGGTAATAATATCATCATGTAAACTATAGGGCGTATAGCGAAAAATACGATTGCCCCCTTTTGCATGAAATATCGCCATTTCAGCCTGGATTGAATTTTTCGCAATATAGATGAAGCTCTCTTTCCTCGGTTTTTTTGGCAGAAAACTTCCAATCGCTTTATCAATATCCAAATCGCAGGTTGCCACTGATTTCGTACCAAAATAATTTAGAAACCTTTCTCTAAAAAGTCAGTTTCACAGCGAACCGGGTATATGCACCGTTCCCACATCTTGCCTGAACTGTCTTTGAGTCAAGCAACCATTTTCCATCTAGGCTGAACAAGCTGGTTAAACTGAATTCAAGCCAAGTTCTCTATAGCAAGCACAATGACACGCTTAAAATTTGATGAATAGAGATTAATAAGCAGTTTTAAATCAATACTTCTAATATCGAAAACACAGTTGTTGTTTTAAACAAATGGTGAAAACGCGTCATACTCGTTTTTCTTTAAGAAAAGCTGCTCTGACTTAGTAATATTACCTTCATGCAAATGCTGTAAGTAGATAATGGTCAGGTACCTGATAAAAATCAGGATGGTTCCCTGTTCCCCAAATAGTTGTCGGTTTATTTCGCAGTCCTGTTCTCAGTTAACGGAATCCCAGTTGACCACACCTTCAACTGAAAACATATGCCTTTCCTGTTCTGGCAAACATTCCTGTGGTTATATTTTTTCTTCTTCATCCAGACCTATTAAGTGTCTATTTTCTGGTCGAGCGAAGAAGTTCTGGATGATTGTATTGATCAACAAGACCCGGGCTCTTCAATTTTTTTTTTGGGGGGGGTATTCAATTGCAACTTTGTCTTAGCAGTCTTCCCCAATTCAATGTGAACAATATTCCTTTTATTGCCCTGTTCCCGTTGTCATTTCAGACATAAATTCTACCATCTGACCAATCCCATCAATATCCTCAAAATGTTTACACCCTAGGGGAATATTTGAGACGTAGTAGTCAGCCACCTCATGTCTGCTCATACCTGCAAACTGGGTATAACTTGAAAGTATCTCCGAAGCTGATCGTGTAATAATTTCCGGGTTTTCGCTGAAAATCGATTCTTTATATTTTTCTCTCCCCAGGTAAAAACTACCTGGAATACCTGTTACCACTGCATCAAGTGTGGGACTGGTAAATGCCATACTCAACACATAATCAGAGACCTCTATAAGCAGAGAAGCACAGAAACCACTCTCCGAAACATCAACAAACCTTCCCGATTGGATCAATCGCTTATAAATTGCAGTTAACGGATTAGAATCGTTGTCTGAATCAGACATTAGCTTTTTCTGTTTGAGTATAAAATGCCAATTGGAAAAACGATCATCCTGAAGCATATCTTCAAGCATATAAAAAAAGTCCAAAAGATCACTTTCATCATTCAAAGTGTTCTCACTTGCAGATGCCGTGAAAACCGAAACAACCACTAGGTCATGGTCCCTCACCACATCAAAAAGATTAAGGTAATCCTGATAAGGTTTTACCTGACTAGCTTTAAACAAAGCACCTGTAATCAAAGACTGCCTAGCTTCAGCTCCCTGCAGTGCATCGTATTCCTTTTGCCTAGTGCATATGTAAGCTTTGGTGTCATAGTAGGTAAATGCATTGACAGGTTTTCTGAATGTTTCCATCGACGCATTGTCGAGGAAATAATAATCACTCCAAGAAGAGGCATATTCCAGTGTTCGAACATTATGTTGCTCAAGAATGATATTTCTGGTCAGGTGCTCCTTACCGTCATTATTGAATGAGCAGTACCATTTCACATCGCTTACATCTGTAAAATATAGCCATCGATACTTGTCATAAATCAGTTTGGCAATAAGATCATGGAAAATGCCTGATGTTCGCATGATCAACCCAAAGCTTTGAAAGATAATTTTTAGCTGCGCAATGAACAGTTTAAGAATAAATGATGGAGAGACTTTTCGGAAAGCATACCTGTCAATATCAACAACGTTCTCACCACTCTCTATTAGCTGATTGAATACTTTCTTGTCTGGTGTACTCTCAATCACATAGCAATATGTCAGGTCTTTTTCTTGCAGGTATGGTGCTAGAAGGTCATAACCTTCCTTACATGTCTGTGTGCTTTTACCCCTGATACCTCGATGAATGCGAATAGCAACATCATACGTTCTTTTCCTGCTTACACGTGTGATGCCGCGAATTTTTGTCAGCATATAAAAAGGAACTGCAACCACCTGCAGCCAGTATTTAATCGCTGTTGAAAATCTTTTGTCATTGCAGGCACAAAAAAATTCAATTTCTGGTGGACAGATCCCCTGCTCCTGACATATTTCAGCGACTTCAAACAAATTTGTATCAACAAGAATTTTGACCTTCTCATTTTTAAAAACACAACAAGCTATATAAACTAGCTCATTCCACTCCGACAACATCTCGATAAGCTGTTTTTTAAAAATCCTGACAATCTCTTGGTTGTTGTATTCAGCCGCAGCCCATTTTACCAGCACCTGATTCTTCAAAAGATAAGCATTAAAAACGGAATCAATATGCCTGAAGGAATGACTGCGGGCTTTCAACAGGCCTTGCATATCATAGTGCGAACGTGTAACCAGAGAGATATTGCTTGCTGAAGATGCCGCATTTTTTATTTTTTCTACAACCTGTGTATTCGTTTTATACAGTTTGATCTGCGAGTTAACCTCAGCTGAGGTATGCCGGTTCAAAACGGGAATATCCAATGTAGAAAATACTAGGTAATTTGAAATTGTATTTTTCACTGACACACTACTCAATTTAGTTTAGATAACCGCATAACCTGCTCAGACAAGATATCTACAACTGGCATTCCAGCATCTGACTTACATTGTATGAAATTCTGTTTATACCTCTGGTAATATACTCCTTCAGATTTCAATTCAGATTGTAGTGAAGGAAGCGATATCTCCTCGTCTAACATTAATACAGACTTTTGGAACCAGGAACTGAGTATCTTTATCTGAAAGTTCATCTGAATAAGCTCAGTATCAGCAATAAAAAGTATTGGCTTGTAATTTAAAACTGCATAGTTTATGGCATTACTAAAATGCGTAATAATTCCTGTACTATTTGCAACAAGTGAAGCTGTTTTATGTTTGAAACATTTTCGGTTGCCAAACTGATGCTGGAGACCTGACTCATCGGCTCTTGGGTGCAATGCAATCACAACCTCGTAGCCAAGCCGCTCCACTTTCTCAAAGAAATTCTGAATTCTCGTGATATACGCTATAGGGTCAGTATATTTAGTGTTCTGTAGTGCAAAATCTGGATGATTTAGGATATTTTGATCAATGAAAACCAAATACTTTTCAGGCAATCTCTCAACCTTGTAACCTAAAAGTTTTTCATACTCCTCTAAATCAGAAATATGCGATTCAATTAAAAGAGTATCTTTGTTGATATATTGTGATTCGTTCCAAAGTAATCTTTCTCCGCCAATAATTAAAACATTAAGGTATGGCCTGTAAAAAAGAAAATAATATTTTTTATAACACAACTCGAAAACATTCTTTATCAAGCCTGTTATTTCAGCCCTTTTTACTCTTCCCAAGGCCCTTTTTATTAAAGAGACTGTTGATGAAATATTCCCATCAACATCAGGGTGTGAAACAGGCAAGCCACCTGCAATGTAGCGGATGACTGGAATCTGGTTACAGTTTAACTGATGTCGAATCCAAGGGTCCTGATTAGCCGCATCGAGTGCTACACACCGTTCTGAATACTGCTCTAAGAATGATTTCAGATTCTTCCTACTTTTGAGCTTTGTGATTGTCAGATTCGGGCTTTCATTTAACCGGAAATCTACATTTGGGTAATGAGGCATCATGAAAGCTGAAAGGTCGAGGACCTCAAGATCAAAACCTTTTTCGATTAGCTGATTTAAATTAAGCTTTCTTTCAATATGTGCATTTACCGGCTGAGATAAAAGGACAATGAGTTTAATCTTGTTCACGTTGAACTCCTTATCAAATGGCAGCGTATAAATACCTTTTTCTAATTTTTGTATCAGAGATAACGAAGCGATGTGGTATGCAGGATAATTACATAGTCATATTCAAGTGGCCTCATAGCATACCGAATGTTTTTCATTAAGCTTTTCATTAGCGAAAACAAGAGCATCTTAAGATCAGTATTCCAATAGTTATGTTATTTTGTTGGTGTTGAAGCTTTCAGTTCAAATTAATATGGATGATTTATAGTTTTTTCCTGCATCTTTATTTATTAGTGAAAAAGTAATTTTGCGTATATTTTAAAGTTGTTGACTATTTATGTGACATTAAAGCTTCCGCAAAAAAAAAGTCAGTTTTGTCATCAATATCAACTGAAACATTTCTTTTCATTG
>Ga0181600_10002226_pt1 | contig 15066 bp, 10 predicted proteins | sample 041ome_2_FD_132982 | JGI IMG/M metagenome (GOLD analysis project Ga0181600, IMG submission 132982) | Coastal salt marsh microbial communities from the Groves Creek Marsh, Skidaway Island, Georgia - 041406US metaG (megahit assembly) | ecosystem: Environmental > Aquatic > Marine > Intertidal zone... | reverse complement strand
CTGGGGATAGTTCTGAGGTTGGTGCTGAGTTTGGTGCTGAGGATAGTTGGGAAATTGCTGGGCGACGCTTCTCATCGCGCTTGATCGTGGGAACGGGCAAATACGTCGATTACCAGCAAAACGCTGACGCCGCCGAAGCGGCTGGCGCGGAAATCGTGACGGTTGCCGTCAGAAGGGTCAATTTAAGTGACCCCAAGGCCCCGATGCTGGCGGATTATCTCGATCAAAAAAAATACACCTATTTGCCAAATACAGCCGGATGTTTCACGGGCGAAGACGCTGTTCGCACATTGCGGCTCGCGCGTGAGGCGGGCGGGTGGTCGCTTGTGAAGCTCGAAGTTTTGGGAGATGAAAAAACGCTCTATCCCAACATGCCCGAAACCTTGCGCGCCGCCGAGCTGTTAATCAAAGATGGCTTCGACGTGATGGTGTATTGTAGCGACGACCCCATTTTGGCAAAACGTCTCGAGGAGATTGGCTGTTGCGCGATTATGCCATTGGCGGCACCGATCGGCTCTGGTTTGGGCATTCAAAACCCGATTAATATTCGGCTGATTATTGAGCAAGCATCGGTGCCGGTGCTGGTAGATGCGGGGGTCGGAACAGCTTCGGATGCCGCCATTGCGATGGAGCTCGGCTGTGATGGTGTCTTGATGAACACAGCCATTGCGGCGGCAAAAGACCCCATTCGCATGGCCCGCGCCATGCGTCATGCGGTCATTGCTGGCCGAGAAGCCTATTTGGCCGGACGCATGCCCAAACGACTTTATGCTGATCCCAGTTCCCCTTTGGCAGGGCTGATTTAGCAGCGCCGCTTTACTGGTCAAGAATGGCTTTAAGGTCCTCTGCTGATTGCAAGCCCTTATAGATTTTACCGTTTATAAAAAAACTGGGTGTGCCTGAAATGCCAAGGGTGCTCGCGAGTTTCTTCGTGTCTTCTAAATGATCGGTAATGCTGGCGCGTTTACCGAGCGTCGATAACTTCTTCTCGTCTAAGCCCAGAGAAACGGTGATGGATGACAATGCGGCGGCGTCGAGTGTTCCTGCGTTTTTCATCAAAGCCGCATGAAAACGCTGATAATCATCCTGATTGTCGATGCTGAGCGCCATGCGCGCCGCCTTTTCTGAGGTGGGAGACAATATGGGAAGCTCTTTGAAAATAAATAAAACATCTTTTCGGCTATTCATCAGATCTTGAATGGCCGTGTAGTTCCGCTTGCAGTAGCCGCAATTATAATCGAAAAATTCAACAATCACATTTGGCGCATTGGCGGGCCCAAAACGCGGATCACGCGGATCTGAAATAATTTGATCGCGATTATCTGCGATTGCGCGCGTTTCGAGTTGTTGCGCCTGATTACGATAATAATCTTGCATATTATCGAGGGCTGCGGCCAATGCTTCAGGATTATTTTTGAGATAGTCTGCAATCATTTGATTGACTTCAGAGCGCTGATCTTTGGTTAGGCTTTGCGCCGCGACGGGAGTGAGGGTCGCAACGACGGTAAAAACGCTCATCATCAAATAACGCAACAGTTTCATATCTCTTGTTTCCTTTTGAGGTTATCGAAAATTAAACTTAACGAAAATCAGAGTTGGCAATATCGAGCGCTCGCAATCGCTCGCTCTGTCCAGGTTTCAACAGCTTAATGGCTTTTTGCGCGTGTTGAATAGCGCTTCGGTCGCCACGAAGGGCATAATATTCTGCGACAGCCCATTCGGCCAACCCAATGTCGCCGGATTGCCCATAGGCTTTGCTTAATTGCATATAGGCCGGCACGTTATCGGTCTCGATACGCAGTGTGTCGCGCAGGAGAGTAATCACCTCTTCATTATAGCGCGGTGTCGATGTATTTTGATCCGTGGCCATCAGCGATGCCGCGAGGCCAATCATTAATAAGGGTTCGCGCGGCGCATAAACCAAGCTTTTCCGGTAGGAGGGGATGGCTTCTTCAACCAGCCCACTTTCATATAATACTTGCCCGCGTAATTCCCACAGCCATGGATTTTCCGGAAAATCGGCAAGCAATCCATCAATCAAAGCAATCGATTCTTCGCGTTGGGCGAGGCGGTGCAGGGCAATCGCGCGCGCATAACGATCGGGAGCGCTGTCAGATTTTCGAGCGCGCAACACGGATTGCGGATGGTTGATAAATCCGTCCAGTTTTCCCTTAACCATATCATGGCGAAATTGCAGCTCGGCCGGGTCGCGCGTGTTAAAGTAAGGCGATTTTTTTGCGCTTGCCTCATACGCATGCACACGGTCGCGCGACATTGGGTGGGAGCGCATGAAAGGGTCTTGGCTGGCTTCACTCAATATTTCTTGATCGGCCAAGCTGTTCATTAGGTCAATAATGCCGCGGGCGGATTGATGTGTGGCGTCGAGGAGGCGAAGTGCGGTTTGGTCGGCGCTGGCCTCTTGCGCTCGGCTATAGGTGAGATAGCTCGCGAGCGATAATTGTTGTCCGCCTGTGATCAAGGCCATACCCAGATCGGGCGCCCCGCCCAGTAAGGATCCGAGCCCTAAAATCGTTGCGATTAAAGCAGGGCGGGAGGCGCGCGCCATGGCTTCGCCGGAACGGGCTAAATGTCCCCCGGTGATATGGCCCAACTCATGCGCAATAACGCCGATCACCATATTCGGTTCTTCGGCCTCGGTGATCAGCCCTGTATGAAAGAAAATATTTTGTCCGCCAGCGACGAACGCATTGATACGCGGATCGGAAATGACCCCAATTTGAAGATTATTGCGATTGAGGCCGGCTGCGCCGACCAAGGGGTTCGTATAGTCCCATAAAAGGCGCTCGACCTCAGCATCGCGAATAAATCCGGCGCGCGCGTTCACAGAAAAAACCAAGAGACACGTCAACAAAGCCGTAAAACAAAAGGTCAGTTTGAGCTTTGCCTGCGCCATCAGGTCCTCCTCATCGCTGGGGTCTCGCCCCTCGATTATGCCCTGCGCGTATCCTTTTTTAAATGCCGGTTACGCCCAATCGACATCTACTGTGATGCAGGTTGACCGCGCGTGCAAGGGGATCGCGCCAACGAAACCCCTATTCAACACGACAAATGTGACTGAATTAGGACTAGCGACGCCACCATCCTTTGCGGGTCGGAGCCTTGGTGTCAGGGGTTGAAGCGCTTGGGGCAGAATCTGGCGAAACGCTTCCCTCTGCAGGTGTTTTTTCCGGCGCTCCAGAAGCTGTTGGGTTAGCGACCTCTTTGAGCGTGCTCACGTCATCAGGTTCAGCGGCGTCCGCTTTTTTTCGACGACCCCGTTTGGGTTTTTCACCTGTTTCCTGTGCATCACTCTTTTTTGCATCACTCTTTTTCGCGCTGCTTTTTTTTGTGTCACTTTTTTTTGCATCACTCGCGCCCTCAAGGGCAGGCTCCGCATCACTGACTTTCGTGCGTTTAGAGCGAGCAGGACGTTTTGGCGCTTTTACAGCGTTTTCATCAGGTGCATTAATCGCCGTATCCTCTGCATCGCTTGCCGTATCGTCTGAGCTCGCTGCTTTTTTACGACGCCGACGCGGCTTTTTGTCAGCGGGCTGATCGGTCTCATGAGGGTGTGAGGCTTCTGCGCTGTCCTTTGACGACATATTTGCGTTTTGCGCAGCAGCTTCATCGCCCTCGGCTGAAGCCTGTAAAACGGGCTCGCTTATGGGCTCGCTAATGGGAGTTGACCGATCTTGCGCGTCGGAAACAGTAGTATCAGATTCCGCTGCATCGGAGCCTGTCGCATCAGAGCCTGTCGCATCAGATGCCGCGTGCTCGACATTTTCCTGACGGCGATTGCGTCCGCCTCGACGGCCACGCCGGCGACGTCGACCCCGTGGCTCTTCGGCATTTTGTTCGCGCGTGCCGTTATCTGTGGCGGATGTCTCTGATGAAGGTGCATCATCCTCCTCGTCAGCGGCAGTGTCATTTTGCGGCTTGGCCTCGCGTCGATCACTTTGCCGCTCATTCTGACGGTCATTATGCCGGTTCCGCCGATTGCGGTCTCCGTTTCGCCGCTCGGGCTCGGGAGCCGCATCCATGCGGGTCGGCCCAGATTGATTATCGCCAAACTGCATTTCCATGGCCATCAGCGTGTCATCGATGGAAATCGAAATCACGCAGCCATGCTGCTCTTCTAGCTCGCGCAAGGCCGCCCGTTTTTGGTTCAGAAGATAAACCGCAACATCTGCTGGCAAGGCGAGCATGATTTCGCTTTGCGCATGTTGGCCGGCGCGGGCGTCGAGGGCGCGCAGCACATGCAAAGTTCGGCTCTCGACAGAGCGAATAAGGCCACTGCCTTGGCAGTGTTTACAGGTATGGCTGCTGCTGTCCAACACACCTGAGCGCGTGCGCTGGCGCGACATCTCGAGCAAACCAAAGGGGCTGATGCGTCCCACTTGAATGCGGGCACGATCGGATTTAAGCGCTTCTTTCAGTCGTTTTTCAACTAACCGATTATTGCGGTGTTCATCCATGTCAATAAAGTCGATGACGATGAGCCCCGCCAAATCACGCAGACGCATTTGCCGCGCCACCTCATCGGCCGCCTCCAAATTCGTATTGACGGCGGTCTTCTCAATCGAGAACTCTCCGGTCGATTTCCCAGAGTTCACATCCACCGCCACAAGGGCTTCGGTTTGGTTGATGACCAGATAGCCACCAGAGGGAAGGGTGACGACCGGATTAAACATCGCCGTCAGTTGGTCTTCTACGCCGGACGATCGGTAGAGCGGGTCCGTTTCTTTATGCTGTTTGACTTTTCGCAAATGGCTCGGCATCAGCAATTTCATGTAGGAGCGCGCCTCTTGATAGGCGTCCTCGCCGTCGACAACAACTTCATCGAAATCTTTGTCATAGAGATCGCGAATGCAGCGCCGGATGAGCGTTCCCTCTTCATACACCAAAGCCGGTGCTGTGCTTTTGAGTGTGAGGTCGCGAATTTCGGCCCATGTTTTGGTCAAATAGTTATAGTCTCGCTTGATCTCGGTCGCGGTGCGCTCAGCCCCCGCTGTCCGAATAATCAGCCCCATGCCGGTTGGGACATCGAGACTTTCGGCTATTTTTTTGAGTTTTTTGCGATCGCTCGCATGATTAATTTTTCTTGAAATTCCACCCCCGCGCGCGGTGTTCGGCATCAAGACGCAATACCGTCCAGCAAGCGAGAGATAGGTGGTCAGTGCCGCTCCTTTATTGCCGCGTTCTTCTTTCACGACTTGTACAAGGATAATTTGACGGCGCTTTATAACCTCTTGAATTTTATATTTGCGCGTACTCGTGCGCAGGCGCCCAGCGGTCGAGGCTTCTTCATGCGCGTCGCCCCCGACATTCTCCACACGTGTCGCAGATGTCTCACCGCTCTCATCCGTGTCTTCGGACGTATCTTGGTCTCCCGCAGCATCCTCGTCCGATGGTTCATTTGCGGCATCATTTTTGTCAGATGCACGATCTTCTTCCTGCTGTTCGCGCAAAAGGGCTTCGCGATCGGACAGAGGGATTTGATAATAATCAGGGTGGATTTCATTGAGCGCTAAGAAGCCATGGCGGTTTCCCCCATAGTCCACAAACGCAGCCTGAAGAGAGGGTTCAACGCGGGTAACTTTGGCTAGATAGATGTTTCCCCGCAAAGGTCGCCGGGTGGCAGATTCAAAATCAAAGTCGATGATGGCATTGTTGTTCTGAACAACAACACGTGTTTCCTCCGGATGGGAGGCGTCGATAAGCATACGCGAATTCATAAGATGGAGCTCCAAATGCGTCGGTGTGCGCGAGCATCTCGCTGGCACTGAACGCAGTCAATGTTGTGAGGGCCGAGCCCCCCTCGGATATCTGGGTGCTTAGAGCATCAGCCTCGAGCCAGTCCGAAGACTGTAGATGAGATTGGGCTAAAGACACGTCATACTCCTTGGGGCCGAACGGCCATGAATAAAGGGCGTACCGGAGAGGTACGGGATACTTAGAGGCTCGGTTGGGGTCGCGCGATTATCGCTGGCGATCGCCGAGAGACAAATATCTGAATCATGTTTAGAGGCGCGGTCGCATGGTGGCAAGCGTTTTATTCGGCTGGCGATGACGGAGCGCACTGTAAGGTACTGATTTTTATTCAGCTTCAAGCCGTTTTGATGGGGGATCGGTTGTCGCAGATGCGCGGAAGAGCGATTGTCACCACGCGACGATTCGGGTCATAGTGCCCTCGAATAATGAATTTGATCCTGTGAGGTTACCGTGTATTGCCTTCCAACTCCCGTAATGCTTCGTCTGGTGCGCAGTTTTTGTGCGACCTTGCACGTGTTGCAGAGAAGCATCGGTAGCCTGGATTTCCATCTTGTCCGGCACAGGGGACTGGAAATAGGTGGAGCAAGGGTCGCGCTTTTTTTAGCGAGTGTGATGCTCATGGGGATGCTCTCGGGGATGTTCGTAGGAGAGGCCGCCGCCAAGCCGACGGTCAAAGATGTTCGGCTCGGTCAAAACGGGCCGTTGACGCGACTGGTTATCGAGCTGAGCGAGACGGTCAGCTATGATCTATTTTTCCTTAATTCCCCAAAGCGGACCGTGATTGATTTGCCTGCTCTCGATTGGCCTGAGGGACAGAATATTCAAACAACCGGAGTTGTTGATGCGCTGCGGTTTGGTGAGTTCAAAGAAACGGTCTCTCGTGTTGTCTTGGATTTGAAACGTCCTGCGCGCGTGCAAAAAGCCTTTGTTTTGCCGCCCACAGCCGGCTTTCCGCATCGACTGGTGATTGATCTAGAGCCAACCTCGGAGGAGGAGTTCGAAAAATTGGTTGCCGCTCGCCCGGGGCAAGGCGCACCGGTGAAGGCTTCCCCCGTGCCGGAAGTTGTTGTGCCCACAGCGCCTGCAAAGAATAAGAAACCCGTTATCGTGATTGACTCGGGTCATGGTGGTGTTGACCCGGGGGCACATGGTGCCTCGGTTCACGAAAAACACGTTGTTCTCAGCTTTGCAAAAGAGCTTCGCGATCAGTTGCGCAAAAGCGGCGCATATGAGGTGCATCTCACGCGTGATCGCGACATTTACATCCCTCTTGGCGAGCGGGTAAATATTGCGCGACGCCACAATGCAGATTTATTCATTTCGATACATGCGGACTCGATTTCTCGAAAAAATGTGCGCGGATTATCAATTTACACATTGTCGGAGACCGCCTCCGACCGCGAGGCGGCTGCGCTCGCTCGGAAGGAAAATCGGTCAGATATCATTGCGGGGATTGATTTTGGAGACCAGCCCCCCGAAGTGACGAATATTCTCATTGACCTGGCGCAGCGGGAGACAAAAAACTTGTCTGTGAAATTTGCCGGTTTGGTGGTCAATAAAATGAAGGGAAAGACAATTTTGCTGGATCGAACCCACCGCTTTGCCGGGTTTCGGGTGCTGAAGGCGCCGGATGTGCCATCGGTTCTCATTGAGCTTGGCTTTTTGACTAATCGCTCTGATGAGCGCCAGTTACAATCCACAAAATGGCGTCGGCAGGTGGCTAACGCATTGCTGACAGCGATTAATGGCTATTTTGCGTCAATCAAGCGCTGACGCAATTTTTTGGCCTAAAAACCATAGATTTAAGCACCAAAATCGGTAGACTGCGCGGGATCGGAAAGAAAAATGCGCGCGCTAAAAATATTTATCAGTCTAAGTCTTATTGTGGCAGCCGTGTCGTCGTTTTTGCTGGGGGCCTATTTGTGGCAGGTCAGTAGCGAATTGCCCGATTATCAGCATCTTGCGGATTATGCCCCCCCAGTGACCACGCGCGCCCATGCGGGTGATGGCGAGCTGATCGCTGAATTTGCCCAGCAGCGCCGTTTATTCGTTCCGATTGATGAAATTCCCGAGAGTGTGGTCACTGCGTTTTTGTCCTCCGAAGATAAAAACTTCTATGACCATTTAGGGCTCGATTTTTTTGGCATCATTCGCGCGGCGGTTCAAAATGTGATTAATGTCGCCATGGGCCGACGCCTTGAGGGCGCCTCCACCATTACCCAGCAAGTAGCCAAAAACTTTTTGTTAACCAATGATGTGACCTTTGAGCGTAAGCTCAAAGAAGCGATTTTGGCGTTGCGGCTCGAGAGCACGTTTACCAAACGTCAAATTTTGGAGCTTTACTTAAATGAAATTTATCTGGGCATTGGCAGTTACGGCGTTGCCGCGGCAGCGTTAAACTATTTTGATAAATCGCTCGATGAATTATCCGTTGCCGAGGCGGCCTATCTTGCTGCCCTCCCCAAAGGGCCAAATAATTATCATCCCCTTCGACACAAACAGCGTGCGATTGCCCGTCGGAATTGGGTGATTGACCGTATGAATGAAAATGGATGGATCTCGAATGCACGGGCCGATGCGGCGCGTCAAGAAGATCTGGTCGTATCCTTTCGCCCCATTGGTGCGCAACGTTTTGAGGCCGAATATTTTGTCGAAGAAATACGCCGCGAGACCTATGATCTTTTCGGTGATCGGCAACTCTATGGGGGTGGCCTGTCGATCCGCTCAACACTGAATACCGAGCTGCAAGGTATTGCTCTGACGGTATTGCGCGACGGGCTGGTTGACTATGATCGACGCCATGGCTATCGCGGCCCTCTGACGCAACTCGATGAGCTTGAAAATTGGCCCGAAATATTGCGGCAGCGAGATGTGCCCGATGATATTCGCCCCTGGCGGTTGGCTGTTGTGATATCGGTGGACGATGGACAGGCCGAGATCGGATTGCGGCCTGAGGCTCGGTTGGCAGAGGACGAAGCTCCTGAGACAGGCCTCATAGTATTGGATGATGCACGCTGGGCGCGGCGGGCGAACCCCGATGATAAGCTGGGCGCCCCCATCCGCACATTGCATCAAGTGTTGGGCGCGGGCGACGTGATCTATGTTAGTCCTCGGGGAGAGCAGGGGCGCTACGACTTACAGCAAGTGCCCGAAATCAACGGTGCATTGGTGGCAATGGATCCGCATACCGGACGTGTGCTTGCAATGGTGGGTGGGTTCAGCTTTGGCCTGAGCGAGTTTAACCGGGCGACGCAGGCGCGGCGGCAGCCGGGATCGGCGTTTAAGCCGATCGTTTATGCGGCGGCGCTCGACAGCGGATATACGCCTGTCAGTTTGGTGCTCGACGCTCCCTTTGTCATTGATCAGGGAAGCGATAAGGGATTGTGGAAGCCCGAAAACTATGCGCGACGTTTTTATGGTCTGTCGACCTTGCGCCTTGGCATGGAAAAAAGCCGCAACCTCATGACAATTCGTCTTGCTCAACAAATCGGTATGGCAAAAGTAGTTGATTATGCCGAGCGCTTCGGCATAACCGATGACATGCCTCCCGTGCTGGCGATGGCGTTGGGCGCAGGCGAAACAACCTTGCTGAAAATGACATCGGCCTATTCGATTTTTGTGAATGGTGGCAAACGGATTACACCAGTCATGATCGATCGGGTGCAAGACCGCTATGGTAAAACTGTATTTCGTCAGGATCAGCGTGCATGCCCGGCGTGCAACCCCCCGGGTTGGTCATACCAGCAGCCGCCGAGCCTTCCCGATAATCGCCCCCAAATTATTCCGGCGCAAACCGCGTATCAAATTGTGTCGATGCTCGAGGGGGTTGTGAAACGTGGAACGGGGCGCACCGTGAGTGAGCTGGGTCGCCCATTGGCCGGCAAGACAGGAACCACGAATGATAGTCGAGATGCCTGGTTTATGGGCTTTTCGCCCGATTTAGTGGCGGGCGTGTATGTCGGCTTTGATGATAATCGTCCCTTGGGCCCTGGCGAGACCGGTGGACGCGTTGCCGCTCCTATATTCAAGAATTTCATGGCTGCTGCCTTGAAGGGCGCGCCGGTGACGCCGTTTCGCATTCCACCTGCCGTCAGCCTGGTGCGGATTAATGCCAAGACCGGGAAGCTGGCCTCGGCAAGTGATCGCAATGTGATTTTAGAGGCGTTCAAAGTCGGGACGGAACCTTCTTCGGGTCGACGTCAAAGGATCATTGATGGCAATACGAGCCCCTCCAAACGCGGGGACAGCCCGGACGGGGGTCGCACAACAGACGGGCTTTACTAACGGCGTACTACTCGCTAGTTTCCCGTTCATCTTTTTCGAGAAATAGGACCTTTCGTGAACGCTGAAGCGCAAGATCATGTAGACCGCATTAAGCAGGCTCTTGACCTGCTGAGGAGGCATCTTTGACTGGGATGTGGCTCTTGGACGTTTGGAAGAATTGAATAGCGCCGCGGAAGATCCAGACTTGTGGCAAGATCCCGAGCGTGCGCAAAAGCTCATGCAGGAGCGAAATCATCTCGATCACGCGATTAAATCCTATCGTGATATTGAGCGCGACATGGTCGACCAATCTGAGCTAATCGAGCTTGCCGAGGCCGAGAACGATCAGGACATCGCTGCCGATGCGCTGGCGTCCCTCGCGCAATTGCGCGAGACAGCGGAGAGGATGGAGGTGGAGACACTTTTGTCGGGAGAGGCGGATAGCAATTCGGCGTTTATCGAAATACACGCAGGTGCCGGGGGGACCGAGAGCCAGGATTGGGCGAGCATGCTGCTGCGAATGTATTTGCGCTGGGCAGAGCGAAGGGGCTTTAAAGCCGACATCATCGATCAAATGGATGGCGAAGAGGCGGGCATTAAATCGGCCACGATTTTGGTGAGCGGCCATAATGCCTATGGATGGGCAAAAACCGAGACAGGTGTCCATCGTTTGGTGCGCATTTCACCTTTCGACTCGCAGGCGCGTCGTCATACAAGTTTTGCGAGTGTTGGCTGTTATCCTGAGATTGATGATGAAATTGATATTGAGGTTTCAGAGTCGGAAGTGCGCATCGACACATTTCGCGCCAGTGGCGCCGGCGGCCAACACGTCAACACGACCGATAGCGCGGTGCGGATCACCCATATTCCGAGTGGGATTGTTGTGCAGTGCCAAAATCAGCGGTCGCAGCATAAGAACCGCGCGACAGCTTGGTCGATGTTAAAGGCGCGCCTATATGAGCGAGAGTTGCAACGGCGCGAGGAAGAGGCGCTCAATGCGGCCGCCAATAAAACTGAAATCGGGTGGGGGCACCAAATTCGATCCTATGTCTTGCAGCCTTATCAAATGGTGAAGGACCTCCGCACGGGTGTCGAGAGTGGCAACCCGCAGGCGGTGCTTGATGGCGCATTAGATCCGTTTATCGAGGCGGCGCTGGCACAACGTATGGGCACGGGAGACGCAGCGCGGTCATAAGCCGTTGGTCACCCGCAGGCGCAAATGCCCCGTTTGTCAACATACGGGCGGTGCTGTATACGCGCGGTGCTGTTGCTAACTTGTTTGGGTGGTGCGGCTTGGTGCCCCAAATTGCTCGGGCTTAATCGTGGATTCGGAAAGAGGGTCTTTCTCGCGCTTGACCGCGCCGTTTAATTCCGCTCCGGACTCGATCGCCAAGACTTCGTGATAAATATCGCCTGTTGTCCGGCTCCCCGAGCACAAATGTACTTGATGGGCGCGCACTGTTCCGTCAACGATCCCACGGATGGTTACGATTTCGCCCGCAACTTCGCCGCGAATATGGGCGCTCTCGCCAATCGTAACGGCATGGGAGAATATGTTTCCATCGAGCTTCCCATCCAACTGTACGTCGCCAGATGAGAATATGTTGCCCTTTATCTTCAGATCTGCGCTGAGGATCGATGGGGCAGTTCGCCCAGATTTTTTCTTTTCAGAGGTGGGGTCTGACATGATTACTCAACGCCTAAAGTTTCTGCGACATTAAAAATTTGTTTGCCCGAGGAAAGAAAGTTTTCGGGGTTGCGTACGCGGCCCTTATACCAAATTTCATAGTGCAAGTGTGGCCCTGTGCTGCGCCCCGTATTCCCCGCATCCCCGATACGCTCCTGGAAAACAACGGTTTGCCCGCGGCGAACGCGGACACGATGAAGGTGGGCATAGCGCGTTTTAAACCCATTGCCATGATCAATTTCAACCACAAGACCATACGGGCCGCGATTACCAGCATAGGTCACGACGCCAGAAAGTGTAGCGTGAACAGGTGTGCCGGTCGAGGTTCCGAAATCAGCGCCGGCATGAAAAGCAGGTCGTTTGCGAATAGGATCCATTCGCGGACCGAAGCCGCTGGTCATACGAAAATTGTGAATGGGACGCGCCAGCGGAATGTGTGACACAGCGAAGCTCAGCGCCTCAAGCTGTTCCAAATTGGCGGCAATCCGACTGATTTGCTGGTCGAGGTTTTGCCCGAGTTTCAATGTGGACTTCAGGGGAATATACGGCCCCCCCAAACCCGGGCTATCTTGCGGAGCTATCTCTGCAACAAAGGTTTTCGGGTCGAGGACGCTGGTATTCGCAATGATGGCATTATATTCGCGAATATTTCGGTCGGTATTTTCTTCCAGTGCATCCACCAAATCGCTTTGGCGTGTCTTTAAATTGGTCATCCGCTGATACAAGCTCTCATCAATGAGCGGAACGGGTGCCTCGACAACAGGGGTTAACATGGGCGAGGTGTCAGCGCGCTCTTGGCGATCACTGATCCGGGTGAGGGTTTTCTCACCTTTCTGTGCCGTCACGCGCGATAGCCGGCTCTCGAGGTCAACACCGCTGACGCGCCCAATGCGGGCGACCAATGTGGTGTCGCCATAGCCCCGTTTCGTTTTTCTCGCCGTTTCAGAAAATTGCGCCTGCATGGTCTCGATATTCTCGGTGACGGCGGCGTGCCGCTCGAGCATATCGGTCAGCGTATTGTGACGCGCTTCTAATTGCGCAGTTGTTTCATTAAACCAATCTTTGGTCAGAGCCAGCTGCCCATTCAAGCCATCATAGGCCACTTGTAATTGGTTGAGCCGATCTTGGTATTCCAGCAATTTCAATCGCAAATTGGCGGTTTGTTGTTGGGCAATCTGTTCGGCAAAAATAGACCTAACGGTTGCAAATCCCGTCCACAGGCAGATTGAAAGGACAAAGATGGCCAAAAGAGCCTGCGAGCGCGCTGACAATGAGATGTAGCGCACGCTTCCTGCACTGCGAATGTAAATCTGTTTTTCAACAAAATAGCTGTTGAAAAACCATCTTATCTTTCGAATTGAACCTGACACAGGAACCCCCGTTTTGGCCAGAACATCTCAAAATTTACCTGCAATAGCAAGCGCGTATTGATACTTGTCCGAATGAGCCGCACTATTGCCGTGTTTTGCCTTAATGTCCAGTGCCAACTCGGGCCGTCCCGGGGAATTAACTCCCTGGAATCGATGCGTAAAATGCGCTGGGCATGCCTGTTAAATCGCGCGCCTCAACATTAAAAGGCGGCTTCAGCCCACCATGCAAGAATTGCGCCACATAATGTTGATAGGCGGGTGCAGGCGCTTGTCCGCGCTCTGGACAAAGCCGCAAAAACCAATCCATGCCATAGCGCACATGGGTGATTTCATCTGAGTAAATGATTTGCAAAATTTTGGCGCTTTCAACGTCACCTGCGCCTTCCATGCGCGCAATCATATCGGGTGTCACATCGAGACCGCGCGCTTCGAGCGAGAGCGGAACAATGGCCAATCGCGCCAAGAGGTCGTCTCCCGTATCGCAGGCGGCCTCCCATAGTCCGTCATGTGCGGGAAGCGCTCCATAGCCACTTCCTAATGCTTTTAAGCGATTTTCCAACATTAAAAAATGCTTCGCTTCATCTGCAGCGACGCTGAGCCAGTCATGGATAAAAGCTATTTTATCGTCATCGGCTTGCGGGAGGTCACCGAAAAACCGTCCAATAATATCTAAGGCGAGGTCGATCGCATTCAGCTCAATGTGGGCAAGAGCATGCAATAAGGCGATCCGACCCGCTTGGCCTCTGCCCCGCCGCGGCATCTCACGCGGTGCCCGTAAAGGCGGGAGGAGCGGGCGTCCAGGGCGATCCGGCCAGGGCTGTTGGTTTAGATTTTGCGTGAGGAGGGGGCTTGCAAAACCGTCATTGCGCCATTGGCGCACCAGCGCAAGCGTTTGCAGTGCCTTTTCATTCGCGCTCTCGCATAAATAGGCAGAGCAAATGGCTTCGAACAAACTCGGTTGAGGCAGCGGATCCATGGATTAAATTTGCCTAGCCATGAAGGGCTGCAAGAACCTCTTCAACATGGTTTTTGACTTTCACTTTGCGCCACATATGACTGATCTTACCGGCCTCATCGATAATGAATGTAGTGCGTTCAATTCCCATATAGCTGCGCCCATACATGCTTTTCTCGACCCACACGCCATAGGCTGTCAGCATCTGATGCTCTGGGTCTGAGCCCAAGCGAATTGAAAGTTTATGTTTTTCGATAAACTTTCCGTGCTTGGTCAGCGGGTCGGCAGAGACCCCTAAAATTTCCGCGCCCGCCGCTTCGATGGCCGCCTGGGCGCCGGAAAAGGCGATGGCTTGGGTCGTGCAGCCCGGTGTGTCATCTTTCGGGTAGAAATACAGAACCAGTCGCCGCCCTTTAAAATCAGCGAGCGAAGAGGTCGTCCCATCGCTACACTCAAGGTTAAAATTCGGCGCGCGATCACCTATGGTCAGTGTCGTCATTAAAAGTCTCCTGAAAAGTCTCTTGTTGGGCTGGCTTCGGTTCACGTAAACAGCTACATATACGCAACAGCATCTTACCGTCAAAAAGGCGTATTAAAACCCCTGTGGCTTAGGAAAATTCGTGGCTGCGCTAAATAGATTTAATAGAATAGTTTTGGAAGTCTTGGGCGGGCTCTTGCTCGTGAGCTTAGTCTCCGTCGCCCTTTTGATCTTCCGGCTGTCATCGGGCCCAATTTCCCTAGAGTGGTTGGGCCCCGCTATATCATCTGCGATCAGCGATGATTTAGATGAGGGCGTGCTGAGCCTTGGGAGCGTGTCTTTATTTTTAGCGCCTGACACAAATCGTATGACCCTCGGTCTTGAAGAGATCCGGTATGAGGCTGCATCAGGCTACCAGCTTGAGGCCGACCAATTAGTGCTGACGCCAGATCTTAAGTCGCTCCTCATTGGACGTTTCGCGGCCGGTGCGTTGAGCATTAACCGCGTCATTATTCATGCCAATCGCGCCCCCGATTTGGGT
>Ga0181600_10002222_pt1 | contig 15070 bp, 13 predicted proteins | sample 041ome_2_FD_132982 | JGI IMG/M metagenome (GOLD analysis project Ga0181600, IMG submission 132982) | Coastal salt marsh microbial communities from the Groves Creek Marsh, Skidaway Island, Georgia - 041406US metaG (megahit assembly) | ecosystem: Environmental > Aquatic > Marine > Intertidal zone... | reverse complement strand
TCAGCTAAAGGGCTGTCAGGCCGTGGTTTTCACCGGCTCGGGCGTGGGCTGGGGCGTGGACGCCCCCCAAGCCGCACCGCTGCGCGCAGCCTTTGATCTGGTGGCCACGGCGGGCCTGCCCATGTGGGGCAGTTGCAATGGCTTGCAGCTGGCAGCGTTTATGCTGGGGGGCGCGGTTGGCCCCTCTGACCGGGGGGTCGAGCTGGGGCTGGCGCGCGACATGCGCCTGAGCGATGCAGGCCGCACCCACCCGGCGATGGCGGGGCGCGAAAACGGGTTTTCGGCCCCGTGCATCCACCGCGACGAGGTAACAGCGCTGCCCCCTGCCATGGTGGTTTTGGCCAGCAACGCCCATAGCCCCGTGCAAATGGCGGTCTACGAAGGGCAGGGCGTGCAATTTTGGGGCAGCCAGTACCACCCCGAACTAAGCCTTGCCGATATCGCCGATTATCTGCGCCAGCGCGATGGGGTGTTTGCCCAGCACGGCACGGCCTTGGCGCAGCTAGAGGCGGTTGCGCAAAACCCAGATGCCGCGCCCAGCTTGGGGGGCGCGCCCGCCGATTTGGCCATGCCGCAGCGCGCACGCGAATTGACAAACTGGCTGGTGCATATTGGCATGGCCGAAACCCTTTCGTCTGCTGCAAGGATCGGCTAAGAGCGGCAGCAACAGTTCAAGCAACCCGTAGCAGGCCCATGAAATTCACGCTTTCCTGGCTGAAACGCCACCTCGACACCACCGCGACGCTGGACGAGATTGTAGAGACCCTGACAGATCTGGGCCTTGAGGTAGAGGGCGTTGAAAACCCCGCCGCTCGGCTGGCCAGCTTTACCTTGGCCAAGGTCCAAGATGCGCAACCCCACCCCGATGCCGACAGGCTGCGGGTGTGCACCGTGGAAACCGACGAGGGTATCAAGCAAATCGTTTGCGGTGCCCCCAATGCGCGGGCCGGCATTACGGTGGTTTTGTGCAAACCCGGCGATTACGTGCCCGGCATTGATGTTACGCTGAGCGTTGGAAAGATCCGTGGCGTTGAAAGCCACGGCATGATGGCGTCGGAACGCGAGTTAGAGCTATCGGACGAACACGATGGCATCATCGAATTGCCCTCGGGCGAAGTGGGCCAGAAATTTGTTGACTGGCTGGCCCTACACCGCCCCGAACGGGTGGACCCGGTGATTGAGATTGCCATCACCCCCAACCGCCCCGATGCGTTGGGCGTGCGCGGCATTGCCCGCGATCTGGCCGCGCGCGGCTTGGGCCAGCTGAAACCCTTGGAAACCCCAACGATTGCAGGCGAATTTCCCTGCCCCATAGGGGTGGAAATTGCCGAAGATGCGCGTGAAAACGGCTGCCATGTTTTTGCCGGGCGTTTGATCCGGGGCGTCAAAAACGGGCCCAGCCCCGAATGGCTGCAAAACCAGCTGCGCGCCATCGGCCTGCGCCCCATTTCGGCGCTGGTGGATGTGACCAATTTCTTCACCTACGACCGCAATCGCCCCTTGCACGTGTTCGATGCAGATAAGGTGCAGGGCAATCTGCGCATTCACCGCAGCGAGGGCGGCGAAACGATTGTGGGTCTGGACGAGAAAACCTATCAGTTTGCCCCGGGCATGGTGGTGATTTCTGATGATCACGGGGTGGAAAGCATTGCGGGTATCATGGGGGGCGATGCCACGGGCTGCACCGATGATACGGTCAACGTGTTTCTAGAGGCTGCAGTTTGGGATACGGTGCAAATTGCCACCACTGGGCGGGCGCTGAAAATCAACTCTGACGCGCGCTATCGCAACGAACGTGGCATCGACCCGGCCTATAATATGCAAGCCCTAGAAGACGCAGCCGCGATGATCATGGCGCTGTGTGGCGGCACCCCATCTGATGTGGTGGTGGCCGGCGCGGTGCCTGATGTGGCGCGCGCCTATGCGTTAAACCCTGCGCGCGTGGAAAGCTTGGTGGGCATGTCTATTCCGGCCGAGACCCAGCGCCAGACGCTGACCAACTTGGGCTTCCGTCTAGAGGGCGATATGGCTTGGGTGCCCAGCTGGCGCCCCGATGTGTTGGGCGAGGCGGATCTGGTGGAAGAGGTGGCACGCATTGCCTCGTTGACCAAACTAGAGGGCAAGCCGCTGCCGCGCATGCAGCCCGGCGTGCCGCGCCCCACCATGACGCCTGCGCAAAGGCGCGAACAAACCCTGCGCCGCACCAGCGCCGCCTTGGGCTATAACGAATGCATCAGCTACAGCTTTATCGATCAGGCTGCAGCGGCGCTTTTTGGGGGCGGCACCGAGGCCACAATGCTGGCCAACCCGATCTCGACCGAGATGAGCCATATGCGCCCCGATTTGTTGCCCGGCCTGCTGCAGGCGGCGGCGCGCAATCAGGCGCGCGGGCAGATGGATCTGGCGCTGTTCGAAGTGGGCCCCGCCTTTCACGGGGGCGAACCGGGCCAGCAGCATTTGCAGGTCGCCGGCCTGTTGGTGGGGCGCACCGGCCCCAAAGATGTGCATGCCAGCACCCGCGCGGTAGATGTCTTTGACGCCAAGGCCGATGCCGAAGCGCTGTTAAGCGCCATTGGTGCCCCCGAAAAAATGCAAATCCTGCGCGATGGTCCGGCGTGGTTCCACCCGGGGCGCCATGGCGTGCTGTGTTTGGGCCCGAAAAAGCGGATGGCGGTTTTTGGCGAAATTCACCCAGGGGTTTTGGCCAAGCTTGACGTGAAAGGCCCGGCTGTGGCCTTTACCATTTTCCCCGCCGAAGTGCCTGAACCTAAGGCCAAATCGGCCAGCCGTGGGGCGCTGACTTTGCACGATCTGCAGGCGGTCGAGCGTGATTTCGCCTTTGTCGTGGATCGCGATGTCGAAGCGCTGACGCTGGTCAATGCTGCAGCGGGCGCCGATAAGGCGCTGATCGCGGGCGTGCGCGTTTTCGACGAATTCACTGGCGACAAGGCCGAGGCGCAGATGGGGGCGGGCAAGAAATCGATCGCCATTACAGTGCGCCTGCAGCCCACCGAAAAAACGCTGAAAGAGGCCGATATCGAAGCGGTCAGCGCCACGATCGTTGAAAAAGTATCGAAAGCCACCGGCGGCGCGCTGCGCGGCTAAGGTGGGGTGGGCGCAATGCACCGGCCCTGTCTTGGGGCCGGTGGGTTTGCGCGGCACCAAAGCCACGGTTGAGATGCCACGCGCCCCACGATAGGGTGGGCCAAGCAATGGAATGGGGCAGGCATGCTTAGGGTTTATCTTTCGGGCGAAATTCACACCAATTGGCGCGAGGAAATCGCCCATGGCGCGCAGGGGCTGGATGTTGTCTTTAGCGCCCCCGTTACCGATCACGCCGCCAGCGACGATTGTGGCGTGGCCATTTTAGGCGCCGAAGCCGACAAGTTTTGGCACGATCACAAAGGCGCCAAGCTGAACGCCATGCGCACCCGCAAGGCGATTATGGATGCCGATATCGTGGTGGTGCGCTTTGGCGATAAATATAAGCAATGGAACGCCGCATTCGATGCGGGCTATGCCAGCGCGTTGGGCAAATCCTTGATCATCTTGCAGCCGCCCGAACATGACCACGCCCTCAAAGAGGTAGACGCCGCCGCCTTGGCCGTGGCGCGCAGCCCCGCGCAGGTGGTGCAGATGCTGCGCTACGTGCTGGATGGCAGTTTGCCGGCGTGAGCGGGCGTATCGTCACCCCCGAAGACGTGGCCGAAGGGGCCGAGTGGTTGGCGGCCAATTGCCCCCGCATGGCCCATGCCTATGGCTTGACCGGCCCCTTGCCGCTGCGCCGCAACCCCGATGGGTTTGCCCAACTGCTGCGCGCGATTGTCAGCCAGCAGGTCAGCGTGGCCTCGGCCCGCGCCATTTGGGGGCGGCTGCAGGCCGCCGGAATGGTTGTGCCCGAGACCATCTTGGCGGCGCAAATCGATGATTTGCGCGCCCTTGGGCTGAGCCGCCAAAAAGCCACCTATGCCCATGCTTTGGCCGACGCCGGCATTGATTTCGAGGCGCTGCGCACCGCCCCAACGCAGCAGGTGGTTGACCGGCTGGTGCAGGTCAAAGGGGTGGGGGTTTGGACAGCTGAAATTTACGCGATGTTCAGCTTGGGTCATGCCGATGTATTTGCCCCGGGCGATTTGGCGCTGCAAGAGGCGGCACGCCTGCTTTATTCCCTGCCAGAGCGCCCCAAAGAGCGCGCCTTGCGCGATATGGCGCAGCGCTGGTCGCCGTGGCGCGCCGTTGCGGCACGGCTGCTTTGGGAATATTACCACATAGAAAAACAACGCGAGGGAACCCTATGACACGCGTCTTGACCGCTGGCCGCAAAGAGCCGGTTTCTGGCGAAACCCGCTCGGTTGTGGTGTTTTTGCACGGCTATGGTGCCAATGGCGCCGATCTATTGGGGCTGGCCGATGTTTTGGGCGAACATTTGCCCGACACGCTGTTTGTGGCCCCCGATGCGCCTGAAACCATTGCGGGCCTGCCAAATGGCTACCAGTGGTTTCCGATTCCCTGGCTTGATGGCTCTTCCGAGGAAGAGGCCGAACGCGGTTTGCGCGCGGCAAGCGATGATTTGAACGCCTTTTTGGATGCGCTGTTGGTGGACGAAGATTTGCTGCCCGAACAAATGGTGCTGTTCGGATTTAGCCAAGGCACAATGATCAGCCTGCATGTGGCGCCGCGCCGCGAAGATCCGGTTGCAGGCATCGTGGCTTTTTCGGGGCGCTTGCTGTCGCCTGAATCGCTGGCCGATGAAACCCGCGTGCGCCCGCCCGTTTTGCTGGTGCATGGCGATGCTGATGACGTGGTGCCGGTGCAATCGCTGCCCGCTGCGGCCGAAGCCTTGCAAGAGGCGGGCTGGCAAGACGTGTTTGCCCATATCATGAAGGGCACAGCCCATGGCATTGCCCCCGATGGGCTGTCTGTGGCCTTGGCCTTTATGCGCGATAAATGCGGGCTTTAAGCGCAGCCGCTTAAAGCGGCCCTTGCGTCATATGCCTGTTAACTGCCTGTGCAAGCCTGCGGCAGGCCCCACGATATGGGGGTTGCCGGATAAAATGCACGAGATATAGTGGCGGTATCTGGGGCGGGGCGTCCCGCCTTGGTGCCTCATGGGCAGACAGGGCAAAGGGCAATTCGAATGGATGGCGACTTTAGAACCGAATTTACCAGAGACCCCAGCGCGCTTAGGCGCCACCCCGCGCTGGTGCTGAACGCCGATTACAGGCCGCTTTCCTATTATCCTTTGTCCTTATGGCCATGGCAGGATGCGATAAAGGCGGTCTGGTTGGACAGGGTCAGCATCGTGGCCGAATATGACGATGTGGTGCGCAGCCCCTCGACCAGGATCAAGATACCGTCGGTTGTTGTGCTGAAAGATTACGTAAAACCCCAAAAGCGCGTGGCCTTCACGCGCTTTAATCTTTTTTTGCGCGATGAATTCCGCTGCCAATATTGTGGCGCCAAGGGGGATTTGACCTTTGACCACGTGGTGCCGCGCGCGCGCGGTGGCGTGACCAGCTGGGAAAACGTTGTGGCCGCATGCAGCCCGTGCAACCTGCGCAAAGGGTCCAAAAGCCTGTCGCAGGCCAATATGCACCTGCGCAAACCGCCCCGGGCGCCGATGTCAGAGGAAATGCGCAATCTGGGCCGCAAATTTCCGCCCAATCACCTGCACGAAAGCTGGCTGGATTTTCTGTATTGGGATGCCGAGCTGGACGCATAAAAAAGCGCCCCGAAGGGCGCTTTTTGGGGGGCTTAGCTTTCGCCAAAGACCCGTTTGAAAATGGTATCCACGTGTTTGGTGTGGTAGTCCATGTCGAATTTTTCGTTGATCTGCGCCTCGCCCAAGGCCGCCACAACCTCGGCATCGGCCAAAAGCAATTCGCGGAAATCAACCCGGTCCTCCCAGACCTTCAGCGCATTGCGCTGCACCATGGCATAGGCGTCTTCGCGGCTGACGCCGGCCTGCGTCAGCGCCAATAGAACCCGCTGCGACATGACCAGACCTGGGAATTTATTCATGTTATCCAGCATGTTCTGCGGGAAGATCAGCATTTTTTCGACCACGCTGGTCAGGCGGTGCAGGGCAAAATCCAGCGTGATGGTTGCGTCGGGGCCGATGCCACGCTCGACCGAGGAATGCGAGATATCGCGCTCGTGCCAAAGCGCCACGTTTTCCATGGCAGGGATCACCGCCATGCGCACCAGCCGCGCCAGCCCGGTCAGGTTTTCGGTCAGCACCGGGTTTTTCTTATGCGGCATGGCAGAGCTGCCTTTTTGCCCCATCGAGAAGAATTCGGCCCCCTCTAGCACCTCGGTGCGTTGCATGTGACGAATCTCGATGGCCACGTTTTCGATGCTGCTGGCGATCACGCCCAGCGTGGCAAAGAACATCGCATGGCGGTCCCGCGGGATCACTTGGGTGCTGATCGGCTCGGGCTGTAGGCCCAGCTTGGCGCAAACATGTTCTTCTACGCGGGGGTCGATATTGGCGAAGGTGCCCACAGCGCCGGAAATGGCGCCGGTTGCTATCTCGTCGCGGGCCATTTTCAAACGCGTCAGGTTGCGGTCCATTTCGGCGTAGAAACGCGCAAATGTTAGGCCCATGGTGGTTGGCTCGGCATGGATGCCATGGCTGCGCCCAACGCGCACAGTCATTTTATGTTCCATCGCGCGGGTTTTCAGGGCCGCCAAAAGCGCGTGCATATCTTCGATCAAGATATCTGCGGCGCGGGTCAGCTGCACATTCAGGCAGGTATCCAACACATCGGACGAGGTCATGCCCTGATGCACAAACCGCGCCTCTTCGCTGCCCACATGTTCGGCCAGATGGGTCAGAAACGCGATGACATCATGTTTTGTCACTGCCTCGATTTCATCGATCCGGACAACATCGAATTCGACATCTTTCGCGCGCCATACCGCATCGGCGTTCTCGCGCGGGATAACACCCAGATCCGCCATGGCGTCGCAGGCATGGGCCTCGATCTCGTACCAAATGCGGAATTTCGTGGCAGGTTCCCAGATGGCAACCATCTGCGGGCGGGAATAGCGGGGGATCATCGGCAGCCCTCTTTTTTAGCGTGATGCAGCCTCTTACCTGCCACCGCGGCGCGCGGCAAGGCAATGCCACGCGCATTTCTTGCCCACGCGTCAGAATGCCATGGCCAGAAAGAGCATGGGCAACAGCAACAACAGGCCGAAATCCGCACCGGCGCTGGCGGCCTCGGCCTCGTCGGGTGGGGGGGCATCATCTGCTGGGGGGGCTGCCGGGGGTTGGTCTTCGGGGGCAAGGATGGGCAGGGGCAGGGGCGCCGTATCGCTCCCTGTATCAAGCAGCTTCGAGGTGCCCAGACCGGCCAGATCGCTCAGATCTGCCGCGCCGATATCGCCCGCGCTGTCCAAGCCTAGGATTGCGTCGAAACTGGCGGGGGCGAAATAGGGGATATCCAGTTGATCCAGCGCGTCTTGGGTGTCGGGCGTGTAGGTGACGCCGCGCAACACCACCTGCAAAATTTCACGCGGGGCCAGTTCAACCGTTAGCACCCCATCTTGCAGCACTTGGTCTGCGGGCAGTTCGCTCAGCACCGGCGTGGCCCGTGCAGCGCCCGGCAATTCGCCGTCTGCCACGCCAAGGCGGGTGATCTCGGCGCTGGTCCAATCCTGCACCAGCCCCCGCAGATCCAACGCATCGGTGACAGTTTGGCTGTCATCGGTGGACACTGTGTAAAGCACCGCATGATCTGGGCCGGCAAAGGCATGCACGGTGGTGGCGGGCGCCACCAGTTCGGTTTGCCCGATTTCGGCACCTTCCAGCACAACCGGGTGGGTGCCGGGCAGGGAGGTGCTTAACATGTTGAAAAAGGCGCCGGGCACGCGCGGGGCGCCGTCGCCCTCGTTTCCCGCCAAAGACGACATCGCCCCTTGTTGCATGGGCCAGACATAGGCCTGATCCACCCCATGGGATGCCATCGCTGCCAGCGTATCAAGCATTTCATGGGCTTGAACCAAGCCGTAGTCTTCGTTTGTATCGCGCCCGTGGTTGCGAATATTCCATTCGGTGACCACAGTTTTCAGCCCCTCTTCTTGCAAGGGCCATGTGGCCTCGATCGTGCGCAGGGCAACATGCTGGCTTTCTGGGTTGTCCAGCCCCTTGGCATAGATATGGGCGACCACGCCATCGATGCTGTCGATTTCTTCTTGGGTGTCAAATTCGCGTAAAATCAACAGGTTGTTCAGCTGTGGCCAAGCGACGCCGCCATTGCCATAGATATAGGGGGCCCCCAGATCCAGCCCGTAATCTTGGGCGAAATCAGCCAAGGCCTGCGCCGGATCTGTGCTGTCATAGGCAGCCGACAGGCGCGAGTGGCCGAAATTCATACCCATCTGCACATAGATTTCGGTCTCTTGGAACCGGGCGTCGTAATCGGGATGGTGGACCAGCTCGTCTTTGACGATCAACGCCATTTCACTGGCAACGCGGCCATATTCCACCGCGCTCATTTCTGCGGCCCCACAGTATTCGTTGCCCAGCTCAAACCCTGCGATCGGGGCCTGCCCATAGACGCCATCCAGCGTGTCGCGCACAAAGCCGCGTAGCGCGGCCTCGTCTATACTGGGGTAGCGGTGGCCCAATGCATCGGTTTCGTCGCCCAGCGCGGTGCGGGTGGGCAGCACAATCAACGCCGGGCGCCCGGTGTCGGCGGCGAATTGCATGAATTCCGAAAAAGGCAGCAGCGGCTGCGGTTGGCCGGTGATATAATGCAGCGTGCTGGTTTGGTCTGGGTTGGTGATGTCAAAATACCGCTCGGTCAACGAGCCGCCGGGGTAGCGCACAGCGTTGATGCCCAACTGATTGGCCATGTCATCATAGGTGCCATCTGGCCCCAGCCTGTCGCGGGTGGCCAAAATATTTGCACCAAAGTAGGATGGGCCAATTTCTTGCCCTAACAGCCTTTTTGCTGCGATGCCTTGCATGGATTTTTCCTGCTGCCCATAGGTGTTGGGCAACACAGTGCAGATTGCAGGCCAACCCGCGCCGTGCCTGCAGGGGCTGTGCCAAAGGCATTGGTCGAGCGACCCCACGCCGAAGGCAAAGACCCCTATTCAAGCGAATAGGGGCAGCTGGGCGAATGCCCGTCATCCTATGTGGGTGGGGCGGTTTTGGCCCGTTTAGGCGGCGCCCATCAGCACCGGGTCAAACGGATACTGGGTTAGGTTTTCAAACCCGGTTTCGGTGATCAAAACCTGATCTTCCAACTTGATCGAGAAATCCCCGCCCTCGGGGCTGACCAGCGCCTCGACGCACAGCACCATGCCCGGCTCGAGCGGGTAGTCAAAGGCGCCGGGCACCGCCTGATCGGGATAGGCCACCAAGGGCCATTCATCGCACAGGCCCACGCCATGCATCATGCAGCCGTATTTTTGCTTTTGAAAGGGCGCATCCAGCCTGTGGCAGGCGGCAACGATATCGGGGATCATGGCGCCGGGTTTCAACAGCTGCATGTTTTCTTGAATATGCTCATAGGCGTGGCGCATGGCATAGACCATATCGGCGCGTGGCGCAGCATCGCCCACCCACCACGTGCGCGAAATATCGGTGCAAATACCATAAGCGCCCACCAGATCGGTATCAAAGGCGACAATTTCATTGGGCTGCACTATGCGCGGGCCGCATTCCTGAAACCACGGGTTGGTACGCGGCCCCGAGGCCAGCAGCCGCGTTTCGATCCATTCGCCACCGCGGCGGATATTTTCGGCATGCAGCACAGCCCAGATATCATCTTCGCTGATCCCCCCCTGCGGCACATGGGTGCGGGCGAAATCCTCCATCAGGGCCACGGCCTGTTCGCAGGCATGCACCGCGCAGCGCATCGCCTTAATCTCGTCTATGCCTTTGATTGCGCGGGTTTTCTCGGTTAGCTCTTCGCCCTCCATCACCTGCAGGCCCTGCGCCTCTAGGGCGCGCAGCCCGTGCAACATGATTTTGTCCACCGCCAGCCGCGTATTTCCGGGCGCGTGTTCGGCCAAAAGCCTGCGCACCTCGTTGGAAAAGACATCGGCTGCCACATCGATTTTATCGCCGCGATCAAAGTAGAACAGATCGGCGCCGCTGCGGGCTTCGCGCACCAGCGGATTGAATTCGGACAGGAAGGGGGAGTTTTTGTAATCCCAAATCACCATATAGCCATCGGCGCACAGCAATACTGCGCGAAATGGGTTATGGGTGTTCCACAGCTGCATATTGGTGCTGTCGGTGGCGTAGCGGATGTTGAGCGGATCAAACAGCAACACGCCCGCATAGCCACGCGCAACCACCGCTTGGGTCAGCCGTTCCCAGCGAAAGCGCCGCATCGCTTGCAGATCGGGCAGTGCAAGCCCGGTTGCGGCCCATTCCGCAAAGGCCAGCTGCGTGGGCCCTATTTCCACACGGTTATTGTTGTTGGGGGTGTTGTCGCCCAAACGGTCGGCGCGGGTTGGGTCTATTTTGCGGGTGTCGCGGTAATGATCGTTCATGGCATCCTCCGTTAAGGACAGCCTGCGGTGCCGGCATGCAGGGGGCGCGACTGTTTGCGACCAATTGCAAGGCGCATTTGCGACCATAGCGGCGTGGATTTGAAAAACCCATTGGTGCGCTTGGGGCAGGGCGATAGGGTTTCACCATGATTTTGCAACGCACGATTCCCTATAACCCGCTGATGCCACGCCCATTGCCGGGGGTGCAGCCCTTTGATTTGGCCGATTGGTTGCACATCGACGAGGCCTATGCAGGCCAGATGGCCCGCCGCGATGCGCTGCTGGCCGGGCAGGGCGCGCAGGTGCTGGCGATGGCCCCGGCCGCCTTGGACGCCGCGCAAGAGCTGTTGGACATGGTGCTGCTGGATGTCACGCATAAGCCAGGGTTTGTCCAAGGCGCGGGATATGTGCAGCGCCCCGATGGGCGCCATGTGGCGATAGACCCTGCCGCGCCCTTGGCCTGCCTTGGGCGATTGGTGCAGGATGACTTTTGCATTTTGCAAAAACAGGGCGACGAGCACGTTTTGACAGCGGCGGTTTTGTGTTTTCCGGCCAGCTGGTCGCTGGACGAAAAATTCATGCGCCCCTTGGTGGGCATTCACACGCCGGTGGACAGCTATACCGATCAAATGGCGCGGCGCGTGCAGCGGCTGTTTGATGGGGTGCAGGTGGGCCGCCCGCTGTGGCGGTTCAACGCGCTGTGGTACGCCGATGCCGAATTGCACCAACCCCGCCGCGAAAACGACCGCCGCCCCGAACGGGGCCGCCAAGACACGCCGTTTATGCGCAGCGAGCGGCAATGCATCCTGCGCCTGCCCAAAACCGGTGCCGTGGTGTTTTCGATCCACACCTATGTTGTGCACCGCCGTGATGTTGTGGGGGCCGATACGCTGGGGGCCGAGACGCAGGGCTAGGCTGCGGGCCCTTGGCCAGTGGCGCGCCATCATCGGCAAGCCAATAAAAAACGCCCCGTGACCTGCACGGGGCGTTTAATATTTCACTGTAATACTAACTGCTTAGCAGCTGTAGTACATGCCGTATTCCACGGGGTGGGGCGTGTGTTCGAATTTATAGACTTCTTCCATTTTCAGGTCGATGTAGCCCATGATCTGGTCTTTGGTGAACACGTCACCGGCCAACAGGAAGTCGTGGTCATTGGCCAAGCAATCCAGCGCTTCGCGCAGCGAGCCGCAGACGGTGGGGATGCCGGCCAGCTCTTCTGCGGGCAGGTCATAAAGGTTTTTGTCCATGGCTTCGCCCGGATCGATCTTGTTCTTGATGCCGTCAAGACCGGCCATCAGCAGCGCTGCAAACGCCAGATAGGGGTTTGCTGCGGGGTCGGGGAAGCGGGCCTCGACGCGCTTTGCCTTGGGCGATTCTGTCCATGGGATACGCACGCAGCCCGAACGGTTGCGGGCCGAATAGGCGCGCAGAACGGGGGCTTCGAACCCGGGGATCAAACGCTTGTAGCTGTTGGTCGAGGGGTTGGTGAAGGCATTCAAGGTTTTTGCATGCTTCAAGATCCCGCCGATGAAATACAGCGCCTCTTGGCTAAGATCGGCATATTTGTCGCCTGCAAACAGCGGCTTGCCGTCTTTCCAGATCGACATGTTCACATGCATCCCCGAGCCGTTATCGCCATACATCGGCTTGGGCATGAAGGTGGCCGATTTGCCATAGGCATGGGCCACGTTGTGGATGACGTATTTGTATTTCTGGATGTTGTCAGCCTGCTCGGTCAGCGTGCCGAAAATCAGGCCCAGTTCGTGCTGGCAGGTGGCCACTTCGTGGTGGTGCTTGTCCACCTTCATGCCCATGCGCTTCATCGTCGACAGCATTTCGCTGCGGATGTCTTGCGCTTCGTCGACCGGGTTTACCGGGAAATAGCCGCCCTTGTGGGCTGCGCGATGCGCCAGGTTGCCGTGTTCGTATTCGGCATCGGTGTTCCATGCTGCAGCTTCGGCATCGATCTGGAACGACACTTTCGAGGGTGTGTTCTGGTAACGCACGTCGTCGAACAGGAAGAATTCAGCTTCGGGGCCGAAATAGGCCACGTCGCCAATGCCGGTTGCTTTCAAATACGCTTCGGCTTTCTCGGCGGTGCCGCGCGGATCGCGGTCGTAGCTTTCGCCGGTGTCAGGCTCGACGATCGAGCAATGCAGACACACGGTTTTTTCTGCATAGAAAGGATCTACATAGGCGCTGGTGGTGTCGGGCATCAGTTTCATGTCCGACGCTTCGATCGATTTCCAGCCTGCGATGGACGAACCATCGAACATGAAGCCTTCTTCAAGGAAGTCTTCATCAACCAGATCGGCAACCACGGTCACGTGCTGCAGCTTGCCGCGCGGGTCGGTAAAGCGGATGTCTACGTATTCTACGTCTTCATCCTTCATCATCTTGAGCAGGTCTTGTGCGCTCATTTCTTATCCCTTTCTAGCTTTGGGTAACTTACAGCGCGTCCGAGCCGGTTTCCCCGGTGCGGATGCGAATGGCTTGTTCAACGGGGCTCACAAAAATCTTGCCATCCCCGATTTTGTCGGTTTTCGCGGCGTCGATAATAGCCTCGATGGCGGCATCAACCAGATCGTCGTCAAGGACAACCTCGATTTTCACCTTGGGCAGGAAATCGACAACATATTCTGCCCCGCGATACAGCTCGGTGTGGCCTTTTTGGCGGCCAAAGCCCTTTACTTCGATTACAGAAAGGCCTTGGATACCCGCCTCTTGTAACGCTTCCTTAACTTCGTCCAGCTTGAACGGTTTGATGATCGCTTCGATTTTCTTCATCGCGGCCTCCTCGCCCCTGACGTCTGCACCTGCACAGACCATGTTGGCCCGGCAGCCTCAATCATCGGGGCGAAAAACCGTGTGATTCACGGGCAAAACCGCAATCGTTTGATTAAAAAATAGGCAGTGCGATGCAAATATATGCGATTTGAGAATTTGAAGGATAAAATTGCAGCTAAAAACCCGCAGTGTCCGACGCAGATGCTTATTTCTTAGCCATCTGGCCCGCCAACCCCGACTCGGGGGTGGGCGGCAGAATTGGGCAGGGGGGCGTGGCCTTAGGCGGCCAAGGCGTGCACAGTGCTGGGCGCCGCAGACAGCAGTTCGACCCCGTCGACATAAAGAATGTGCATTTCTTCCATCACGATGCGCTGCAGCACCATTGGCCGGGCCTGTTGCAGCACGATATCATGGCCGTTCACCAAATCGCGCGCCGCGATCAAGGCGGGGGCGCCTTTTTGCGGGCCCTTGCGCGGGCGGATCAGAATGGGCTGATCTGCGCAAAGACGCAGCGGCTGGCCAAATACTCGGCTGTGAAATCCACGCATTCCAACCAGCTGCGCACCGTTTCAACGGTTGCGATCTGGCAGCTGCCGCTGTCACGCGATACCAGCCATTGCTGTGCGCGCAGGTCCGCCGCAGGGCAGGGCCCATCTAGGGTAAAGACCATTTGATTGGGCAAAAAACCCGTGATTGTCTGGCCCAGGGCAATGCGCGCCTGCATTTCGGTATTGCTGTTGATGTTGTGGTCCATGGCCACGCCCCTTTTTGTCTCACACATCCGCAGGCTGCAGGGGCAAAGCGGCAAGAATGTGGCGATGAGAAGATTTATTAACTTTTTGTTAACCAAATTTCGCGCCCATGCGCCTATGCCACGTTTCGGGGGAAGATTTTGCATGGGCTTGGGCACATTTTCCTCTCGCATCCCATTTGTGGGTTTGCTAATACCCGCTCAGACCGAAGCATGCCCACACTGCGTGGTGCCGCTTCGTTGCGGGTGTGGCGAAATTGGTAGACGCACCAGATTTAGGTTCTGGCGCCGCAAGGCGTGGGGGTTCAAGTCCCTCCACCCGCACCACTTTAAGAAAAATATTGGTTGAAAAACAGCAGCTTGAATGTTGATTTTTTGGTGGGATCCACCTTTATATCCACCCTTTCAAATTAAACGCTCCCTCGCGTGCGCGCGCGACGGTGTGTGCTGAGTGTGTATTCTCAGCTACCGGGGCCAGTTATTGTAACACTCAATTCTGCCAGCCTGACAAATAGCTGAGGGCTTTCATGAGCAGGCATTGCCCAATGCGTCGAGCAAACACACTGGTGCATCTGCTAACTGGGGCCAAATGATATTCAACGAGCGTGGCTATGAGACCTTCGGGCGGCTTTTGTTTCTGCTGCACACAGTGGTAGGTAGTGAAGGCAATTTCACCCCCATTACCGTTGAATACGGTCGGACGTTAAAGAACCCAAAGAACGAAAATGTTCGCTACAGCCAGCTGACCTCTATTTGTGAAGACTGGACGAAGCGGCTAGATTTTTTCAATCGGCTATTTAGGGTTGCCAGATGATTTACCGGACAGTGTGAGCCTCCCCCACTGAACTGGCCACGACTATGTTTAGGAAACGGAGGACCAGGAATGGCAAACAAGTGACCGAAGCCCGAAGAGATCGTTACAAAGTTACGCCAAATTGAGGTGCTGATGGGTCAAGGATTGTCCCGCCTTGATGCGATCAGACAAATTGGTGTTGTTGAGCAAACCTATTATCG
>Ga0181600_10002220_pt1 | contig 15072 bp, 14 predicted proteins | sample 041ome_2_FD_132982 | JGI IMG/M metagenome (GOLD analysis project Ga0181600, IMG submission 132982) | Coastal salt marsh microbial communities from the Groves Creek Marsh, Skidaway Island, Georgia - 041406US metaG (megahit assembly) | ecosystem: Environmental > Aquatic > Marine > Intertidal zone... | reverse complement strand
GGAGAAGCAGCAGTAGATCAAGTCAAGGACCTATTTAGCCCCAACAAGCTCAAGATCGTCAAGCTACCACTCAAGGACGCTGGCGACATGCTCATGGCTAACAGGGTCAAGGACTTCACTCAGGCATGGTGGAACGCCAAAGTCTACAGACCCGACGGTATCGTCGCTGGTACGGACACGTGGGAAAACCTAGTTGAAAAGAGAAACGTCAAGTCAGTCCCTTACCCATGGGAAGGCTTGAATCACATCACTAGAGGCCATCGTCCCTACGAACTCGTGACCATCACCAGTGGCAGCGGCATGGGTAAGTCTCAATTCATACGTGAGATCGAGTACGACTTACTCAAGCGGTGCGAAGGTAACATTGGTGTGCTCGCGCTGGAAGAGGATTTGTCAAGGACGACACTGGGCATCATGTCAGTGGCCGCGAACAGACCTCTGCACCTAGAGGAAGACACTTCGGTTGAAGACCTGAGACCCTTCTGGGAATCAACCATGGGTACAGGGCGGTACTACCTGTTTGACCACTGGGGTTCTACTTCTGCTGACAACCTTCTGGGACGTGTGCGGTACATGGCTAAGGCTCTGGACTGTCGGTACGTGATTCTGGACCACCTGAGCATCGTTGTTTCTTCTCAGGAGTCCGGTGACGAACGTAAGGCAATCGACGAGATCATGACTAAGCTCAGGACACTCGTGGCAGAGACAGGCATCTGCTTGTTCCTCGTGTCACACTTACGTAGGTCACAAGGACGTGCACACGAAGACGGTGCTCAGATTAGCTTAGGTGAACTCAGAGGGTCACAGGCGATTGCACAACTGTCAGACATAGTTATAGGCATGGAGCGAGATCAGCAGCATGAAAACGAAGACATCAGGAACACAACAACAGTACGTGTCCTCAAGAATCGTTACACTGGTGAAACTGGTCCTGCTTGTTGGCTTGCTTATGACCGCACAACAGGCAGACTCACCGAAGTACCTAACCCCCACGTTGGAGACGACTTTTGATTTATTTGGACTTGGAAGCCAATGGCCTGACTCCGGACACCATTTGGTGCGTAGTAACACGGGAAAATGGTGTTTCTACCGTCCATACCACTCCGGACACCCTCTTAGACGCACTGAGAAGGCCTGTGAGCGTCGTTGGGCATAACCTAATAGGATACGATATCCCTGTCCTAGAGCGTCTCTGGGGCGTCTCAGTGGCTTCTGACAGGATCATCGATACGCTGGTTTTGTCACGTTTGTATGAGCCCAGTAAGTCAGGAGGACACTCACTGAGGAACTGGGGTAATGAGCTAGGGTTCCCAAAGGGTGACCACAGTGACTGGTCTCAGTTGTCACAAGAGATGATTGACTACTGTATCAGAGACGTAGAAGTAACGGAAGCAGTACACCAGAAGTTAATGCAGGGGATGACCTGCTTCTCACCTGCCAGCATTGAGCTAGAGCATAAAGTGCAAGTAGCAGTGCAGCAGCAAGAGAAAAACGGCTGGCTTCTGGACCAGTCTTTAGCAAGAGACTTATGTGCCACATTTAAGGAGAAGATGAATGACATCGAGGAGATACTACAGAAGAGGTTCCCGCCAATCGTCCATGAAAGATGGTCAGAGAAGACGGGCAAGAGGCTTAAAGACAAGGTTGAAGTTTTTAATGTGGGTTCTAGGCAGCAGATTGCGAAGAGGCTTTCGAGCCTTGGGGTTAGCTTCGACAAACTCACGGAGAAGGGCAACCCAATAGTTGACGAAGCAGTCCTAGACACCATTGATCTACCGGAAGCAAAAGTTGTGAGTGAGTACCTGATGCTGCAGAAAAGATACGCACAGGTAAACTCATGGCTAGAGCACGTGCAGGAAGACGGTAGAGTCCATGGTAGAGTCATCAGCAACGGAGCAGTCACAGGACGCATGACACACCAGTCACCCAACATGGCTCAAGTACCCGCAAGTCACAGTCCTTATGGACATGAGTGTCGCTCTTGCTGGACTGTGCCTGAAGGTAAGAAGCTAGTGGGTTTTGACGCCAGTGGCCTTGAGTTGCGTATGCTGGCACACTACATGAAGGACGAGGACTACACTAATGAAATCATTAACGGTGATATCCACACAACAAATCAACGACTTGCTGGACTTGAATCAAGAAATCAGGCTAAGACTTTCATCTATGCCCTCTTATACGGAGCAGGAGATGAAAAGCTTGGATCTGTGGCTGGAGGAGGTAGAAAGACTGGCAAAAACCTTAGAGAATCTTTCCTTCATAATCTGCCATCATTCGCAGCTCTTAAGGAAAGAGTTTCAAATGCGGCAGCAAAAGGTTACCTCACAGGACTCGACGGAAGGAGACTCCTAGTCAGGTCAGAACACTCAGCGTTGAACACACTGCTACAAGCTGCAGGAGCTATTGTCATGAAGAAAGCTCTGGTGATCTTGGACGACTACGCAAAGCTATGGAAGCTGGACTACAAGATCATAGGCAATATCCATGACGAAGTGCAGACAGAAGTAGCAGAGAAAGACGCTGAGAAGTTCGGCTGGTTAGCCGTGGAATGTCTCAAGGCTGCGGGTATTGAGTTTAACTTGAGATGTCCTCTGGACGGTGAGTACAAAGTTGGAACAACATGGGCAGAGACGCACTAAGGAGTAGGACATGCTGCAACAGATTCAAGAAACAATGAAGAAGTGTAATACTTGTGAAGAGTTGTTACCCCTGACTGAGTTCCATAAAAACAAGAACTCAAAAGACGGCCACATGCACAGATGTAAAAAATGTAGAGTGTATGAAAACTTTGAACAACATAAGAGAAATAACCCTAGACGTATGTGGGTAAACGGTAGATACATATCAACAAGACACCCTTTGTACAAACCCGGACGCTACAAGAACTTTGAAGACGCAGCGTTCAGTAGTTTAGCTAAGTATGAACTGAGTGTCGAGGGTCAGGTGTACGTCATCACTAACCCTAACTTCCCTGACTGGGTAAAGGTGGGTATGGCTATTGACGCTGAGGACCGCCTAAATAACTACCAAACTTCTTCACCTTTTAGGGATTATGTGTTACAATATTACTATGATGTAAACAATCGAAGAGAAGCAGAATCACAGGCACACACAGAGCTACAGAAGTCCTACGAACGTAGAGGCGAGTGGTTCAAATGCACACCGGAGGAGGCCAGAGTTGTCGTCTCTAGTACAGCGGAAGAGTACAAATGAAAAGCACTTACAACCTAGTTAGTGACATATATAAACTTGTGGAGTCCAAAGAAGTAGCAGAAGGAGTGGACATTGAAGCATGTATAGACCAGTTCGGTGAAGCCGTGAAGGTACTCATGCGTCAAGAGTTCACAGAGAAGAGGGACGACTCACGTAAGTTGCGTATGTCCAACATAGGGCGTGAGGACCGCTACTTGTGGAACGTGTACAACGACGTGGACAAAGGTGAAGACATACAGCCACACACCTACGTCAAGTTCCTCTATGGACACATCATTGAAGAACTACTACTGTTCCTCACAAGAGCTGCGGGTCACGAGGTGACAGACGAGCAGAAGAAGTGTGAGGTCAACGGTATCAAAGGGTCCATGGACTGCAAGATTGACGGGGTTGTGACTGACGTGAAGTCTGCGTCCACCTTTGCTTTCAAGAAGTTCAAGGAAGGCACACTGGCTTATGACGATCCTTTTGGGTACGTGGCGCAGATCAAAGGATACGCGCACTCCGAAGGTGAGACCAAGTTCGGCTGGCTGGCAATGGACAAACAAAATGGACACCTAACGTACCTACTGTACGATACAGAGGACACACAGGCTCCTATCCATGACCTAATTTCCTACGACATTGGGGAAAGGATTGAACACATAAAAAAGGTCGTAGAGCAGAAGGAACCACCAAGCGTTTGTTACGAACCTATCGCAGATGGAAAGAGTGGCAACCAGAAACTCGCTATAGGATGTTCTTACTGCTCTTACAAAAAGGAGTGTTGGCCTTCGGTCAGAGGGTTCGCATATTCATCAGGTCCACGTTATTTAGTAGAGGTACACAATGAGCCGAAGGTCCAAGAAATCGAAGTTTCGTAGTGTCTTTGAGGAACACACAGCGGAAGTACTGAAGGGTTTTGAGTACGAACCGTTTACGATTCCTTACACAATACACAGAAACTATAGACCTGACTTCGTACACATCGCTAGTAATACACTAGTTGAATGTAAGGGTTTCTTCAGGGAAGGAGACACCAAGAAGTACACGAGTGTCAGGGACAGTTTGGAAGAAGGTCAAACGCTGGTGTTTGTACTCATGAACCCAAACAAGAAAATAAGAAAAGGAGCTACGATGACGATGGCCCAATGGTGCGACAAGGAAGGACTTGCGTGGTACACTTTAGACACAGTAGAGGAGTTGATGAAAGATGTCTCTAACTATGGAAGAAATTAAGGAACGACTGCTACGTGCCTACGATCCTGACGACTTTCTGGAAAGTTTAGAAATAACTTCAGAGGAAATACTGGACAGGTTTGAAGACAAGTTAATCAACAGGCTAGAAAAGTTTGCAGAGGAGTTAGAAGGTGAAGAGGAGAACGAAGATGAGTATTGACATAGCGACACCAGAGGAGTGGAACAAGGTCAAAACTGTCGATCTTGTGGAGAAACCTCCTCATTACAACCAAGGAGGTATCGAGGCTATCGAAGCAATCAAAGCAAGTATGCCTAGAGAAGACTTCCATGGTTACCTCAAAGGTAATGCACTGAAGTACTTATGGCGCTACCACTACAAAGGAAAACCCGTAGAGGACCTTCGTAAGTGCAAGTGGTACTTAGACAGACTCATACAGGAACTTATCTAATGAAAGTAATCGAGGGAAACTTTAATGGCAAAGAAGAAAAGATACCTGTACCTAAAGTATTTGACGCAATTATGTCGGTGGAGAAACTAGAGGACTACAAAGACGCCTTTTGTATAATCAAGTCGGAGGAGTTTGTAGTAGTCTCGACTAACATTGACCCACTAGAGCTTTACTTTGTGTTGGATCAGCTTAAGATGTCACTATTAACCGGAGGAGAATACGAATTATAATGGACGCATATCAAGAATACATACACAAGAGCCGCTACGCACGTTACTTACCAGAGGAGCAGCGTAGGGAAACATGGAAGGAAACTGTGGACCGCTACTTAGACTTCTGGGTCAGTAAGGAGAAGCTGACAACAAAGGAAGCCAAGAGTCTATTCGACGGTATCTACAATCTGGACGTAATGCCCAGCATGAGGGCACTGATGACTGCAGGGGAAGCTCTGGACAGGGACAATGTAGCTGGGTTTAACTGCTCCTATCTACCTATAGACCACCCTAAAGCCTTTGACGAAATGATGTACGTACTTATGTGTGGCACTGGAGTGGGCTTCAGCGTTGAACGCCAGTACATCACTAAACTACCAGAGGTTGCGGAAAAGTTCCATGACACAGATACCATTATACACGTCGCTGACAGCAAAATTGGATGGGCTAAAGCGTACCGGGAGCTTATCGCAATGCTCTTTAGTGGTCAAGTACCCAAGTGGGACGTATCTGGAGTTAGACCTGCAGGGTCAGCCCTTAAAACCTTCGGAGGTAGAGCGTCTGGCCCAGAACCTCTTGTTGACCTGTTTAACTTCACCGTTGACGTCTTTCGGGCCGCTGCTGGAAGAAAGCTTAGTTCCATCGAGTGTCACGATCTCTGCTGTAAGATTGCACAAATCGTTGTCGTTGGAGGAGTCAGACGTAGCGCCCTCATCAGTCTCAGTAATCTTACCGACGACAGGATAAGACGAGCTAAGTCAGGGCAGTGGTGGGTAGATAATCCTCAGCGTGGCTTGGCTAACAACTCAGCTTGCTACACAGAGAAGCCTGACTTTGAAGCCTTTTTAAACGAGTGGAAGTCTCTGTACGAGTCACGGTCAGGCGAAAGAGGTGTCTTTAGTCGTGTCGCAAGTCAACGTCAGGCAGAGAAGAATGGCCGTAGAGACGCCAGCTTTGACTTCGGTACTAACCCGTGTTCAGAGATCATCCTACGTCCGTACCAGTTCTGTAACCTGTCTGAAGTAGTAGTCAGAGCAGAGGACACACTGGACACTCTACGTGCAAAGGTGAGGTCTGCAGCCATCTTAGGGACGCTACAGGCTACTCTAACTGACTTCAGGTACTTACGTAAGATCTGGAAGGACAACACGGAAGAGGAAGCGTTACTAGGTGTATCACTAACAGGAATCATGGACCATCCAGTTATGTCAGGGAGGAAGAGTCGTGCAGAACTACAGGAGTGGCTCACGGAGCTTAAGAAAGAGGCTATTAAAACTAACCGCACTTGGGCTTTACGGCTTGGCATCAATGTTAGCACTGCCATTACTGCTGTTAAGCCTTCCGGTACTGTGTCTCAGTTGGTGGACAGCGCGTCTGGCATCCACCCTAGATACTCAGAGCAGTACATACGACGAGTAAGGGCAGACGCAAGAGACCCTCTGTGTGCTGTCCTAGAGGCCGCTGGAGTGCCTGTGGAGATAGACGTGACTTCTGCTACTACTAAGGTCTTCTCGTTCCCTATAAAGTCTCCTAAGAAGGCTGTAGTAGCGACTGACATGGGAGCCATGGAGCAGCTTGAGTTATGGGAGTTGTATCAGGACTACTGGTGTGAGCACAAGCCTTCCATGACTTGCTACTACAGAGACGACGAGTTCCTAGAGGTGGGTCAGTGGTTGTACAACAAGTTCGACAAGGTTAGTGGCATAAGCTTCCTACCTTACTCAGAACATACGTACCAGCAAGCACCCTATGAGCCTGTGGACCTAGAGACGTACCAGAAGCTAGTCAAAGAGTTTCCAAAGACTATCGAGTGGGACATTGTTGAGGAAACAGACATGACCGAAGGGTCACAACAGTTGGCCTGTGTTGGCAACAGTTGCGAGATCTAGTCCTCTAGTAAACCTAACTTTTCAAACAAGCGTTCCCCTGTTGTCATACGTAGCACTCTGTCTACGTTGGCAACACCGGGGAGGTACGTTTGACCTGCACGTAGTAGTGGAGTGAGGGGCTCAGGCTCATCTGTTATTACTCTTTCACCTGCTGTAAACAACCCACTGCCTAACCTAAAACCAGCAGATATAGGAGCAGGTATAGGCTCAAAAGGTTTCCCACCGTATTCTTCTGCTCGAATGTTAATGAGACCACTTGACATGTTAGACGCAAGTTGATTCATCATGGAAGAACTTATGCCTTCAGGAGTCATTAGTTCTTCCAGAGTCTTGTCATTAGACAAGTCAAGAGTTTTTCTGAAGTCGTCCCAGACACCTGCTGCAACACCAAAGATACCTGCGTACTTAGCAGAGTTGAGCATAGCTTCTTTGGCTGCTTCTGCTCCTTCTTTAGTGTTTAAGCCTTTGTCTTTAGCCCTTAGTATGTTTTGACCAACGTCGTTTCTCAAGCTGTTCATTTGCTTGTTCATGTAGGACAACATGCTGTACGCCATTCGTCCATTGGGATTGTCGTGAAAAGCCTTTGGCATTGTGCTTGCGCTAACAGGCTGCCATTTGTTCATTGCAGCACCAGCAAAGTTAATAACCCAAGGGTCACTAAGGTCTTTATCTTTCAAAGCGCTTACTGTAGCTTTAAACTCAGCCTCTGTTAAACCACGCATACCGTCATGCTTCCTGAGTTTAGCTAAAGCTTTTTCAGAACCGTCGTTAGCAAGGTCAATACCACGTTGAACAGCAGAGTTACTTAAGATCTCTTGACCCATCCTGTTGACAGTCTGGACACCAGAAAACTTATACAGTTTTTTACTCAGGTAATCTACACCACGAACAAACTTATCGTTTAGTTTAGTCCAGCTTGCAGATTCAGCAGCGTCGTTCATTGACTTCTTACCAGCGTTAGCTATTTCTCCCATAAAGTCTTTGTCTAACCCTAGTTCTTTATTAGATATCCAGCCTTTATTAGCGACACCTAAGTTTTCATTAAGTGTAGACAGAACAGCTTTAGGTAACGTCTTAGCCCAAGCAGAGACACCGTTTTGATAGATAGGAGCAGTTACTCCTTCAGCTAAGTTTAGGATAGCGTTCATTGGGTTAGCCAAAAGAGAAGCAGAAGTAACTCGTCTAGCTACAGCACCTACTGTGTTCCCGCCCTGCTTAGAAGCAACTAGTTGTGAACGTAAGCCGTTAGCTAGGTTAGCTGCTACTTCTTCAGAAGCTCCTTGGCTTTTTGCTTCTTTCTCAATAGCTTCTATAACAGCGTTTAACCTGCTTTGTCCTTCACGAGGAGGTTTAAGTTCTTTGATTTCTATATTAAAACGAGAAGCCAAAGCTCTTGCTGATGATATGTCTTCAGCGTACTCTTTTAATGCTTTAATAGGATTATCATAAGAATCAGGATTGCCAATCCTTGTTGGTATTTTTTCTATAGCTTTTGTAGGAAAATAGTCTATATCTCCTTGCTTAACAAAGTCTAAACCCTGAAGAGTTTTAATCTGGTCTTTAAGGTTTTTGACCATTGCTTTTTCTTCAGGAGTTCTAGCGGCGTTGTTAAAGTCTTCCCAAGATACTCTACGGTCTTCTTTTATAGAACTGTTCATACGCAACGACAAAGCTTTTAATCCTTTATTGTCGTCAAATATTTTAGCAGCTTTTAAAAAAGTTGAATCAAAAATTTCATCTATTTCACGCTGATCATGACGTATCATTATCTCAGAGTCTTCAGCGAGTCTGGCTGCTCTTGGTCCTACATTCTTAACAAACCAGTCTCTAGTGCTTAGAAACACATTACCAACTACCCCGCTTTCTCCAGACAGTTTACCGCCAACAAGAGCCCCTTCTTCAATATCCCTTACTTTACGAGGAGCTACACTAGTGTCATAATCAATCCCAGTTCGTGAAGACTCTTTAGCTTTTCCTACGTTTACAAAACCCTCGTCTCCACCTATGTGACTACCGCCTCCTCTAGCAGATTGTGCATCAAGCTTACGTGTAGCTTCTTTAATTTCATCAACATTCTTCGTTAAGAAGCCGCCAGCGAGTCCACCTAAAGCTCCACCCGCCACAGCACCTATACCTGCCTCTGTTAGTCTGCCTTCTCCCTCACCACTCAGGAAACCGTATGCCGCACCTTCAGCAGCGCCCAAGCCGCCTACCTTTAACGCTCTGTCAAGCTTTGTACCAGCTTGTGCAATCTTAGCAACACCAATACCGGGGATAAACAAACCTGCGCCAAAACCAGCCGCACTAAGTGCTCTAGACGCATTGGGGTTTTCTTCTTCAAACGCACGTAGCTCTGCACGAGACTGCTCTATAGCTTCAGACCATCCAGCAGCTTCTCCAGAAAGAACACGTACTGTTGCGTCAAGCTCGTCACCAGCACCAATAGCAGACTCAAGGAAGTCTACTGTTGCAGATCTTAAGACATTGTACTCTGTGTCTTCTTCGTCAAGAAGCCAGTTACTGCTTTTAGGTTCATCTTCTAATAACCAGTTAGACATTTACATTCCTTAATTAAACAAAGAAGATGTACGTTCTTCCCTAGATCCTAAAGCTTTCATACGTTCAGCCCTAGACCCTAAAGCGTCTGTACGCGCAACAAAACCTCTACCAAGGGCGCTTACACGCTCATCCCTAGTTCCCAAAGCTTCCATGCGTTTTTCTCTTTCAGTCGGTTCAGGGGCTTTTCCCCCCCTTAAAAAATTAATGTCTGCTTCGGTTGCCCCCTGTTTTTTTAATCTCCGTATTGTTTCTTCTTCACCTAGTTTAGAAACAGATTCTTTAAACATGGCTACAGTTGTATTTTCTCCTCCTACCACAACAAAAGAACCTTTTTCTAGTTCTTCTACTTCTTCAACGGGTTCTTCTCCTGTTAAAGAAGCAAGCTCTTGTAGCCATTTTCTACGATCACGCTCATAGTATTCTCTAGCGTATTGTGATACAAGCTCATCGGTCCTATCTTCTTGTTTAAAAAAAGAGTTGACATGACGACGCCCTTCTATTATATAACTAGAATCCATAGGCGCATCCAGTTTTATCTCGATTTTTTTAATTTGTTCTTTTGTGGCTCTTTCTTCACGTTTTGCTTCAAAATATTCTGAAGTAGCTATTTGACTATTAATGGCTCTAAGCTGTCCCTGAAGCTCGCGTTCTAATTGTTTTGCTCTTGTTCTTAAGCCAGCAGTCCATTGACTACCGTTCCAGCCTTTTTCAGATACTTCTTTGTAAGCAGCTAAAGTAGTCTTTAAATTTTGGCCTATTTCTTCAGGAAGATTATTAACTTGTTCTGTGTAATAATCTACACTAGGAGCCATTTTTCTTTCTATGTTGTTTTCTTCAAACTCAGCCATTAATTCAGCACTTCTTAAAGAAACATCAACAAACTTTTGAGCTGCTTCGGCGTTTTCACCAGCACCTTCAATAATATCATTTAAAGTTTTGGTGTCCCCGTTTTCAACTGCTTCTAAAATAGACACTTTGTTAGAGTCAAGCCACTGCCCTGCTTGCATCTCTTCTTCAGCCTGTTGAAACCTCCACGCATCTAACTGATACTGTTGGTATTGTCGCATAGCTTCAGGGTCTTGCTGAAGAATTTCCTGTCGTTTTTGTAATGCAAGCCGCTGAGGTGTGCTACCAGCAGGTAAAGACTTTAGTTTCTGCTCAATGTTGACTAGTTCTTTAGCCTTGTTACCTATAGAAACTTTTTCTGCTCCGGGTAAAAGGCTTTGAAGCTGTGTAATCCTTCGTTCTATAGCTTCTTTTTCTTCTAAGGTTTTAGCATTTTCTCTAGTTTGTTGTAGCTGGTTTATCGTAGAAGTTACGGTTGCAACGTCGCCTGACTGTGCTGCTGCAGTACCCTGCTGACTCATTTGTGCGATCTGGTCATAACGCTTTAGCTGTTCCTGCTCCTTTCTTTTTTGCTGCAGTTGACCCGGAATACCACCAATAGCCTGACCGAAGCCAAACATACCTTGTGACCAGCCGTGACTGCCTAACTGCGCTAAGAAACTTTCTCCAAATCTTGCCATTATATATTCTCCTTATGTAAACAAGCCACCAAGAGCTGAACTAACAAGACCAGTTCCTAAGTTTCCTACCAAAGTACCTTGGCCTAAACCAGATTGCAACAATGCCTGTAAGCCAGTAGCGTAGGTTTCTCCATAAGCACCAGCTTGTTCCGACATAGCTTGTCTCTGACGTTCTGCAGCAGTCATACCGGGCTGTACAGCAGACAACAACTGTGCCTGTGGTACGTAACCAGCGGCCATCATTCCTGACATATTAGCCAGATCTGCTCTTTGTAGTTCTCTAGGAGTCGCTCTAGCTTGAGTTCCCATGCCAAACATACCGGAAGCAAGGTTTTGTAAATTAGCAGCTCTTTCGAGGGCAAGTTGTTGTTCAGCGCCTGACTGTTGTATAGCCAGAAGAGACGCTTGGTTTTGAGCCTCTGCTTGAGCTTTAGCCCTTGCTAGTTGTTCAGGTGTTCCACCAAACTGCGCTGTACGTACACCTGAGCGTCCTTGAGCCGCCAAACGTTGCTCTAGTGCTAAACGTTGGCGTTCTTCTTCAGGAGACTGTAAAGCCCTGAGCTGTCCATAGACTTGTTCTTCTCTTGCTGCTCTGTCCATAGCTCCAGCATCCATAGCAGCTTGCTGTGCTTGTGTAATAAGACCGCCAACACCACCGTAAGCTTGTTTAGCTAGTTCTTCATACATGGGATCGTAAGGAGCAGCAGCCTGTTGTGCTAACTGACTTGCGCCACCAAACAAAGTTTGTTGCATGGCTTGTTCTTGAGGAGAAGCATCTAGTTGGTAAACCATCTGACCCGTAGCAGGATCTCTTGTCATGCCAAACTGACCACCAGTAGCAGAAGTCACGGTGTACGGTTGGAACTCCAGCATACCACGGAGTTCTTGGGCTAGTCCCGGCCTTATTAAATTACCTGCTTCGTCATACGTACCAGCCATTTGTTCAAAACCGAACTGCCCTATGTTTCCAAGCCTGTCGTATGCTTCTTTAGTTAGGTAACCGCCAGTAGCAGCACCTAATAAATTACCTAGCAAGCCTAGCCCATCAAAACCTTGGGCGTTTGGGTCAGTATTTGGATCTGTCTCAGCCATTAGTAAGTCCCTCCGTTAATCGTTCCTGTAGCTAACGTACCTGTAAAAGTCAAGGCAGGTATTGTGACAGTCCCTGTGAACGTAGGTCCAGCAGTGTTTGCCTTTGTAGCTATTGCAGTTGCAATGTTATCAAACTCAGTTTCAAACTCAGTTCCCTTAATGACTTTGTTAGGATCTCCAGAAGACAAAGTGTCTTTTGAAGCAAAGTCCGTTACTTTAGTATAATTACTCATATTGTTTTACCTACTAATGCAAGTACATTGATTTCTTGTATTGACAGTTCGTTACCGTTGATGCTTGTTTCCATACCTATGCTCAAGGTTCCTCCGCTGCCATTAGTGTTTACAGCATCTTTGGACGTCAGAATACCATCAGAAAACTGACCTATGTTGTACTCGTCTATCCCAAACTCTGCTTTTGATTGGTCCCTCAGAGTTATAATACTTGTGTTGTACGAGGAGCCGAAGTCGTAGTCCCACTTAAGTAGTACGTCAAGACCACTACCACCTACTATCGTCGGTCTGATCTTTTTTAAAAACTTAAGTTTAGAAGGGTCACCAAAAGACAACTCAGGACTAAAGTACTTGAAACTATAGGAACTGCCATTGTCCTGAAAACCTGTGTACTGTCCTATGCCTTCTGAGCTGCCTATGAGTAAACTTCCGTCGTCTTTGCGTTCATAACAAGTAAAACCAGTGCCGGGCCAGCGTGTTACTCTGTATGACCCGTTTTCCAAAGTTCCTCTAATGTCAAAACAATAAGTCATGTTTTGGTTTGTAAAAGTTAGTAGGTAGAAGTTTGCTTCCGGGTAATACACAGACTTGTAAACTTCGTTTGCTTCGTTGATTAACTGTATGATGTCCGTAGTAATCGTCCCGGACAAACTGCTTATTGGCATGGACTTTTCTTGTATCGTTCTTCCGAAGCTTCTTAAGCCAGACTGAGAAAGAAAAATTACGTCTACACCTGTGTACTGAACAGTGTCTCTTCCTACGCAGCCAACACCGGAAATAGTGTCGGACAAGGCCATAGTAGCAGGAGCATCAGCACCTGAGTAAACTACAATACTGCGTTTGCCAAAGATAATCAAAAGATTGTTATGAGCAGCTAGTGCAACAATCTCGTCAAAACCGTCAGGCCATACTTTAGCTATGTCGATGGACCCAGAGGTTCCACCGGACCAGTCATGTCCTATCAAAAGGTCAGACCAATAAACAGTTGATTTGTCTGTAGCGAAGTCAGCAGTCCATAGTCTGCCATAAGCCGCCAAGACTTCATTACCGTACATCGTTGAAGCAACACCTGCTGCTCCTGCAACTGTACTAAGTTTAATTACAGAACCGCCTGTGTTGTCGTACACAAGAGGTTCGTATGCTCGCTGAAAGAAGTAAATACTGTCATTAAAGTTGACCATCTTCCAGTCGTCAGCAGTGATTGTGTAGCTGCCCGGAGTCTCGTCAGCCAACGTGGTTGTACCGCTGAGTATCTTATTGTTACCTACAGAAAAGACTTTAGTATTACCGTTAGCGTCTCTGAACTCCTTAATAGCACTCAGGTTGTCACTGCCTAACTCTGTCTTGTCAGTAGTCGTGACACTGAGGCCCTTACGTGCCGCTATACGCCCTCTTTTGTCAATCACTGCGTTGTCAGCAGTCTCAGCAAAAGAAGGGTCCTGAGACAACGGTGAGTCCTCAGTGTTGATACCCTTGAAGCCCGGAGCTACAAGATTAATACTTTTTAGTTCTTGTGCCATATAGTGTGTACCTTAAGGCGTGTAGAAGATAGTTTCTTCTGGGTGTCTGCCAGCGTCCTGTGCAATAGCGTCTGACAAGTACTTATTAGCCATAGAAAAGTACTCTGGAGTCGAAGTACCACCAGTTTCCCCACGCTCACGAGCAGCAAAGGCTACAGCAAGGTGTACTACGGGCATCGCTGGTATCTTCAGTGTGTCAGTGTCTGCACTTAAGTCAGGGTTACGTAGAGCGCAGTTAAAACGTAAGGAGTAAACTCCGTCAGGCTTTGGGTAAACGTCGATTAACGTGTCTCCGTCTGCGTCAACACCGTTGTACGTGTAGTACATTGGTGACCCTGTTTCCGGTGCTGACAACAGGAACTGTGAGTCAAACCAGTTGTTAGTCTGGTAGTGCATCACGAAGTTAGACGTGTCGTTTAACACGTTTAGTTCCTTGATGTTATTCTGGCTACCAGTCAAGGAGTAATTGAAGACGTCAGCCGTAGTAGTAATCGTAAGTGTAGTCCTAAGTGCAGACCAGTCCCATGAGTTTTCCACAAGGTCCTTTGCGTCATTCACAAGGTCACCTATGAGTTTACTGTAGGAATTAGTTTGCACAGAATTAACCTCTGTTTCCCTGAGCCTCCTAAGTACATTATTGACTAGATCTTTGTAAGTCATTAGATCATTCCTTTAAACAAACTTTCATTAATAATACGGTTTAACTCAACAGTGTAGTCTTTAGGCTGGTACTGTACTCCTACAAACTGCGGTAACTGGTAACTTAAGCCGCCCATGTATCCACCACCAAGACTTCCTTGTGGTTTATAACCTCGTGAAGGTGCAACGGTTCCTGCTCCAGTACCGTCTCCAGAACCTGTGCCTGTACCTTCGCCTTCTCCCTCACCTTCTCCAGTTCCTTCTCCACCACCAACGCCTTCGCCTGTACCTGTGCCCTCACCTACGCCTTCTCCAGTGCCTTCACCTTCGCCTACGCCTTCTCCGACACCTTCGCCTTCACCAGTACCTTCTCCTGTTCCAGTTCCTTCTCCAGTCCCTTCACCAGTTCCTATGCCTGTACCAGTACCTTCCCCAGTTTCTTCTCCAGCTCCGACACCAGATCCAGTACCAGTGTCAGTACCAGTACCAGTTCCTTCTCCGTTGCCAGTAGTTCCTCCAGTAGTTCCTCCAGTAGTTCCTCCTGTAGTTCCTCCAGTGGTT
>Ga0181600_10002216_pt1 | contig 15095 bp, 14 predicted proteins | sample 041ome_2_FD_132982 | JGI IMG/M metagenome (GOLD analysis project Ga0181600, IMG submission 132982) | Coastal salt marsh microbial communities from the Groves Creek Marsh, Skidaway Island, Georgia - 041406US metaG (megahit assembly) | ecosystem: Environmental > Aquatic > Marine > Intertidal zone... | reverse complement strand
TTTTTGTACTACGAAGTGCTTGAGTTGCTGCAAACTCTCACACAAAACCACGAAGTTATTGGATTGGATCTGGTCGAAGTTGCGCCAGATTATGATCCAACGGGGTCAACATCCATTCTTGCTGCGCAGCTGCTGCTAAATACGCTTGGCTTTATTTTCCATCACAAAGCGCAAGCAAAAGTCTAAGGCGCATCGCAAACTTAGATAAAGGTGCGGCAAATAGGTCAATTTGGGTCCTTATTGCCGCATTTTTTGTAATAAATCGGCCGTTTTCCAAATGAACCCTATACATTGTGCTTGGACTGCTCTATCGGGCGCAGCACGGCAATTTGCCTTGGCAGGGAATGCCAATCACAGGGTTATGTTCCATGGGGGAGCGCAAACCCCCGTACAAACAGTGAGAACATAGTGAAGAACGCCCTTAAAGTCGCTCTTGAAAAGCGCGGTTATGAAACATTGACACCTGTCCAACGCGAAGTGTCAAATCCAGAATTAGAAAATGCTGATTTGTTGGTATCGGCCCAAACGGGGTCGGGAAAAACCGTAGGATTTGGCATTGCCATCGCGGAAAACCTTTTAGGCGGTGCCGACGAATTTGATCGTGCAGATGCGCCGCTGGGCTTGGTCATCGCGCCAACGCGCGAACTGGCATTGCAGGTAAAACGTGAATTACAGTGGCTCTATGCCGAGGCGGGCGTTGTTATGGCGTCTTGTGTCGGTGGCATGGACATGCGCGACGAACGGCGTGCGTTGGAACGTGGCGCACATATCGTGGTGGCAACACCAGGCCGTTTGCGCGACCATATCATGCGCAGTTCGATTGATTTGTCGGCAATCCGTGCCGTTGTCTTGGACGAAGCAGATGAAATGCTCGATCTGGGATTTGCCGAAGATTTGGAAATGATTTTGAATGCGACGCCCGAGACACGGCGCACGTTGTTGTTTTCCGCAACAGTGCCAAAAGGCATCGCCAATCTTGCAAAGCAATATCAACGCGACGCTATTCGTATCACCACCTTAGCTGAAAAATCGCAACATACCGATATTCAGTATCAGGCCATCAAAGTCAGCAAACATGACGGCGAAAATGCGATCATCAACGTATTGCGCTATCACGAAGCACCCAGCGCGATTGTGTTTGCAAACACGCGCGCGACCGTAGGACGATTGACAACACGTTTGTCAAACCGAGGGTTTTCAGTCGTGTGTTTGTCTGGTGAACTGTCCCAGTCCGAACGCACGCATGCCTTGCAGGCAATGCGCGATGGTCGGGCGCGTATCTGTGTTGCAACCGATGTGGCGGCGCGTGGGATCGATTTGCCAAAGCTTGATTTGGTTGTTCATGCAGAATTGCCGTCCAACCACGAAACTTTGTTGCATCGCTCTGGCCGTACCGGTCGGGCGGGGCGTAAAGGGACCTCGGTGTTGATCGTACCGTCAAGTGCGATGCGCAAGGCTGATCGGCTATTACAAGGCGCCAAAGTGACGGCACAATGGGGTGGCGCACCGACAGCGGACGAAGTCATTGCAAAAGATCACGAACGTATTTTGTTGGACGAGGTTTGGACAACCGAACCGAAATCAGCGCATCAAGACATGATTTCAGAGTTGCTAGAACGGTTTGGCGCCGAACGTGTCGCAGCGGCTTTTTTGGAAACCTATACCCAAAAACTTTCAGCACCTGAGGATATCTCAGATGTTGAAGATATGCCGGCGCGTCAGCCCAAGAAGAGCTTTGAGGATTTTGGACCAAGCGTTTGGCTGCGGATGGCAAAGGGACGCAACGACGGTGTATCTCCGGGTCAAATCGTTCCGATGTTGTGCAAAGCGGGTGACATAACGAAATCTGACATTGGCGCTATTCGGATCCAAGATGATCATGCGTTTATCGAATTGAAACAAGAGTCGGTTGATGCATTTTTCAAATCTGTTGGTCCAGCTGCCAAGATAGAGGAAGCGTTGGTTGAAAAGCTTGACGCAGCGCCCGATTTACCGCCGGTGGTCAAAAGCCGCGATTTCAATGCCCCACGACGTGGCAAACCGAGCGATCGTCCAAGTGCACCAAAACGCGAACGCCGTGAACCCGCGCGTTCGAATTTTCATCCATTAGAAAACGCCCCAAACGAAGATCGACCGAAGCCAAAAAAAGATTTTGGCAAGGGTGATTTTGCAAAAGGATCAAAGCCGCGTTCTGATTACAAAGACAAACGTGACACGCCATACAAGCCAAAGCGCGCAAAAGAGCTGCCGGAAGGTGTTGTCGCACCCTTCAAGAAAAAAGCGTTAAAACCATTTTCGAAATCAGACGCATCTGACGCACCATCCAAACCCAAATCCACGGCGCGTAAAGGAGCAAGTGATCCTAGCAAGTCTATGCGTGCGCCATCAGTTGGTAAATTTACCAGTAAAAAGAACAAAGCGCGTCGCTCTGCTGCCCCAGGTGGCAATGCGACACCGACCAGGAAACGCTAATTCGGATTTCAGGGCGCGATCATTGATTGCGCCCTATCTACGTTTCGCGTCCAGACGTGTCGCGTTTTGACGATCATCCGCACAGAATTCTTATTACCTCGAAGTCAGAAAACACCCTTGTTGGTGTCGTTCAGTGAAACGGGGATAGTGGATGTCTCAGGCAATTTTTGAAAATGTGTTGGCGGCGTCAAAAGCTGTCTATGATCATACGCCGTTGCTGCAATCTTTTGGAATGTGGCCACAGAACATGACGTTTCAATCAAAACCGGCGACACCGGTACCGGCCGTGCGGCAAATCAAAGCATGGCATGATCCACATCCATTGCACATCGCCACCCAAGAGGCCGCAGCGATTGCGAACTGGAAACAGACCTACACCGAAGAAGAGGTCGGTTTTGGGTTTCTACAAGATTATGGATATATCGAATTATTCGGGCCAGATGGGCATTTCTATACCACTGAAATGCGCGGCTATATCGCCTATTGGGGACGGGGCCTATATTATCCATGGCACCATCACGAGGCAGAGGAAATTTATTGCGTTGTGTCCGGCTCTGGCATGTTTGAAGCACACGGTACGGAGCCTAAAATGTTGTGTTCGGGCGCCTGTCAATTCCATGCGTCCAATCAGCCACATGCTTTAACAATGAAAGACGGACCGATCTTGGCATTGGTTTTGTGGCGCGGCAAAGGTATGGCGGATCTGCCGTTGATGGGAACGGCCTAGGTTTTTGTGATCGCGTCTATGGCACGAATAGGTGGCAGGAAATTGACGTCATAGTTTTTGGCGACATCTGTCACTTTTCCCGGGTGGGCCATGTTATGAATTTTGCGAAATAAGTCCACAAGTTTACCTGTCGGGGTAACTGCAAAAAGACATTCCACATTTGCACCTGAGTTGTTGAAAATTCCGTGTGAAATGCCCTTGGGTAAATGAACCAAATTGCCCGCGCGCGCGGCGAAATGGAGGCCATCCAGTACAAAGTCTAGCGATCCTGATTTGATAAAAACATATTCATCTTGGGTCGTGTGGATATGTGGCGGGACAAATGTCTCGATTGGAAAAATGGCTTTCCACGAAAACGCTGTATCGCTGATATGGGTTGGCGAATAGACCTGCCCCAGAATGTTCCAATGAACCCCATCAATAACGGGACCATCTTTCATACAATCAGGTAAATTTGCACCGTCGCGGACATAGTCGTGCTGTGTCATTCTTTTAAATCCTTGCGCAACAGTTTCTTGAGCGTTGGCCCGATTATAGGATTATGTGCGGCAAATCGTGGGTGCCACTCGTGACGAAGGGCATGTTCCAATTCAGCTTCGTCCCAATAGCCGATCAATATGCCGCTTTCTGCGATGCGCTCTTGGACAAACGTGGTTTCTATCGTGTCATCGGCCACTGTCATGCGTTGACGTGGTTGGCGCGCCCATTTGAAAAGGCATTCGTGCAGGTCATCACGTATGTCAGAAAATTCTGGCGAAGCGCCTAAATCGTCGAATTCATTTGGATCATTTTCTGTATCAAATAACATTGGTCGAAATCCTTCGGCCAAAATGTATTTCCAGCGCCCATCATAAATCATGCGTAGCCAACTGTCACGGGATGGGGTGCCCAAGGCGACACGCGCCTCTTGAAAGGAGTAGTCGTATTCACAGATGATATGTGGTTTTTTATCATGGACATCGCCGAATAATTTTGGGCGCAAAGATGTGCCATCAAGCGCATGCGGCACTTGGGGCGTATCATAGACATCCAGAAATGTAGGCAATAGGTCAATCATTTCCACAAGATCGTTATTATCCTTGCCACGGGTTTTGTTGGCGCGTGCATCGGGATCAACGATGATCAACGGGACACGGATCGCCTGTTCATGGAAAAGATCTTTTTCCCCCATCCAATGATCACCCAAATAATCACCATGGTCAGATGTGAAAATGATCATAGTGTCTTTGTCTTGGCCTGTGGATTTTAGGTGGTCCATCAAACGACCGATTTGATCGTCCAGTTGTTTGATCAACCCCATATAGGCGGGAATTACCGTGGTGCGGGTCTCTTCATTTGCAAAGGTTTTTGACACACGGTGGTCTTGCATTGCTTTGAAAACAGGGTGGGGGTTTTCTTGTTCTTTTATAGACTTAATCGCTGGGATCACATGTTCGGGTCCATACATCGAAGCATAGGGTTCTGGCACAATGTAAGGCCAATGTGGTTTGATATAGGATACATGTGCGACCCATGGGTCAGGGCCTGCGTTTGACAAAAAGTCAATTGCGCGATCGGTGATATAGGGGGTCTCGGCCTTTTGATCTGGAACGCGTGCAGGGTGGTTCGAGTATTTCAAGAACCAGCCTGATTTTATTTCGCCGTCCTCTTCGGTGGCGTTCGCCCATTCTTCCCATGGATTTTCGCTGTCAAGCCCAGAGGCGCGTAGGTCGTCATTGTAACGTGGATTTGGATCATGGCCTGAATAAGGGTGAATACCGTCATCACGTTCAAATGGATCAAAGCCACATTCAGATATCCGCACACCAATGTGCGAATTTGGTTCGATGCCCAATCGGACCATGCCAGCAATGTCCGCCCGCATATGGGTTTTTCCGATCAATACGGTCTTGACCCCCTGGGGACGTAAATGATCGCCTATGGTCATTTCACCCGCCTTGAGCGGGACAAAATTCCAGCTAGCACCATGCGCATGCACATAGCGCCCCGTATAGGTTGACATCCGACTTGGCCCACAGACAGGCGACTGAACATAGGCGCGTTTGAAATTTACACCCCGCGCGGCAAGGGCGTCGATGTTTGGCGTCTTAAGATGGGGATGTCCATTACAAGATAAATAATCCCATCGCAGCTGATCGCACATAATAAAAAGAATATTCTTCGTTGGCATCTGTTTCCCTGCCGCTGATCGCTTTTAAGCGTTCTTTATCATGACCCTAACGCGCCAAATGACATAATGTAAATCAAGTTTTCATTTGCGCAGCACGTGATCATTACCAAAGGTTAAATTGAATTTTGTGGTTCGGTCGATATTGTAGGACTATGCGTTTAGTTTCGATTACATTGCTTTTGATATCCTTGGCGTTGCCTCTAAAGGCAGGGCCAGAGGAGGATGTGAAAAGTGTAATTTCGCAGCAAATTGAAAGCTTTAAGCGGGATGATTTTGGCGCCGCATTTGAATTTGCCAGCAACAGTATTCGGTCAATATTTCGTACGCCAGAAAATTTTGGCCGTATGGTGCGTCAAGGCTATCCTATGGTTTGGCGCCCGCGTTCGGTGACATTTTTGTCATTTGACAAGCTTGGCGAAGGCTACACCCAAGATATTGAAGTGATCGATCAAAACGGAATTGCACATTATCTAAGATATTACATGATCTCGACCAACCTTGGATGGCGCATCAACGGTGTGGAAATGCTCAAGGGCAATCCCCTTGCGGTGTGACATGTGAACCATAGCCCATGATTGAAAAACGCGATCCACGATAAACGAGCAAAGAGAATACCATGAAATCGATAACGCCCTATTTGACCTATGCAGGTGCGCTGCCTTTTGTGATCTGTGCTGTGTGTCGTGTGCTTGCGTCGCCAATGGTGCCCGGTGTTGGCCCGGTTGATATTGTGCTAAGCAGCTATGCGATCGTTATTTTATCGTTTATGGCGGGCGTTCATTGGGGACAGCATCTGCATCTTGGGGATCGGTGGTTGCGGCACTTGCCCGTTCTAAGCAATTTAATCACCTTGGCGGGCTGGTTTGCATTTTTGTTTCTTGCACCGCGCGCGGTCGCATATATTTGTGCAATTGCCTTCGCTGTGCTTTATGTGATTGACCTTGGATTATTTCGCGCTGGTCATCTATCCCAGCGTTATATTATCTTGCGCCGCAATGTGACAGGAATAGTGCTCTCGTCGCTCACGCTAAGCGCTGTCTATGCTTAATCTATCCCACCGTTGATCAAAAATGCCTGTTTACTGGCCTTGTTCCAATATTTGAAAAAACGCCTATGATCTGAGATGTCGAGATTTTTGACAAAGGCAGGATGATGTACAATGTCGACATCAATATCATTTTGTATTTTGATGATCATTTGATTGATAACGCTATCCGCGGTTTGAAAGGTCTTTACACGGTCTGGCGCCAAGGTGCGCAATACCTTTTGCGTATCGCCTTTGATGATTTCTATGTCCATCTCGCAAAGCGTTTCATAGATAAAAACTAAGCGTTTTAGTGAATAGCCGCGCGTTTTGAAATAGGTGTCATCCCAGATGTAAATTGCACGGCTGTCGGAACTGACCGCCGACAAGGCGGCATGCGATAGGGCTTTGTCATGAAACCAAAAAAGCGTCTTAGTCATCGTTCACATCCCTGTTCGGAAAAAGACGGGCGGACAATTCGTCGTAACTTGCATCTAGTATTGCGTTATTTAAGGGGTCAGTATCGACAAGGTCGCCAAAATATTTTTGTACGTTTTCTAGGTTAAAAATATAGGGCTTGTTGCTAAACGTACTTGCTACCCATTGCCATGACAAATTGTTGCTGGCTTCGTCGCCATCTAATAGTTGTTGTAAAAACCAATCTGCCCCAGTTTGTCATTTAATACGGCGAAAATGCACAACATAGCTTGCGATATACATGCGCGCGTGGTTGTGGATGTATCCGGTGGTCAGTAATTCGTTGATAAAGGCATCAAGGCAGGCGACCCCCGTTTTCCCATCAGCGATGTCAGGGGCTAGGATGTCGGCATAATCGTCTGCATTAAATCCTGTTTTATAGTCCTCGACGTCGGTCCATAGATAATCTGGATGTGCCTTTGCGACACGCTGCCAAAAATCGCGCCAGGCAAGTTCCTGTATGAATTTGGTGATATCTTTTGGGTTTTCAGCCGCGCGCAGCGCGTGATTGCGCACCGTGTTTAGGTCAAGAGTACCATGATGTAGATAGGGTGATAACCGCGTGATATGGCCATTGCCGAAATTACGCGTGCGGCCGTATTCAACCGCATCTATCGCAGACAAGGCATTTTGTGCCGCGTAATTGCCACCTGTGATGTTGCTGGCACCGCCTTCGGCCCAGGGTGCCAGATCTTTTACATAAGCGATTAGACTTTGGCGATCCGCAAATTCGCGCTGCAAAATTTCCATTAATCCCTCTTACTCTTTACCAACGCGTTCTCGCCATAAAATGGTTAAGCCAGACACAATGATCAAGATCACACCAGGGAACAATTTGTCGACCGGAAATTCGCCGAAGATGAACCAACCAAATGCAAAGGCCGTCAGAATGCCAAAATAGCTAAACGGCGCAAGCACAGACGCGGGGGCGTTGCGGAATGCGTACATCAAAAAGACCACACCAAAGCCGCCAAAAAGTGACATGCTTAGGATAAGACCAGCATCCACGATGCTCTGAATGGGTGAAAAGTCAGTGGTCCAAGAGGCAAGCACAATCGCCCCCACCGCAGCAGCGGTTGCCGAGTATAAATACAAGATCGCGCTTGAAATCGATCTATCAAAACTACGCAGTGTTACCATTGACGCAGCATAGCAAAATGCCGCCCCCATCGGAAATACTGACGTCCATGTGAACACGTCTGTCCCGGGCCTAACGATCCAAATCGCTCCGATAAACCCAATGATCACCGCTAGCCATCGCCATTTACCAACCTTTTCGCCATAAAAGACGATCACCAAAAGAACGACAAAAATCGCGTTTGTTTGTCCCAGTGCCGAGACAGTCGCCAGTTCTAAATTCGCAAGCGCGGTGTAAAATAACAGCTGCGCGACGGCCACAAATAAACCGCGTGAAAACGCGAGCTTCCATTGGTCGATCCTATAATCGCGCCAACGAAAGCTAAGTTCACGCGTATAAGCCAGCAAAAGGACCGATGGCAAAACACCGAAGACGTTTCGATACACCGAAAGCTCTTGTGGGGAATAGCGTGTTGATAAAAGGCGAACATGCACGCTCATGACATCAAAGCAGACATATGCCAAAAGGCAAACAAGAATTGCGCGAATGTTCGGTGACATGAAACCTCAGGGCCTGGGTGTTGGGGTACACTCTGCTGCTTGATCTGGTCTGTCAAGCCCAACGACGGATGTGGCGCAATATGAAACCCGCGGTCAGGCGATCAAATAGGCGCGCATTGCCTGATAAATAACGGCTGTCGCAACATTGGAAAGGTTAAGGGATTTAACTTTATCGTTGCGCATGGGTACATTGAATATACACTCGTTATGGGCGTCCAGGACATATTGCGGCAATCCCGTCGATTCACGGCCAAACACCAGATAGGCGTCGGGCACATAGTCAGGTTCATAAAAACTGTGCGCACCGTGCTCTTCGAAAAGATAGAGCTGATCCTCACGCGGTGCCCGTGCTGCGATAAATTCCTGCCAGCTGTCATATTCTGTCAGCTGAACAAATTGCCAATACCGTGTCCCCGCTCGTTGAACAGTTTTGGCGTCGATGTTAAAGCCATAGGGCTTGATCAAGATCAATTCTATATCCAGCGCAACACAGGTTCGCCCGATAGATCCCGCATTATGCGGAATTTCAGGTTCGACAAGAACGATCTTCATCCGTGCATCAGTCATCAAGCATTCCGTTTTTGTACAAATTCCAGATACGGCAATTCCTTTAGAAACCCAAGACGATATATTCCGTGACGTCAGTGAAAGATTTTTTTGATCAAATCCATCGGCTGTGCCAAGATCATAAGAGATAATCGGAGCTAACGATGAGCAAAAAAATCGACCTAGATGACGCGTATAACATCCAAACACCAGCGGATAACGTAAAACTCTATGCGAAATGGGCGGACAGCTATGATGTCGATTTTGCCAAATCAACTGATTATATATTGCCGCAACAGGTGGCGCAGGTGGTTCATGATTTCAGCGCGACAGGTACGGTTTTGGATGTGGGGGCTGGCACTGGGTTATTGGGGCAGGCGCTTTGCAAACTTGGATCTTACGATATCGACGCCACAGATATTTCCCCCGAAATGTTGCAAACCGCCCAGCGCAAAAATATTTATCGACGCTTATTTATAAGTGATGTTACCAAAGGCATGGGCGTTGGAAACAAAACTTATGATGTCACTGCAAGTTCGGGCACCTTTACACATGGACATGTGGGGCCCGAGGCCATCGCAGAATTGTTGCGGGTGACAAAGGACGGTGGCACAGTTGTGATATCCGTCAATACTGCCTTTTGGCATAAAAATGGGTTCGAGGCTGTGATAAACGAAATTTCGCCTCATGTACGATCGATCGAGATACGGCCTGTTGCGATCTATGGTGCCGCAGCCACAGGTGCCCATGCAAGAGACGAAGCCTTTATCGTCATTATCCAAACCTAGAAAAACAGAACAGAGGTGCAGCAATGACAACCATAGGCGAACGATTGATCGATGCACTCACGGCGCGCGATGTCGAGGTGATCTTTGGTATTCCTGGCGTTCATACGATCGAACTTTACCGTGGATTGGCGCAATCACGGATCCGACTTGTGACCCCGCGCCATGAACAGGGGGCTGGCTTTATGGCTGATGGCTATGCGCGGGTGAGTGGAAAACCTGGTGTTTCGTTGGTGATCACCGGACCTGGTTTGACCAATACACTGACGCCGATGGCGCAATCACGGGCGGATTCAATTTCAACCTTGACCATATCAGGCGTCAATGCGTCGCCGAGCTTGGGCAAGGGTTTGGGGTTTTTGCATGAACTTCCCAATCAACATCAACTGGTGCAATCTGTGGCATTAACGTCGGCTCATGTTGTCAATATCTCTGATCTTGATGCCGCCTTGGACAGCGTCTTTGCGCCGTTTTCCAAGGGCAGGCCGGGGCCCACACATTTGCAAATTCCTCTCGATGTTGCTGGCCAAGATGCGTGCAACCTGTCACCGCCTAAATCACCCATGCGACCGATTGCTCGTTCACAAGATATTGCTGATACAGCGGCGCGTCTGACGCAGGCTGATCGTGTGGTGATCTTGGCGGGGGGCGGCGCAAAAGCCGCGGCAAACGAAATTCAAATACTGGCCGAGATGTTGGACGCGCCTGTCGTTTTAACCGTAAACGGCCGCGGTATAATGCATAAACACGCGCTGTGTGTACCAGCCAGCCCAAGCTTGCAAAGCGTGCGTGCCCTGATCAATCAGGCGGATATTGTGTTGGCATTGGGCACTGAATTGGGACCAACGGATTACGATATGTATAGCACGGGCGATATGCCCCGTCGCGATCATATGATCCGTGTTGATATCTGTGACAGACAGCTGTCGCGCCATCCCGTAGCACAGGCCGTACATGCAGCAGTTCATCCTTTTGTCTGTGATCTTATCATGCAACTTGGCGGATCAAAGGACCGGCGCGATGGGCGCGCGCGCGCTGAAAGCACCCGCCAAGCGGCATGGGACGAAATTGGGGCATCCTATCGCAATTATGTTGAAATTTTGAACGCGATGCGCGACGCAGTGCCTAATGCGCTGTTCGTGGGGGATTCAACGCAGGCCATTTATGCAGGAAATCTATATTACGATCATGATCGCGTATCTGGATGGTTCAATGCCGCCACTGGGTATGGGGCATTAGGATACGCCATTCCCGCCAGTATCGGCGCTGCGGTTGCTGCACCGGACGCGCGTGTCCTATGTTTGATCGGTGACGGTGGCGCACAGTTTAGTTTGCCCGAAATCATGACCGCTGTTGACGAAGAGGTGCCGATCGTCTTTGTGATTTGGAACAATCGTGGTTATGGTGAAATCGCCACATCCATGATTGCTGATGGTGTCACGCCGGTTGGCTGTGATCCGACACCGCCATCCTTTGATCATACGGCTGCTTCGTTTGGTATGGCCTATCAATGTTGTGATGCAACTGCGCAAGCGGTTGTTGACGCGCTGAAGCGTTTGCCAACAGATCGCCCAGCCATGCTAGAAATTTCAATCCCGTCCACGCCTATTCTGTAAAGGTTCATCATGTCACATCCTTCAATCACATTTGCTCATGCGATTACACGACAACCCGCCAAAAGCATTGTTGACGGCTTGCGTGCCGTTGACGTCGGCGCGCCCGATTTCGATGGAATGATGCGGGCCCATGATGCCTATGTTGCTGCGTTGCGCAGTACGGGCGCGGATGTGCGTGTCCTTGGTCCACTTGAGGCGTTTCCTGATGCGCAGTTTGTCGAAGATACGGCCTTGTGCTTGCCTCAGGGGGCGATCCTGATGCATCCTGGTGCGCCGTCTCGTGTGGGTGAGGTGCAAGAAATGGCACCACATTTGGCCAATATTTACACGGACATGCGATCCATTACCGGTGGTGGTCGCATCGAGGGCGGCGATATCTTGGTCACAGGCCGCGAAATTCTGGTGGGTCTTTCGGATCGGACAAACACCGCGGGCGTGGTCGAGTTGGAACAGATTGCCAACGAATGGGGCCATAGGGTGCGCACTGTTATCACGCCACCAGGTGTGCTGCATTTCAAAACGGATTGTTCACTGATGGACCCGGAAACAATTTTATCTACGCAGCAACTTGATGCGTCAGGGTGTTTTGACGGATACCGTGTCCTGCATGTGCCTCGGGGAGAAGAGGCGGCCGCAAATGCCATTCGCTTTAATGATCTGGTTATCATGGCAGACGGATTTCCCCGAACCGCAGAAATGCTTGATCGTAAGGGATTTAACGTGGTGCAAATCGATAATACGGATTGTGCCAAATTGGATGGTGGCATGTCATGCCTATCCCTGCGCTTTTAACCAAGGCGTTCTGAAAGCGCATCGCGCAGGCGCATGTATCGATAGGTGCTTTCGGCGGCCAATGCCCCAATGCGCCCAAAAACTCTAAGCCGCGGGATATTTGCAAAGGCTTGCACGGCTTGATGATCCCCTAAAATATGGGCGGCCAATGCTTGTGCCGCGGCTGGTGCTGTGTTCATACCGTGGCCGCCAAATCCCGAAAGGATGTACCGGTTTTGCCCTATTTCGCCAACAAAAGGCAGGTAATGACGGGCATAAGCCATATTTCCAGCCCAAGCAAAATCAATACCCGCCTGTCTAGATTGCATCTGGGCGACCATCTCGGGATAGATTGTGCCCATGTCCCGCAGAACCATATGGCGAATGCTATCTGTGTCCAAGGTTCCAAAAGCTGTGATCGCCATACCCCATAGCAGCCGCCCGTCTGGCAAGCGACGGTAATAGTTTCCAGCCCGCCGTGTGTCGGCAATGGCCCAGTGACACTTGATATGTCTGTCCAAAATCTCGGGCATAGGATCTGTGACGCCAATATAGGTGCGGATGGGTAATAAATGTCGGCGCGAAAACGGGGTTTCATTGCCCATATACCCGCCTGTCGCCGTGATCACGCGCTGGGCTTTGATTGTCGCTTTACCACCCGCTACTCTGGCATCAAATCCATGCGCCGTTTTGGATACGCCTATAACAGGTGTGTTTTCTATGATTTCACCCCCTGCATCCATCACGTCTTGTGCCAGCAATCGCATGAAATTAAGCGGGTGGAAATGAACGGCAGATGGGCTGTAGACCGCAGATTTATAGCGCCGTGCCGTCAAGATTTTACGCAGATCGGGGATGGTGATCACCTGATCTTGTCCCGCTGGTTGCAATGCCGTACAGCTTAAGGACAGGATCAGTTCGCCCTGCATCATCGCGCAGGGCGCATAGTGCGGCATTTGCATCCGCGTTTTCATCCAATCCAGACCCTGCTGGGCGAGGGCCTCAAGCGTTTGGGCGTTTTCTGCACCGACCTGTTTGGTGATTTGTGCATGATCTGCAGCCCAGCCTGCAGAACAAAATCCGCCATTGCGACCAGACGCCCCTGATCCGATGTGATCTGTTTCCAGAACAATCACGCGGGCCCCACCATGCGCAAGCGTCAGTGCACCGACCAACCCCGCAAGCCCCGCACCGATGATTGCGACATCATATACACCCCCGTTGATCGATGTAATCGGTTGGGTGGTCGGGGGCGTAATCGCCGTCGCGTCATACCATGTACGCGCACGCAATGCGGTCAATGGGATTTACCTTTGTTTATCATCGTATCCAACGACTTGATGCCAGAGGCAGCAAGCATTGTCAAAAGCACATAGATCAAAGCGGCGGAATTGAACGGTTCAAATGCCAAAAAGCTTTGTGCCTGAAATTCACGCATACGTTGGGTTAGATCGCGCACGGAAAGGATGGACACCAAGGACGTATCTTTGAGCATTGCGATGAACTCGTTGCCCAAAGCAGGTAGGACGATCGCAATTGCTTGCGGAATGATAATGAACCGCGCGATATGCCATTCTTTGATGCCCAATGAACGGGCGGCCTCGATCTGTCCTTTGGGCACGGCTTCTATACCTGCACGGAAAATTTCGGCCATATAGGCGGAGTACCCAATAGCAATCGCGATGATCCCGCGTGTCATCATTTCAAGGTCTATATAGCCTACCGAAGCGCTTTTGAGTGCGCCTGACAAAGGAAGGCCCACATAAAGAATGATCACCAACATTGGAATGCCGCGAATGGTATCGACAAAGAAATCCGAGAATACCACCAATGGGTGCGCCCCGATCAGTCGACCTATGCCAGCCAAAATCAACAAGAGCGCACCAACAACGATGCATACAATCCCTATTGTTTTGGTCACCACAGGCAGAAAGTCCGTTTCCCAAATTATTGGAAAATCACCGACAGCGTTTTTTGGTAAAAGTGCGGCAGATATACTACCCTTGTTCAAGAGCGCGATTGCGTCATCCAAGGTTGCAAGTGATCGAATTTTATAGGGGCTGTCCGGTCGCGTCGTTTGAAAGTCGCCATAACGAATTGTGTCTGCGACGCCTTGCGGCGTGCCAGAAATAATGCCAATGCGTCCGTCCAAGTCTCCAACAAGCGCGACACTTTCATTCGGGCGGGAAAATTGCCATAGCGACAGTGCGACCAGCATTATACCAAGGATACTAAAAGCGACATCAGCGCGTTTTGATGGTTTAAGTCGCGACAACATGGCCCATACCATTCCAAGAACCGCCGCCCCTAAATAGGCAAATACTGCTGCCCGTAATGTCACCATGAGGCCAACGGCAAACCCAGCATGTGCCAGCATCACGATATAAAACCCAAAGCCGAAATTCACGGCCAAGATGACATACCAAGACAGACGGCCAAAACCTGTCGCATGTAGCCTGAAAGGCGCGAGCGCCCATAAAAAGCTAACAACTGAAAACGCGACAATGCCGTTCAATAGCGCATGCGCATTGATCAACATTTGCGCTTGGAAGGCCTCTTCAAGGACAAAGGCTCCGTTCACGACAACGACGTGTTCTGAACTGCGTGGGTCCAGTTCGTTGACGACCACCGACACAAGGTAAACGTCCATTTGTGGTAGATACGCGATCACGCCTGCAACGACCATTTGCAGAGTAAACCACATCGCAGCTGAGCGTCTGTCTATCGCTATTGCAGATGCATCTTCGTCAGGGCCTAAGGTGCGCAAAATACGCCATGACGCGATGCCGCCGATGATCCAAACGACCGCACAAATCAAGAATAGCCCAAGCAAAGTCCACGCGTTTTCTTCGATCCCCAAGACAGCTTT
>Ga0181600_10002215_pt1 | contig 15103 bp, 7 predicted proteins | sample 041ome_2_FD_132982 | JGI IMG/M metagenome (GOLD analysis project Ga0181600, IMG submission 132982) | Coastal salt marsh microbial communities from the Groves Creek Marsh, Skidaway Island, Georgia - 041406US metaG (megahit assembly) | ecosystem: Environmental > Aquatic > Marine > Intertidal zone... | reverse complement strand
CGCGTGTGTAACGAAGCGCGAAACGAAACGCGTCCGCGAACCGCGGGTTCGCGAATCGGCGTTTTGACATCACCCGTCGTCCTTCATCACGAAGTCGTTCGTCTCATCGTCCGTCTCGGATGACGCGTCGCGGTGTGCGCGCGCGCTTCGCGTCGCGTTACATACAGACTAAGCACGCGCGATCCTTCGCCGCGCGCGCGGACACTCTCGCCGCAGTCGTTTACGCGCGTGGCACCGACGCGCCCGCCGCGAACCTCACACGTCGAACCCCTCGTCCCTCAAGCACCGCAAGTGCGCGTCGATGAGGTACTTGCACTTCTCCTCGTCGTTTTCGGGCAGACACGCGTCCCTGGCCTGCTTGGTGATGGGACACGCGCAGCAGATCTTCTTCGGCTTCACTTCCGCCTGTTTGCTCGCGGACGCGCCCATCGCGGACGTCGAGGACGACTGCGAGGCAGGGTCGCGCGCGGCGTTGTGCGCATCTGACGAGACGACGGGAGGCGTCACGAAGAGATCTGCTCGCGCGCGCGTTTCGAGGAAAATCATGTCGGCCAACGACGGCTCATCGAAAGCCACGGTTGGCACGTTCGTTGTTGATACTTTCTAATTACTTTCCGCGCCCCCCCCACTCGGAACGTCGCGCCTCGCGCGTTCGCCACGCGTCCACCTACTCTATACTACCTACCCGCACGCGCACCACCGAAACAAAAACTCATTCGGCCAGAAGAAGCCTCGCGAGCCAGGCGTACGACACGTCGCTCGGCGCGGGCGCCAACGCCCATTCCGCGCCGAGCGCGACCCGCCGCGCCGCCGCGATTGCGACGACGGCGCCGGCGGCGAGCGCGGCGAGCACCGCCGCCGCCGCCGCCGCGCCGCGCGCGCCGCCGCGCGACGCGTCCACTGACGCCTGCGTGATCACGAGCACCACCAGCGCGAACGCGCCGTTCAAACCGAAAAGCAAGCCCTCGGCTCCGCCCCCGTCGTCGCGCCTCTCCCCGGTCCGCGGCGGAGATATCCCCGGGTCTCGGCTCGGCGGCGCGCGCGCGAAAGGACCCGAAAGGACGTCTCCCTCTTCCGCCGCGTCCTCCATCTCGGCGTACCCGGCGCCGCGGCATCGCATCGCGCTCCGCGCCGCCGCCGCGCACAGCGACGTCTGCGCGAACACGAGCACGGAGACGCCGTGCACGCACGCGACGGCGAGCGCGTACGCGACTGAAGCCGCGACGACGGATGTGGATGTCGAAAATACAGCCGCGCACGCCGCCGTCGCCGCCGACGCCGCCGCGTACGTCTCCGGCGCCGCCGCCACTTTCGGATGCGCGCGCGCCGCCGCCAACGCCGCCGCTGCCGACGCGGCGCGCGCGAAAAACGCGACGTGCCCCCCCGCGTCTCGTCCCCCCGCGTCTGCTTCCACGTCGTTCAGAACCGACAGCACGTAATTCTCCAGCGCGGAGGCGGGAGGCGTGCCGAGCACCCACCACGCGGAGAGCGCGATCGCCGCGCTCGAGCCGTAACACGACTCGCTCGCGGCGACGACCGCGCGAATGACCTTCTCGCGCACAGAAGAAGAAGAAGAAGAAGTGTTTCTTGGACGTTTCTTAACAGTCGTCGCCGACGCGGCAGGGCCTCCTCCGGGGTCGCCGTCCCGCGACGTCGCGCGAACGTCGGCGAGCGCCGCGTTTTGGCGCGTCGTCGTTTTCGGAGACGCGTTCGGAGACGTCGCCTTACCGTCGCCTGGCAAGCTCGCCAACCCGACGCACCCGAGCGCGACGGTGATCAGAGACGCCACGAAGAGCGAATCGTACGACGCGCCGCGCTCGAAGGCGATTTGCCCGAGCTCGGCGGCGAGCATGTACCCGAGCATCGCCGACGCGCTCGCCGCGCCCGTCGCGAACCGAACCCGGGAACCCGCGGATGGCGCGTCGGACCCGAACGACGCGGGCGACGCGCCCTCCGCGCCCCCTCCCGATTCGGACGCGGGCGCGTCCCGAACGCCGTCCAGGTCCGCGTCGCGCGGGGCCGTCTCGGCGAGGTACGCGTAGAGCATCAGGTCGCTCGCGGCGCCCGCCGCGAACGCCACCTGCATCAGACGCATAGCGCCCAGCGTGCGCCCCCAAAGCAGCAACACGCGCGTCAGCAGCTTGCACGCGCCACCAGCCACGAGCACGGCCTTGGTGGACGTGCCGGACGCCGCCGGGCCCGCGAGCAGGAAGAACACCAGCGACGCGTACACGGAGACGGGCAGGATGTCCGCTTCGACCTGCGCGCTCGAGAACCCCTTCACGTCCATCAAGTAAGGCACCAAGTGCGGCTCCGAGGGCTTGCATTGCAACAGGAACGCGCAGACGCAGACGTGCGCGGTGGTGCGGTCAAGCCGCGGCCGCCGGAACGACGCCAAGGCGGGCGGCATCGGCGCCCCGGAGGCACGCACCCCACCGCCCGACGCGCCAGGGCGACACCGACACTGAGAGAAAATGGAAGAAATCGTTGTTTCGCTTTTCGCTTTTCCCAGGCAGCCGGTCGGTTGGGCCCGTGAGCAATCGGATCTCTGTGCCTGCTTGGAGATCAGGGTTTATTTTGGCGGCTAAGCGCGTCCCGAGCGCGTCGCCCCGGCCCCTGTCCACAGTGACCGGCGCGGACGAGGCACGCGCGCACTTCCTACACGCGTTCTGCGCACGGAAAGCGGCCACCCGCGCGCACTTCGCACGGCGCTCGACGGCGAGACGTGTTCCTGGCGACCCTCGTGAGCCTCCGGTCCGTCGCACGCAGGGAAGACAGATTCTCGCACGATGCCTCCCAAGAAGAAGAGCGGGGATGAGTCCCCCGCGGACCGCCTGGACCGCATCGCGATCATCGCCGCGGACCGGTGTCGCCCCAAGAAGTGCAGGCAGGAGTGTAAGAAGGCGTGCCCGGTGGTGAAGATCGGCAAGATGTGCATCGAGGTGGGCGGCACGTCGAAGATCGCGTACATCTCGGAGGATCTGTGCATCGGCTGCGGCATCTGCGTCAAAAAGTGCCCCTTCGAAGCCATCAACATCATCAACCTCCCCAAAAACCTGGAGAAGGAGACCACGCATCGCTACGGCCCCAACTCGTTCAAGCTGCACAGGCTCCCCACCCCGCGCACGGGACAGGTGCTCGGGCTGGTGGGCACCAACGGCATCGGCAAGTCAACGGCTCTGAAGATTTTGTCCGGCAAGCTGAAGCCCAACCTCGGCAAGTTCAGCGCGCCGCCGGACTGGCAGGAGATCATCAACTACTTCCGCGGCTCGGAGCTTCAGAACTACCTCACGCGCATTCTAGAGGATGACATCAAGGCACTGATCAAGCCGCAGTACGTGGACCACATCCCCAAAGCCGTGAAGGGAATCGTTTTGCAGACGCTGACGGATCGCGACGACCGCGGCGTCGTCGACGAGCTGATCCCCGAGCTGGACCTGGAGAACGTGCTCGACCGCGACGTCAAGGCGCTTTCCGGCGGCGAGCTGCAGCGCTTCGCCATCGCGGTCATCGCCGTGCAGGAGGCGGACTGCTACATGTTCGACGAGCCCTCCTCGTACCTCGACGTGAAGCAGCGTTTGAAGGCGTCCCGCGTGATCCGCTCGCTCATCCACATCGAGAAGTACATCATCGTTGTGGAGCACGACCTCTCCGTGCTGGACTACCTGTCCGACTACATCTGCTGCTTGTACGGCAAACCGGGCGCGTACGGCGTGGTCACGATGCCCTTCGGCGTGCGCGAGGGCATAAACATCTTCCTCGCCGGCTTCGTGCCCACGGAGAATTTGCGCTTCCGCGATGAGGCGCTCACGTTCAAAGTGGCGGAAACCGCGGACGAGCGCGAGGGCGCCGTGGACACGAAGTTCCTGCGCTTCGCGTACCCGGCGATGACCAAGTCGCAAGGTTCGTTCACGCTGCACGTCGAGCCGGGCGAGTTCACGGACACGGAGATCATCGTGTTGCTGGGCGAGAACGGCACCGGGAAGACGACGTTCATCCGGCTCATCGCGGGGCTCATCAAGCCCGACGACGAGGGGGCGGACGACCTGCCCGAGTTCAACGTGTCGTACAAGCCACAGAAGATCTCCCCCAAGTTCGACTCCACCGTGCGCAACCTGCTGCACAAGAAGATCCGGGACTCCTATCTGCACCCGCAGTTCATCTCGGACGTCATCAAGCCGCTCAACATCGAGGCGCTGATGGACAACGACGTCATCAACCTCTCCGGCGGCGAGCTGCAGCGCGTGGCGCTGACGCTCTGCATGGGCGCGCCGGCGGATCTGTACCTGATCGACGAGCCGTCGGCGTACCTGGACTCGGAGCAGAGGATCTGGGCCTCCAAGGTGATCAAGCGCTTCATCATCCACTCGAAAAAAACCGCGTTCATCGTCGAGCACGACTTTATCATGGCATCCTACCTCGCCGACCGCGTCGTGGTGTACACCGGCACGCCCGCGCTGGACGCCACCGCGCACGCGCCCGTGGGTTTGCTCACCGGCATGAACCAGTTCCTGAAACACCTGGAGATCACGTTCAGGCGCGACCCCACCAACTACCGGCCGAGGATCAACAAGTTCGCCTCGGTCAAGGACGCGGAGCAGAAGGCTGCGGGGGAGTACTACTACTGCGGAGACTGATGAGGGTTTAGGGACGACTTGTCGCGACGCGTCGCGACGTCCGCATCCGTTTAACGTACGACCACAGTAGCCCAATACATACACCTACCTATCGTTCGGCGCGCTTCGCGACGGAGCGCGCGCGCTCTGAACGACTCTATACCCGACTCTATACCCGACTCTACGCGGGACTCTATGTCCGACTCTATACCCCCCCCCCGAGCGCGTTCGGCCCGGATGACGAGAGCATCAAGAACAGCTCTTCGTCCGCGATTGACCCGCGATCCATCGCCGCGTCCAGCGCCGTGCGTCCCTTGGCGTCCGCCGACGTCACGGACGCGCCGCGCCGCACGAGGAGCTTGGCCGTGGCGTCGCGCCCGGCGCGCACCGCCGCGTGCAGCGCGGATGCGCCGTCGTCGCCCGAGGCGGCGTCGGGCGACGCGCCGTTCTGGAGCAGGCACTCCGCCACTGCGTCGTGGCCGAGCTCGCACGCCACGCGGAGCGGCCGCGATCGGCCAGAGGCGCCTTCGGCGGCGGTTTCGACGTCGGCGCCGCGCGCGAGCGCCGCCATCGCGCCGGCGACGTCGCCGCGCGCCGCCGCGGACGCCAACGCCGCGTCGGCGTCCTGCTCTCCCTCGGCGTGCGAGCCATCGCCGAACCACCGCCGGTCCTGCCACTTCGCCTTGACGAACGCCGTCTTCTCGGCGAGAGGCGAGGCCGGGACGGGTTTCGCGTTCGGAACGGAACGCGCGTTCGCCCCGGTTTCACCGCCGGTCCCCTCCGCGCCTTCCCCCCCTTCCCCGAGCCTCGCCTCCCACAGCGCGTTGGCTTTCGTGTTCCCCCAAACCTCGAAGACGCGCACGAGCGCGCCGTGTTCCCAGGCGCGCACGTCCAGAACGCACGAACGAACCTTGGAGACGTGCGTGCCCATCTGTCTGTGCGCGCCGCCGCACTCGATGCAAAGCGTCACGCCGAGGTTCAGGCTCGCCCATTCGGGCTCCGCCGCGCCGCAATCCGCGCACGCCGCGTTCCCGGGCGGCGCGCGCACGCGCGCCAAGACGGCGAGCGGGTCCGCGCCGTTTCGAGCGGCGGCGTCTTTTAATTCAATCGCCGCCGCGAGCGCCGCGTTCCCGGGCGCCGGAATCTCGCCGCTCGCGCCGTCCGCTTCGTCCCCCGTCGCGCGCGGAAACGTCCGGGGCCCGCCGATCGACAGAGACCCCGAACGCGTCGCGCACGACTCCGGCGAGACCTGCTCGAAGCTGGTGTCGAAGCCGCCGTCGCTCGCCGCGCTCGCCGTTCGCCGGTGGCTTTTCCCGAACCCGAACGCCGCCGAGAAGGACCCCGCGCGCGAGTGCCCGCGGCTCGACCCGCGCGACCGCGGCGGCGACGCGATCAGGGAGACGCTCCGCTCGATGGCGGTCGCGTTGCTGAGCAGGCCCGCCACCGCCGCGGTGATGGCCTCCATCCAGCGCGCGCGGTCCGCCTCGCTTTCCGCCTGCAGGCAGTACGTCTTGCCGGGCGACACCACGCGGAAGCAGAAGCGCATGGCGGGCGCGTCCTCGAGGTCGGGCTTGATGGTCGCCGTGAGCAGCGACACCGTGTCCTTGGCGCGGCTCAGCGAGCCGCCCGGGCCGGGCTCTCCGGACTCGCGGAGGCTCAGCGATCCCACGTCCGCGTCGCGGTAGTACCCCAGGTGCCCGAACGCGTCCAGCACGAAGAACCGGCGCTTCCAGTCCGCGCGCATCGAGGAGGAACGCTTCAGCAGGTACCCCTGCGCCAGGAACGGCGCGGGGGTACCCGGAAGCGCGGCGCCCTCGGCGCGCGCCGGGGCGCTCGACGCCGAAGCCGACGACTCGTCGTCGGCTCGATCCGCGTCTTTTTTGCAGACTAATTGTCGGCTCGATCCGCCGCCGGGCGCGTCACCCAACGCATCCTCGTCGCCGCCGAGCGAGCCCCCACGCACGCGGTCGGCGCGCGCGGCGGTCTCTGCGGCGTGCATGGCGGTTTGTATGGCGCGGCTGCGGTCCGACGCGAGGCTGGTTTGCGGCGCGGCTTTCTCGGCGCGCCGACCGGGCGGGTCGCCGTTTTCGTTTTTGGAGACGCCCCGCGCCGTCTCCGACTCGCGCGCGGCGGTGTGCGCGGCCATCGCGTCCACCAGCCGCCGCGCGTCGTCCGCGCACGCCTCCGCCTCGGCGTCGCACCGCGCCACCACCTGCCTGACGAACGGCTCGAGCTCGGCGAGCGCCCGGAAGCCCCGCTCGAAAAACGCGCGGTGCGCGTCGACGGCGACGGCGATTTGACGCTTGAACGCGACGCGCTTGCGCGAATCCGCCTCGTGCAGACGGGACATGAGCCCGAACCTCGCGGCGTCGTGCTCGCGGCGCGCCTGCGTCATCTCAGCCTCCGCCAGCCGCAGCGTCTCCGGCTTCGCGTCCTTGGTGAGCTTCAGGAAGTGTGCGCGTGCGCGCTCGTGCTCGGCGGAGCACCGCTCGAACCGCCGCTTCGCCTCCGTGGCGTCCCGCAGATCCACGGAGACCATCGTCTCCAGGCGCGCGCAGAGGTCCGTCTCCACCGCGGAGAGGAGCGCACCCCGCGCGTCCGCGATGTCCCGGAACGCGCCGAGCAGGCGGTCGATCTCGGACGCGCCCACCTGGGCGCCGAACGGGTCATCCAGCGGGCCGTGAAACGCCCGCACCGACTCCGCGAAGTTTACCTCGTTGGCGTACGCATCCTCGAGGCCGTCTCGGTACGCCGAGCAGCCCTTACTGAGACGCGCGGTCCGCTCCCTGAGCTCGTCCACGCCCTCGTCCAGCGACCGGAGCTGCGCGCGCAGGAACGGCGAGTCCTCGACGCTCTCGAAGGGGGAAGCCATGGCGCACTGCTGACTGGACGTACGGTTTCCGCGAACGAACGTTCGGTCGTCGCGGACGGAGCCCTCATAAATACGCGGCTGTCTGCGAATCTGCTTTTCGCTCGCACTTTTTCACGAATCCGTGTCAAAACGGGCCGAGCGTGTCGCGTCATGGCGACCGTGACGCCGGTAACGCCCGCGTCCGCGCCGACGTCACCGATGCCCCAGTCGCCCGCGCCGGCCGTCAAGGCCAAGGGAAACTTCAAACTCGCCCAGAGCAGAGCGCGCTCGAAGCGCCTGCAGAAGTTCGAGGAGGAGACGCTGAGGTAAGCGCGTCTCGGCGCTTCGGCTCGGAATCACCGACGACGCGTTCGCTGGACCGGGGTCGGAGGTCACGAAAACGACACGCGTGCGCGTCATCCTCGCCGATCACACGCTGCCGACTTTCCTCCCGCTGACCCGTGCCCCGACCTTCCACCTGCTGCCGCGCGCGCTTTTCCCAACGTGCGCAGCGAAAATCTGGAACTCATCAAGACGGGCAAACTCGACCTCGACGCCGCGCGAAACTTGTCCTTATTCGCGTCGCACGCGGAGATCGGCGAGCTCTCCATGGGTCTGGGCCAGTACTTCGGCGCGATCGTGCACTTCGCGTGGCTCATGGTCGCGCTGTTCATCTGCGTCGGGTGTTTCCACCTGCACGAGTTCCGGACGAACAACAACCTGAGCAACAAGTACTTGGTGGTCGTTCACGGTTCGTGGTGGAGTTGGCAAGAACCCGTAACGGTGTACACGTGGTGCGAAAAATCCGACGACGACTACAAGAAGGAGACCATCTCCATCATCTCCAACTCGGCGGGAACTCGGTGTAACAACAACATGACGAGTTCCTTTTACAACTGCCCCACCGTCTGTACGTTCTACACGTGGGTGCCCTCAGAATTGGAGGTGTCGGAAGATTTGGAGTGGAATGACGGGCGCGGCGGGAACTTGTTATGCGCGAAGCATTTGCCGTGCGGCCTGTCCGACTTGACCGAAGAGGAGAGGTCCGCGTGTTGTGTGGAGACGCTGGCGTACGACACAAATCTCTCGTTCACCGGGTGGTATGACAATGATTCGACCAAAGACGACATATCGAGTGTCTACGGCAAGGGCGGTTCAGAGGAGTCTCCCGAGGGCGTGTACGGCGTGCAAGTGCTCACCACGACCATCGTCTTGGCATGGATTCTGAATTACCACAGGCGGCAACTCATCGTCGCGCGCCAGGTGAACGAGGCGAACATCACTACCGCGGACTACGCCGTCGCCGTGAGCGGGCTCGGGGAGCACGAGTTCCGCCGCGAGGACCTGGCTAACCACATGGCGCACTACGGCGAGGTGGCGGCGTGCGTGTACACGAAAAACATCGGCGCGCTTCTCGCGGCGGAGAAAAAGTACCAAGCCGCGGTGAACACACGCGACGAGATCAGGGCGTACCGAGCGCGACTCGTCGGTCTCGAGGCGGAGACGCGCGGCAACGGACGGGGTCCGAACAAAACCAGACGACCGTTCGGGTACGCGTTCGCGCGTCTCCGGAAACGGCTCAGCGTGTTTTTGTTTAACAACGTCGTGTGCGGCGGCCCAGGGACGGAAGCGCATTTGAGGAAATTGGAAGCGCTCGTGAAGGAACGCAAGGCGAAGTGCGTCGAGGCGGCACGCGCGCCGGTCAAAAACGTCGGCGAGGCGTTCGTGACGTTCAACTACGAGACGCACCTGAATAACTGCTTCGAAGACCACCGGCGTCCGTTACTCGAGAAGACGTTGACTCGCGTGTTCCCGAAATGGAAAATCGGCGCGCCCAAGTTTCGGGACAAGATCCTCACCGTGGACGCGGCGGCCGAGCCGAGCGACGTGTTGTGGGCAAACTACGGCCAGTCACGCGAGAAGCGGGTCGCGAAAAACGCCCTGGCGTTCCTGGGCATGCTCGCCGCGCTCTTCGTGGGCATCGGTCTGCAAATTTATTTTCAACAAGTGCGCGACGCCGCGCGCATCGAGTCGTACGACCGCGCGTTGTACTCCCGCGCCACGGGAACCGAGACGGCGCTCGGCGACGCGGCGGCGATTCAAGGCCTGACCATGGCCTCTTCGTTCGTGATCGTCGCAGTGAACGCGGGTTTGTCGTTCGTGGCGAAACAGCTGAGCGTGTGGCAAAAGTTCAGCACGCAGAGCGACTTCGAGGCGAGCCTGATGCTGAAGCTCACCGTGGTGCACGTGATCAACTCCATACTAGTCCCCGCCGCGTTCTCGCGGTGCCCCCGGGAGAACATCGTTCCGAGCGGCACGGATCCCGAAGGCGGCGACTGGTACGGCGGCAACATTCACGCCCCAGGTTGGGTCAATAACACGGACCCGAGCGTCCCCGGGGGCGTCGAGAGCGCCACCGGCAAGGCTTTGATGGCCGATAACGGCAAGTGCCTCTGGTACGCTCCCGGCGGCTTAGTGGAGACGGCGTTTTACCTTCAGCTGTTCAACGCGCTCCTGCCGAACGTCATCGCGTACGTCGACGTGCTCGGCCAAGTGCGGCGGAAATACCTGGCCAGACACGCGCGGACGCAGACCATGATGGATCACGCGGCGGATCCGCCGGATTTCATCCTCGCGACGAAGTACGCGGCGCAGTGCAAAACCGTGGCGCTGGCGATGGTGTACGGCCCGATTTTGCCGGTTTCGTACGCGCTCGCGCTCTTCGCGCTCTTCGCGACGTACTTCACCGACAAGATTCTCGCGCTGAAGCGCTGCAAAAAGCCCGTGCGGCAGCAGAACCAAGCCACCGAGCGCGTCGTTTTGTTCATGAACGTCATGGCGCTCGTGCAGTTCGTCTTCTCGGGCTTCCTCTTCTACGACTTGCGGTTCCCGGGGTACGTCTTGGCGTGCGCGGCGCTCTGGGTTCTGTACCAGGCGCTCCCCCTGAACCGCTGGCTCGGGATCGAGCGCGACGCCACGACGGAGGACGGCGGGACGGGCGACTTGGCGTTCTGGAGCGCCATGGGCAAAGCCGGCGGCAAAGGCCGAGCGCCTGGCCGATCCGGCCGGCGGGACGCGAGGCCGCCACGCGACGAGGAGGACCACGCCAGGCAAGCCGCGGCGCGAAGGTTCGCGTCGAAGCTGCTCAACGTGCCGGAGTCGGAGCTCGAGAAGGACCGGCTGGACATTTATTTCCCGCCGATGCCGATCACCGCGAACGAGAAGACCATACAGATGATCGTCGACGGGTACAAGCTGCCGCACATGATCACGCCGGGGAACGCGATTCCGTTGCGCCGGCAGAAGGCACACACGGGCGGGCGCGCGCGCGTGGCGCCGCCGTTCCGAAAAAAGGAGACGCCGGACACGTCCGACGGTATACAAAACGGTCCGAAGCCGACCATTCTCGGTCGCGTGAAGCGGCTGATCGGGATGGACGGCGCGTCCCCGAAGGTGAGCCCCGCGGTGACCCCGAGGTCGGGGTCCGCGATGAATATGACGAACATGACGAGGTCGGGGTCCGCGACGAACATGCCGAGGTCGGGGTCCGCGACAGACACGGCGGCGTCGCCGAAACTCACGGCGATGCCCTCGCAGAAGGAAACCGACGCGGCGATCAAGATACAGGCGGCCGCGCGCGGACGCGCGGTTCGAAACTCGAAACTCACGGCGATGCCCTCGCAGGAGGAAACCGACGCGGCGATCAAGATACAGGCGGCCGCACGCGGACGCGCGGTTCGGCGGGGAGCGTAGATGCCTCGAGGTGTAGAGGCGAGCGCACGGGCGTATCCGGTAACGAAAGCGAGACGGCTCGCTTCATTCTGTCACTGATGATTTCGTTTTTCGTTCGCGTCTGGATTCTCGCCTCGACCGAACTCGCCGCCGCTCCGCCGCCGCCGACCGCGCGCGGACTGAAAAACGCGTCGGCGTATCCGATGCGCGTCCAGAGTTCAGGGTCTCATGCCGCCTCGAGCTAAGCTCAAGGTGCCCGCCGCGGCGGCTCCGGCGTCGGGGGCGGCGCTGGAGCACCTCCCCGAGATCCTCCGCGCGTTGCTGTCCGCGGAGAACGAGTCCCGAGGCGTCGCGGAGGCGACGCTCAAGGCGCTCGTCCGGGATGCGCGCGGGCGTTGCATCGCCGCGCTCCTTCGCCACGCGCGCGGGGACGCCGACGCGAGCGTGCGGCAGCTCGCCGCGGTGGTCCTCAAGCGCAAAGTCCTGGCGCACTGGTCGACGCTTTCGGCGCCGAGCCAGGAGGCGTTCAAGAACGCGCTGCTCGAGGGCGTCGTGCGCGAGCCCGTCCCCGCGGTGCGCCGCGCCATCGCGGACGTCGTGAGCAAGGTGGCCAAGGCGACCGTCCCGATGGGCGCGTGGGACGCGCTCCCCGAGTTCCTCGCGCAGTGCGCGCAGAGCCCGGAGGAGGGCCACCGCGAGGTGGCGTTCGTGCTCTTCGCGTCGCTGACGGAGACCATCGTCGGCACCATGACCCGCCACTACGCCACGCTCGGCGCCCTGTTTCAGAGCGGCCTCGGGGATGCGTCGCCGCGCGTGCGCGCCGCGGCGCTGCGCGCCGCGCTGGCGCTCACCGCGAACGCGCCCGCGCGGGGCTCGAAGGACGAGAGCCCGTCCATTCTGCGCGGGCTGGTGCTCCCCGTGCTCGCGGTCGCGCGCAACGCGATCGCGGCCGGCGAGGAGCGGGACGCGTCGCTGGCGTTCGAGGTGCTGGACGAGCTGGCGGAGGCGCAGCCGCGAGCCTTGGCGGGCAGAATCGAAGACGTCGTGGCGTTTTGCGTGGAAGTCGCCGGCGCGAGCCACCTGGACGCCGTCACGCGCCGCCGCGCGCTGGACGCGGTATCGTTCCTGGCCAGACACAAGCCCAAGGCGCTGTGTCGCGCCAAGGTGGTGCCGCCGCTGTTGCGTGCGCTCTGCCCGCTGTGCGGCGAGCCCAAGGAGAGCGAGCTCGCCGGCGACGCCGCGGAAATCGACGACGAGGACGAGCAGCACGTGCAGACGGTCGCGGCGCGCCTGGTGGACCTGCTGGCGCTCAACGCGCCGGCAAAGCACGTGCTTCCCGAGGTGCTGGCGTTCGCGTCGCACGCGTTGTCGGACGCCTCCGCGGCGATGTCCGACAGCGCGAGGCGAAGGCACGCGGGCGTCGCCGTGCTCGGGATCGTCGCGGAAGGGTGCGCGGAGGGTCTCGAGCGCGCCATGCCGCAGATCGTGCCCCCGGTGATCGCCGCGCTGGGAGACGCGTCGCGCGACGTGCGCGGCGCGGCGGCGTTCGCGCTCGGGCAGTTCGCCGAGTGCGTGGCGGACGCCACGCGCTTCCACGGAGCCGTGCTCCCCGCGGCGTTCGCGGCGCTCGCGAGCGAGACGGACGCGCGGTGCCTGGAGCGCACCGTCTACGTGCTGGACGCGTGGCTGGAGCGCCTGGAGGAGGAGGACGTCGCGCCCTACGTCAAGCCCACGCTCGACGTGGCGTACGCGGCGATCGACGGAGGCTGGGCGCCGAAGGCGCGGGAGGCCGTGCTGGGCGCCGTCGCGTCCGCGGCGGCGGCGGCGGGGACGGCCATGCACGCGCACCTTTCCGCGCTTCTCCCGCGGCTGGAGGCGTGCCTCGTCGCGTCGGGGGACGACGACCTGCGCGCGCGCGCGCGCGCGCTCGAGGTTCTCGGCATGCTCATCTCCGCCTCCGGGGGCGCCGAGGCGATGGCGCCGCACGTGCCGGCGGCGATGGCCGCCGCCGCCGCCGGCTTCGACCCCGCGCTGGACTACTCCGAGCTCCGCGAGTACGGCCACGGGCTCTTCGCGGAGACCGCGGAGGCGCTCGGGGAGCGATTCGCGCCGTACCTGCCGGCGTGTCTGGAAAAAGCGCGAGCGACGCTCGAGCTGGACGACGGGGTCGTGTACGACTCGGAGGATGAGCGCGACGAGGCGCGTCGCGGCGGCGACGGCGACGATTCGGACGCGAGCGACGAAAGCGACGAAAGCGGTTTCGGCGCGGGCATCAACTACTCCGTGTTTTCCGGCGTGGTCGAGGAGAAGGCGGCGGCGTGTCGCGCGGTGGCGTCGTACGCGCACTCCTGCCCGGAAGCCTTTGCGCCGTTCGTCGCCGCGTTCGCGCCGACGCTCAGCGCCATGGCGGACCACATGCACGACGTCGTGCGCGCGCAGGCGCACGCCGCGCTCGCGAGACTGGCGCAGTGCGCGCTCCGCGCCGCGCCTTTACCCGGAACGGCGCATCTCTCGCATCTCGCTTCGGTCCCCGACGCGTCGCCGGCGTTCGACGTCGTGGACGCCTCGCTCAACGCCGCGCACAGGGCGCTGAGCGAGGACGACGACCGCGACGCGGTGTGCGCCGCCATGGAGGCGGCGGCGGAGGTGATCAAGAGCGTCGCCAGGCGCGACGGAGTGGACCTCGACGCCGCCGGCGCCGCCGCCGGCGGTGCCTCCGGCCCCGGCGCGGCGCGTCTGCACGCTGGTAAGCACGTCGAGGGCCTGGCGACGCTGTGCCTGCGCGTGCTGGAGGGGCGTGCGGTGTGCCAGGAGGACGTGGACGACGACGTGGACTTCCGATCCGGCGAGGCGCGCCGGGAGACTCCCGACGACGAGGACGAGGACGAGGAGGCGGAGTTGGGCGTGGTCGTTCTGGAGGGGTGCGCGGAGCTCCTCCCGGCGCTGGTCGCTGTCGCCGGCGCGAACGCGGCGGTTGCGTTCGAGCCGCACTTCGCCGCGCTCGCGCGGCGCGTCCAGCCGTCGCGCCCGGAAGGACAGCGTTCCGTGGCGTACGCCACTTTGGTGGAGATGGTGAAAGCGCTCGGCGCGTCGTCGGCGGTTGCGCGCGTCGCGCCCGTAACGCTCGCGGGGTGCATCGCCGAGATCTCCCGCGCGCACACCGCTGGTTTGCGGCGGAACTGCGCGTACTGCGCCGGCGTTCTCGCCGAGCTCGGCGGCGAGGCAGTCGCCGCCCAGCGCGAGGCGCTCGTCGCGGCGCTGTGCAGATTGCTGGCGCGCGATTCTTCAGGCGCGGACGGGAAATGGGCGGAGAGGGATGCCGGGACGCGCGATAACGCGGCGGGCGCGGCGGCGCGCGCGCTCTTCGCCGCGAACGGCGCCGTGGCGCGCGACGCGCGCCTCGGGCCGCCGCTCATGGACGCGCTGCTCGCCGGCGTGCCTCTGCGCGAGGACTTCGAGGAGTGCGCGTCCGCGTACGGGGGCGGGCTCGCGAAACTCGCCGACGTCATCGCGTCGGCGGAGGTCCCGGCGGCGGCGGAGCGACTGGGCGGCGTCGTGGCGGCGGCGGCGCGCGTCGCGGCGGAGGCGGCGAAAGCGGGCACCCCGAAGGACGGAAAAGAAGGCTCAAAAACCGGTCCGACGCGTGAGACGCTGTCCGTCGTGGCGGCGTCCGTGAAGAGGATGCACGCCAGGGACGCCGCCGCGGTGGACGCCGCGATGGCGGGGTTGCCCGAGGACCAGAGGACGGCGCTCGCGAGCCTGGTCGCCGGCTTTTGAGACGCTTTTTTTACTTTCGAAAGTAATTCGCTCGGAACGCGCGCGGTTTCAAAACGCGAAAGCGCGAGGGGCACGAACCACTACCGCTTCTTGCCCCTCTTCCCGCCTTGCGGCCTCCCTCCCTTCT
>Ga0181600_10002210_pt1 | contig 15144 bp, 2 predicted proteins | sample 041ome_2_FD_132982 | JGI IMG/M metagenome (GOLD analysis project Ga0181600, IMG submission 132982) | Coastal salt marsh microbial communities from the Groves Creek Marsh, Skidaway Island, Georgia - 041406US metaG (megahit assembly) | ecosystem: Environmental > Aquatic > Marine > Intertidal zone... | reverse complement strand
TATTTTATAATTATCATAATAATAATCACTAGTATAAATAGATTTAATATTCAATATAGGTAGTTTATGAATTAATAAGTATTTATCAGAAGCATAAGTCAAATCAACAGTATTCTGTCCTGTTGTATTAATATTACTAAATTCTGTAAAATCATATCTATCACTTAATATTTGTCCAGATAATACTCTATCATTACCGCTTAATGATATATTATTATCTCTATTTAGATATCTAATAGAAATAGTAAATTTAGTATTAGAGGTTGAACTATCAAAATTAAATGTTTCACTAACAGCATTACTAGTATCTTTTACATTAATACTCATATATTCACTGAAATTAGTTAATTCATCAACGCAATATGTTTCATTAAAATTAACAGAAGCATCTGTAGTATCTGGGTCATTAACAATTCTAATATACATATCGGGTTTTAAGTTTCTAAATGCTTCAGTTAAAGTATCATTATAACCAATAGTGTTTTTGTTAATATCATTTGTACTATTGTTATCAAAACTCATATTACTTAAAACTATAGTATTAGATGTAGCATTATAAGTGAATGTCCCTTTAATACTTTGTTTAGAAGTATCTATAATTGTATGTTGAGGATTTGCTAAATTACTGCCATCATCAAAATATAAATCTAAAGTGCCAATATGTGGTTCATTTATATTTAATATTTCTTGAGCATCATTACCATTGGCGTTTTTAACTGGTGTTCCAATAGAAATACAATAATTAGAAGCAATTTTAGTCATTTCGCTATCATTAATAACAAATTCATTAGGCACTGTTTCATCTAAAGCAACAATATGGTATGAATTTGTATTTATAATAGTATCTTCATATACTGCCATATTACTAGTTGTAAAATTTAAGGTTTTATCCACAAATGTCATATTTATATTATCATCAATTGATTCTTCCCGAACTTTACCAAATCTTAAAAATTTAGAATTATCACCAATTATTCTTTTAACATCTCTGAAACTAAATTCAGAATCAGTTAATGTAACAAACTCATTAATTTTAACAGTTGAAGTATTATATTGAATACTATCTGATGAAATACTAGAATTATCAATAGGTATTTTAACAATATAATCTATTGTAGCTGTGGTATCTACTGCTCCTGTGACTTGATAAAGGGTGTTTAATGCTGGATTACTAGTATTAATATTAATTATATCGTTCTGTCTAATAAAATCGTTAGTTCCTGGGTTAGCAGGAGTTCCATTATAAGTTAATATAGCATTATCATGTAGATAAATATATTTTTCAGTTGGTCCAACATATTTAAAAGAGATATTACTAGTGAACTGAGCATTTTTAAAATATCCTTTGCGATAACCTTTAGCAATACTGCTATTAGTTTCTAATGATATTATAGTATTATTAGTATTCATATTAGTAATATCACTATTATCAGTTAAATAAACACTTTGCCTAGTAATAGTACCAACTTCAGGCACCGGAGATATAGTAACATCATTATTTAAATCATTACCAAAAATTTTATAATTTTTATTTGCTTCCATATTGGATAAATCAACACTATTATTAAGAGATGATACACTACGGAAACTGATACTATCAGCAGAAGTAGTAGCGGTAATTGTTGAAAAATCAATAGTTGTACCTGATGAGGAAGAATCTGTATTACCATTTATACCAATAGTAAATGTTTGTCCTGATGAAAAATTTATATTACCGTATAATAATTCTATATTACCTCTTTTAGATGACACTGCATTTTCTAAAAATAATTTAATTTGTACACTATTAACTTGTGTAGGATTACCATATTGTCTTATATTTATAAATGCTATTACAAGTGTATCATTAGTATTATTTGTAGTCATAAAACCATATTTTACTGTACCGCCTAAAGTAGGGTTTAAATCATTCCATAAAAAGGATATCATTTTATATTGCCATAATTCTGATAAAGAATCAGAGTATGCTGAATTCGAACTTCCAAATTGTAAATTACCATTGGAAATTATTGATATAGAACTATAATTAGTATTATAATAATTAAAATTATTAGTACTTAATTCGGTGGGACTTATAGAAGATACAGCATCATCATCTAAAGAAATAGTAGTCCAACTACTTACATCTGTTTCAGCAGGTGGTGTATCAGTCCAAGATTGTCCATTTTCATATAAGAAATTATATTTACTTCTATCTATAGGTACATCTTGTTGTGAAAATGTGATTTTTTTTCCAATTAATTTAGAAGTTTCATTATTAGTATATTGATAACCTACACCATATTCATAATACGTTGCACCAGGAGCAGCACCTACTGTAGAAGTGTAATTATTAAATGTAATATTTTCACCACTAATACCATTAGATATACCTATTGTTACTTCATCACTTGTTTCGGTATTTAATTCTCCATAACAAAATTCTATTTTACCACGTAATGAAGAAATAGCATTATTTAAAAATAATCTAATTTGAATATTATTATTATTATTAGCAGAATTAATAAATTCGGGGACATTGATAAATGCTATAACCATTGTATCATTGGAATTATTAGTAGTCATAAATCCATATTTAATTTCATCACTAGAAGAACTTGAAATATCAAAATCATCCCATAAAAATGCTATCATTTTTAATTCCCAAAATCTACTAACACTACTAAAATAATCAGTTTCCGATGTTCCAAATTGAATATTACCATTTGTTGATAAATTTAAAGTGCTATAACTCGTACCAAAATAATTAAATCCGTTAGTAGCTTTATCAACTTCATTACAAATTTGTATTGATATTACTTGATCTAAACCTGTTAATCCGGATGGATTCCACCCACTACCTGCCAAAACATCTGAATTATTAGGTGGGGTTAAACCAGACCAATTTCCCGCACTTGATGTGTAAGTAAATTCATATTTAGAAGAATCAGAAGTTTTCTGTTGAAATTCTAACTTAGAATCATTATACTCAGATAAAGAAGAAGATCCTGGTGTAAAGTGATGTACTAAACCATAAAAAAAATCTTCTCCAGCTACACTTAATGGAGTTTGATCCGCATCTATTTCTAAAGTAGTAAATGGATATTTATTTCTTTTTACTAAATAATAATTACTATTTGCTTTTATCATTACTGGAGCAACTAATTTACTAAAATTAAAATCTTCAGTAGATGTAATTATATTTGAAGTAGTATTGATTGTAAAAGTATTTCCATCTGTAAAAGGAGTAATTGTCCCTACTTGAAATATTAAATCATAACCATGCATAAATTTACTAGTATCACTTAAAAAGGCAGAGTTAACTTTGTTAAAGACTTTATTAATTCTTAAATTAACATTTTTCTGTAATGGTGTAGGATAATCTGAAGTACTATTAACTTGGTCTTTAGAAATAGTATCATAAATAGGAGTAATTATTTGAGTATCATTAAGAAGAATATCATTACCAGAAGAATTAGTTTTTAAATTATCCACTAAAAATACCCCTCCATTCATTTCTGTTCCCATAGATTGTTCATAACTTACATTAATTAAATCTCCTTGTACTAAATCATCACTTAAATCGGTTCTTATTTTTTTTAATACTGCATGACCAAAATTAAGTTGTGTAGTAGTGGCAACTGTTTCATCAGTTATAGAATAATTTGAATCTACAAAATATTTAGTTCCCACAATATTTGATATTTTTAATAATTTATCATTGTTTGATGTATCTTTGACATTAACATATCCAGATGTTTGATTATCATAAGTAAATTTATCATTATTATCACTACTTATAATATTATTATTAGCAGAAAAGAATGAAAATGATACACCATTACTAATCTTATTATAAAAAGATAAATAGGTATCACTATTTTCACTACCACCAATAACAATTGATTGGGTTGTACCAACAATGAATGTTAAGTTAGTTTCACCTATAATATCAGTTTTGGTTGAATTATGAATTATTACATTATTTAATTGAGTATCAGAAGAATTAAATGGTTTGCTACTAGGATATTTACTCATATAACTAGAAACATTATATTTACCTTTATTTACACCAAAAAATGTAAAAAATGGCATATTTCCTAAATAATCATTGTAATTATTTTCTGATGTTAATGAAGATACATTAATACTATTTAATACTATAGAGGCACTTGTAGAAAATGTTTCAGGATATAAATCAGCAGTTTCAAATGCTAATTTAACATCTCCAGTTGGTAGAATATCTGTAGTATTAGGATAATAAACACCATCATTATATTTACTTCCTGAAATTCTTATTATTCCAGCATTAGTCATAGTAGTTACTTTAGTTTCTTGTTGACTAATATTTGCTACAAATCCAATACCATTATAATTATTAGTCACAGAATCAACTGTAACAACATCATTTACAATTTTTAAATCTCTAGCAGATAAAGTTTCACTAATAAAATTAAGACTACTACCAGTAACAATTAAATTTTCATCATCAATAGTAATTGGAACACCTAATTCATCAATTGAAGGTAAACCTTCTACAATAATATTATTAGTAGTAGCACTTTCTACAATAAAACGCCCATTATTTGTACTACTACCCTCTATTTCAAATACAGTACCAAAATCATAACTACTTAAATTTTGATTTGTACTAGAAATAGTATTAGTATTAGCAGTAAAGGTAAAATCAGTTCCTGTAGTATTATTAGTATTTGTGTATAAATCTAAGGAATAACCAGCACGTGTTCCAAAACAAGTATTATTATCACTTCTTAAATTATAACCTGCCTGGGTTCCTAGAATATTATTATATTTTCCTATTTTATTATTTATCATTGCTTCACTACCTAAAGCAACATTCTTACTACCTATTGTTACATTACTACCAGTACCAGTACCTAATAAGGTATTGGCACTACTCTTACTATTATCTAATTCTCCTACTTTATCATTATTAATTATACTCAAACTAAATATGGTAGCATTGGCATCTATACTTTGTGAATTAGTATAAGGAGTTTTAAATACTATTTTACATCTACTATCATTTGGTGATGCTGTAGTATCTTTTAAAATTGTAGAAATTTCAGTTTCAAAAAAATTACTTCTATCATCATCTTCAATAAAAATTTTATCATTGACTTTAAAATAATATAAAGCAGTAGAAAGTGGTAAATTTATAATAACAGAAATTTGGTTTGCAACTATACTATTTACCGTTCTTGGAACAGTTTTAGGAATAATAGGATTACCTACTTTATCACCGGCACTAGTACCCATCATAATATTAGTATCACCACCTGTCCCTTCTTTATTAGCACTTCCAACTACTACACTATTAATTGCTAAATTTGAATTTTTACCTGCTTCTGCTCCCATTAAAAGATTACCCCTAAATTTACGAGCATTATCAACATTCTTACCTGCTTTACTACCAATAATAACATTATCTATACTCATATCACCACCACTACCTGCTTGGAAACCAATAATAGTATTTTCATATGCGGAACCTAAATTATCACTAAGAACACCAGCATTATTACCTGCTTGATAACCAATAGCAATAACACCACTACCCTGTGTGCTTCTACTAAATGCTTCACTACCAATAATAATATTTTGAATACCTGTTACATTTTGACTACCTGCTTCTGGACCAATATAGATGTTTTCACCTTGGGTATCAGAGGTTCTATTAAATCCAGCACCCGCATTACTACCAATCATAATATTATCACGATTTTGACTCATACTACTACCTGCTTTGGGACCAATTAAAATATTACCAACACCACTAGCATTTAATTTACCAGCATCCTTACCAATAAAAATACTATTATCCACCGCATTATTCTGACCAGCACGAGCACCCATAATAATATTATCATTAACACCAGTCCCCATATTATTACCTGCTTCACTACCAATTACAATATTTCTAGCACCATCTACAATAGAATCACCTGCTTGTTTACCAATATTAATATTATTATCACCTGTAGTTATATTTTGACCAGCATCATCACCAATATTAATATTATTATCACCTGTAGTATTTTCTTTACCCGCATGACTACCAATACTAATATTCTCAGCACCGCTAGTATTATTAAGACCCGTATCAACACCTATAAAGGTATTGAAATTTCCAGTAGTATTCATACCAACACCTAAACTATCATTTTCAGCAGTACCAATAAAAATATTTTTACTTGCTGTACCAGAATTAAGACCCGCATTAGGTCCAACCATAATATTTTTAGCACCTGTATCTAAACTTTTACCAGCACGAAAACCCATAGTAATATTTTGATAACCTGTAGTAGTATTGCTACCAGTTTCATAACCAATATAGGTATTTTGGTCTCCTGTATTATTATCAGCAACACCAGCACCCTTACCTCTACCAGCATATTGCCCAATAAAGGTATTTTGTTGTGCTGTGGTACTGTATTCACCGGCACTAACACCAATCATAGTATTATCGCTGTCAGTATTTTTATAACCTGCTTTACTACCAATTAATGTATTTCTAGCACCGCTTACATTTTCATAACCACTATCATTACCAACATAAGTATTATCTTGACCACTAACACCGGTATAACCAGCACGTTGTCCCATAAGTAGTAATCCACTAGCATTAGTATAATTATAACCGGCTTCATTACCTAGAATTAAGTTATCATCATTATTGGAACCAACAGAGCCTAATTCTTTACCAGCATCATTGCCAATAACAATATTACGATTACCATTATTTACCTTATTACCAGCATTTTTGCCAAAAAGAACATTAAAATCGCCAGTAGTTAATTGACGACCCGCACGATAACCCATAATCATATTTCCATCACCACTAGTAATATCATAACCAGAACCTCCATTTATACTATCACCACTGCCAATAATAACATTATGACTACCTTCACTAAGACTATAACCAGAATATGTACCAATTAAAACATTATCGGCACCTTTAATTGGATAATTAGTAGAATCACTTATACCACCAGCATAATTACCAATTAAGGTATTTCTAGGACCTTCTACCGTTCTACCTGCTTGATTACCAATAACCATAATATCATCACCTGTTGATTTAGTACCAGAACCATGTCCAATAATAATAGCACGACCACTAGTAATATTTAAGGCACTTTCATTACCAATAATAATATTTTTACCATCACTATCAGCAGAACCAGAAATATTACCACCACTACCATAACCCATAATAATAGTATCATTAGTTTCATCTAATTTTTTACCAGAAGCATTACCTAAGATAATATTCTTTCTACCAGTAGTTAAAGCAACCGCTACATCATTGCCCATAATAATATTATCACTACCTGTTGTTAAGTTAGAAGCAGGTGAAGAATAAATATCATTTTGACTTTCACTTCCAATAATAATATTCTTACCACCAGTAGTTAATCTAGATGCGGCTGCCGTACCAATAATAACATTTTCATTACTAGTAGTCATACTATTTCCAGCACGAGCACCAATAACCACATTTTTTTGTCCAATGGCACCACTTCCTCCTTGTCCTGCTTGATGACCAATAATAACATTATCTACAATTTCATTAAAATTAGTTCCTGTTTGATAACCCATTAAGACAGAAGTAGATGTAGTAGTAGCATCTTTTCCTACTAAATTACCAACTAAAACATTTTCATTACTAGTAGTAATACTGCTAGCAGTATCATGACCTAATATTAAATTATTACTGCCAATTGTTAAAGCACCAGCTGAATTATTACCCATAATAATATTAGTATTGCCATTATTCATACTTGTTCCAGATTGATAACCAATAACAATATCATCATACATATTTGTACTAGTAGAAGCAACATTTCCACCAAGTAATACATTTCTAGAGCCACCCACCATATCTTTACCAGAATGATGACCCAAAAAGGTATTATCATTACCATTAACCATTTTACTTCCAGAAGCATCACCTAATAAGGTGTTTCTATCACCAAGACTAATATTACCAGCATCTACCCCTATCATTACATTTTCATCTCCACTAGTCATTTTGTTACCTGTATCTACACCCATTAAAATATTACGACTTCCAGCAGTATTTAGGGTTCCAACACGGATACCAACACTAATATTTTTATTACCAGTAGATCCAATAGTACCAACTTCATCACCTAATCCCAAATTACCATCAGCAACAGAAGAACCACCATAATTATCTAATGCGGTAATATTTGTAATATTATTACTTTGAGTAATAAAAGCATAACTATCTACTGTTTTTAAGAAACTATTAGGTACAGAATTATTAGCATCATTAAAAGAAAAATTAGTTCCTTCAATAGTAGAACCCACACTAAATAATGTCGCATTATTAGCAGTATAAAGTCCATAATTTGTTGTACCATCATAAGAACGTAAATAACCATTGTAGATAATATTAGTTTTCTCAGATTTGTTAGAATTGGTTCCATCAGTATCCGCAACATTAGTAGCATAATAACCTCTATTAACCACATTTAAACCACCATTACATTTACATAATACATCAGGATGATGAGTATTTAAAAGAGCTCTATCCGCAAAAATACCATAAGCATTAATGTTATTTTCATTACCCTCTATAACTACTTCTAGATGTGATACTTCACCATTACCTAAGGTTTGTTTCCAACCTACTATATTTTGAGTAGATACCAAAGTATCACTGGTATGATTTACTAATTTAACATTTCTAGAGTGATAACTGGTTTTAAAAAGATGGACGCAAGTTTTATTAGCTAAAGCAACGCTAGATGCTATATCAATTTCTACATTATTAATTTCTATTCCAGATAAATTAGCAGCTGTATCTTCACTAACTGTATTACCAATAGTAATACCGACTTGATTAACACTACCAATACCTACTAATTCAAATACACCACTAGTACCATCCAATAAACCAGGTATTTCCATTCTAAAGTTTTGAAGTATAACATTGTTGGAAACACTTATTGCCATATTATTAGGATAACTACCATTATTACCTTCAAAAACAATTACCACACTATTTGGAGTATCACCTTTAAGACTAACATATTGAGGAATTGTAATAGTTCCTGTTTCTTGATATCTTCCGGCTTTAACATTGACAATATAGGGTTTAACACTGCTAGAATCAGTAATACTATCCATTGCTAATCTAATGGAAGCAAAATCACAATCTTCTTTACCTACATTAATTTCTTGTGGATAGCGAAACACAATAACATTATTGCCTACTATAGGGTCTCTACCATCTAAATTACATTGGGATGCTTGAAGACGGTAATTATCAGTATTGCCACTAGAGGAATCAAAATAAAGAGTTTCATTTACACACATAAATTGGGATGCAAATGCTGTAATTGTATAAAGAGTTTTCATAGTAATATCAGTTCCACTACTAGTGAATACTTCATCTACTAAAATATCATCATACTTAAGTTGGATAATAGTATTGGCACCACTTTCAAAAATATCCGTTATAGTAAAAATATCGTTATTTTGGGAGTTAGTTGCTCCAGATACTTTAATCAATGAACCGGAAGATAATGTAGCAATAAATGAGGTATTACCAGTGGTTGGAATAGAAATCTTATCATATTGACTTTCATCCTCATAATGAAGAAATGTGACACTAGATTGATCAGAAGTGGAAAGAGGAGTATTACTTGAAAAGGTAATACCACGATTATAATGAGTGTCAGTTCCTATTTCTAAATCATACCCTTTACTTTCTATTTTAGAATATTGAATATCCAAGGTTGAATTATCGCATGTAATAATTGAATTAGTATGTGCTGTAGTTGTAGTATTCAATTCTTCACTTACAAATTGACAATTTTCAATTTCAAAATTAGAGGTAGAACTAGCATTAAGTATATTTTTGGAACCAATATAGGATTGAAATGAAACATTATTATTTTTAAGAACACCGGATACTCCACTTGCTGTTAAAAAAGTTAAATTATTATTAACACCACTTCCTAATACAACCGCAGAATTACAATTTTCTACTTTTAATCCTGTTACACCAGAAGCATTAATCATAGTAGTATCTCCAGATAAAGTAGATGATGTAAAATTAACATTCTCAACAATTACATTATTTGCGGTATTTCCAGAAACAACAGAAATACCAGTAGTTGATTGACTTACATCTAAAGTTAAATTAATAATATGAGAACCAGTATGACAATTAAATTGTGTAGAAGTGTTAATTTTAACAATACATTCGTCTTTTTTATCACCAACTAATGATACATAAGGTGGTAAGTCAATAGTAGCTCCACTTTCTTGATAAATACCTGGAGTAACATAAATAATATATCTATTATTTTCATCAGGGTCAGGAAATTTTGATTTATCTAATCCTGATATTTCCCCATTAAAATTTCCACTTCCAGAATCATATTGAAAAAAATTATTTACTGCTTGAGAAATACTAAGATAATCCCCGGTATCCGGTTGTTGAGAAACCATTAATACTTTCTGAAATTTACGACTAATACTTTCCGCAGAAGCATTAAGAACACCAGTGCTTGTAATAGAAAGGTTATTACCAACTTTAATACCTCCTAAACTAGAAGCAGAAGCAGTATCCAAAGATACAGGTGCCCATCTTGTACCGTTAAAGGAGTTGGTTTTATTAATAAGACCTTCAAATCTATCTTCTATAGTATTATATCTTAATGTTCCAGATGCTACAGGGTTGCTATTACTTTGAATAGTTAATGACCCATTAATACTAAAATCTGTACCTGAACCATCTGCCATTTTTAATTATTGTAATATTTAAAAATACAATTAATCTTTTTTAAAATAAAATGACTTTTTTGACTTATTAAGGTTAAAATCCTTTTAATATAAATAAATAAAAATAAAATAAATATCAATTCTTTATTCTGTTAAAAATAATTAAAGCAATTTATAAATTTATTCAACTTTTGGCATAGTAGCATCTTCACTTTCAACTCTGACAACATTAACATTTTGATAAACACAGTCTGGGACAGGTTGTTTATTATCCCAAGCAAGAGTTGTTTGGGAATTTGGCATAACATATCCTGGGTCGGCAGTCATAGGATTGTGTTTTCCAAAAGAACCACATAAGGGTTGAAGTCTATTATATGTAGTAGCAGTAGTATTTACATTATTATTGGTAAATGTAGTAGAAACAACATTACCATATCCACGACGGTAAATAAGGCGTTTAGGTGTTTGTTGTTCTCCAACTACACTAGCATAAGGTCCAATGTTAGGGGTGTTCATTTTATTATAATAATATATATATTTTAACTTAATTATCTAGTAATTATTTATTATTCTTATAAGGTATTTTATTTATTAATATATAGAAATATATTTTTAATTACCAGATTAATAATTAAATTTGAAATACTATAAAATCATAATATTTGAAAAATACTCTAGTCAATGCTTTTTATTTTTTTAATTAAAGATTAATTATCTAGTCTAGATAGAATTACAATAAACTATGGATTTTAATAGTTATATGAAAAATATGTATTTACAAACTAGAAATAATTTTCCTATTAATAAAAGAGTATGGAAATTATCTGTTTTTAAAAAAAGACAAGAAACACTAACATCGAAAATTAAAAATTTAAATTATATCATTAATTATAATAAAAATTTAAAATTAAATTTTTCTAATCAACACGAAAATAAAATGGAAGATAATAACCCTAATAATAACACTAATAATAAGAATGAGGGTAATAATGTAGGGGATAATAATGTAGGAGGTAATAATTTAGGGGGTAATAATTTAGGGAATAATAATGATAAATTGAAAAGTGAAGAAAAAGAATATCACCCAGAAAAATATGGTTTTATTAAAACAACCACAACAGATGATACCAATAATCCTATTTACACCAAAGACAAACAACAATTACAAGCAACTACCTATAACCCTATTTATTCTGGATTAGCACCGAATAATGCTATTTCTTTGATTGAATTCTTTATTCCTAGTATGGGATATAGTTTTTATGATTTTAATTGCTTATTAAATAAGACTCATCTAGATGGTTTAGTTTATGTTAATCTTAATGATATGATATCCAACGAGTTTTTAAAAAATTATTTTTCTAGAAGACCTAAAGAAATGAGTATGGATGAAATGTTTAAAGAACATTTAGATATTATGACGGCATTTTTCTATTTACAACTAAGTAATTTCCAAATAGTATTCTATCTGGATGTGGTAGAATGTTTTTCTAATTTCATTTTATTAGAACCATCACCTCCTAATAAAGCAGTATCGTTATTTAAAAATAAAATAAATGATTTATTAAATGAATTTATGAATTGGAATGATTATTCCTTTTTAGCAAAGAAAAAAACCAGCAACCCATTTTATCGCAATAGTAGTTATTTTAATTATATTGTTAGTTATCAAAAAGACTCTTTTCAACTAAGTGAAGATGGCGTATTCACTTTAGTATCTCATTATATTAACTATAATGCTAAATATTTATCTACAAGATTTAACGATTTTGTTTTCTTATGTGGAAAAAAGAATAAATTAGATTTTAAAGACCTATCAAATCCGGTTAATAGTACTTTTATTTCTAGTGTAAATAATAATGTATTATTAATTTCTTTTGATTATTTATTAGAAAATAAATTTGGATTAAGTGATAATATGCCTAAAAAAACTTATTCTTCCATTGCTGGAAAAAAGGTATATAATACAGAAACAAATAATGATACTAAGACTGATGAAGAAAAAATTAAAAAGTATAGTTCTTTATATTCAAAGGAATTCTTGATAATGGAAAGATTAATTGAAACTCATAAAGAATCAATGCGTTCATTATATAGTGAATATCACGATTTAATGACTATTACAGCACAAAATATTGTAAAATATACTTTTCAAGAAGATATAAATAATAATATAATATTAGGTATGAATTTACATCCTATTTTTGATAAACAAATGATAAGTAATTTAAAATATTTATGGGAAACGTATTTAATGAATGATATGGATTATTACCATAATTCTAATAATAAAACTGATAATAATAATTTAACTATTAATGGTGTTAAATATAAAGAGCATGTGATTGAACTTAAAATAGATAGTTTAATGGATTTATTTACCGGTAAAATGTTAGATTACACTTCTTTGGAAAATCCTGAAAGTCCTACTAGTCCTAAAACAACCGTATTACCTAAAGATATGAAGACTACTCCAGTCACTACTAAAAAAGGTAAGAAAAAAATAACAGGAGTTGTTAAAATTATAAATTTTAATATTCCTCCCTATTTTCCAGAATTTGATGTAGAAAAATGTAAATTATTACAACAAATAAAATATGATAAATCATTAGAAGGAGAAAATGGTAATAAGGTAGTATATGTTATAACTGGTTTCGGATTATCTTTTAAATACTTTCAAGACATATTTCACGAAATCATTAATAATGCTGAAAATTATAATACACCTAATAATTTAAAAGGGAAATTCATTGATTTTGATATTAATCCAATGTTAAGAGTTAATATGGGGTATGAAAATTATATGGCAAATTTTAGAACAGATAATAATTCCTTTGTTAATAAAAAATACTTTAAAAATAATTTATTATATAAGGATTATTCTAGATTTGTTAAAACAGTTAGAAAAGACAATACTTATTACAATAGAAATAAAAGAGAATATAAAAAATATAAAAAAGAATGTTTAAAACAATGTTGTGATTGTTGTAAGTGTTCAGCTAAATTAAATTTAGAATATCTAGAATGGAAATACCTTCCTATTTGGAGTGAAGATGTTTATGAAAAGGTATTAGAAGATGAGATATTCTGGGCATTAAGATGTTAACTTCCATTAGTTTTTTCTGTTTTAGTATTAATTTTAGAAATCTATATATTGAGGATTAATTTTAATAATAGCATAATTACCTGTATTTAAAGGTTGACCGTTTTCTACAAAATTACCCACCTTAAAATAATCAGATGTTAAAGCAACATCATTAGTGTTTAAACCATAACCCGTTGTTGATAAGATACAGGGTCTTCCGGATTTAGAAGGAGTTTGGTTTTGTCCGGTAATACTAGAAGGAGGGTTATTATTATCTATTCTAATAAGACCTAAACCATTGGTCACCACTGAAACTTTAACATTAGATACTTCAATATCTGTTAATCCTGAAGCATTGCCATCTTGTTTAGAAATACCAACTAATACACTGTTTTTATTACCACTTAACCCTTGTAAATCATCTATAGAACCAGCATCATAAGTTAAAGGTTCTACTCCAAGATATACAGTACCACCACTAGTAAAAGTATTAGATGTTAAAACTTGTCCTTTAGATACAGTTTTACCAGGAACAACAAACATAGAAACTGTTTCACCAAATGAATTTAATGTACTACCTGTTGTATTTTTTAATTCAGATAATGGTCTGGATAAGTTCCAAGTATAAGGTAATGGTTGACTTGTTAAGGTGACATCATTAACGGATGTTTCCACTTGAATTGTAGAAACACTTTCATTATTAACACTAGTAGAACCTGGGGCAATACCACGCACTTCTATCTGGGTGGGTGTTGATGAATTATTATTAATAGTTAGATTGGTTGTTTTAATAATATCACCAGAACTAGAACTACTACCTACATTAGAAAATCGTAAAACTGTATTAATATCACCAGTATCCCCTTTTGCACCTTGTGTAGCATTAAAATCAACCCAAGTTGGTGTTGATGAAGAATAATCAGTGCATCCTTGAAACTTATAAGTATTATCAGAATTTTGTTTTAATCTGATGACACCGGGTAAAATAACGGGAGAATCAAATACACGAAGACTTGCCTGGTTTGTTTTACCATCTATATACCAACCAGATTGTTGAGTATCAACAGTATTATTATCATTAATGGCAGATTTTGATTGATAAACATTATCACCAGATGAATGGTCTCCATTAGATGTACCACTCATTCCTCTTTTAATATTTTGTAGGGTAGTAATAGTTTTACTTCCATAATAAATTATTTCATTATTAATAGTAACAAATCCAGATGGCGTAAAATCATTAGTATCAGTAACTTGAATTGGGGTAGTATCACTAGTTATTCCGGTATAATTAG
>Ga0181600_10002209_pt1 | contig 15147 bp, 11 predicted proteins | sample 041ome_2_FD_132982 | JGI IMG/M metagenome (GOLD analysis project Ga0181600, IMG submission 132982) | Coastal salt marsh microbial communities from the Groves Creek Marsh, Skidaway Island, Georgia - 041406US metaG (megahit assembly) | ecosystem: Environmental > Aquatic > Marine > Intertidal zone... | reverse complement strand
GCAATACCGGCGACAGGTGCTTTCAACGGTACACCTGCATCCATAAGCGCAAGGCTGGTACCGCAGACTGAAGCCATAGAGCTTGAGCCGTTGGATTCGGTAATTTCAGATACGACACGAATGGCGTAAGGGAAATCTTCCTGGCTAGGCAGCATTGCGGCTACACCGCGTCGTGCCAGACGTCCATGACCAATTTCTCGGCGACCAGGTGTCCCCATACGACCACACTCGCCTACCGAGTATGGTGGGAAGTTGTAATGCAGCATGAATGGGTCTTTGCGCTCACCTTCCAGCGCATCGATAATCTGGGAATCACGCTGGGCACCCAGGGTAGCAGCAACGATTGCCTGCGTTTCGCCACGAGTAAACAGTGCTGAACCGTGAGCCATTGGCAAGACACCAACTTCAACGGCAATTGGGCGAACAGTTTTATTGTCACGGCCGTCAATACGCGGCTCACCGGCAATGACTCGGCCACGAACAATTTTCTTCTCAAGTTTCTTGAGAAGATCACCAATTTCACCTTCATCCGGCCCTTCTTCAGATTCGCTGGAAACCAATGCTTCCAACGTCGCTGTTTTGGCCGCTGAAATCGCAGCAACACGCTCTTGTTTATCCGTAATCTGGTAAGCAGCCGTCAGAGCATCGCTTGCTTGCGCCGCAACAGCAGCTTCCAGATCTTGGTTAACCGCTTCCGGCTCCCAGTCCCAACGAGGCTTGCCGGCATCTGCAGCCAGCTCTTTAACGGCCTGTATAACAGCCTGCATTTCCTGATGCGCATAAAGCACAGCACCAAGCATGATGTCTTCAGGCAATTCGTTGGCTTCTGACTCAACCATAAGAACAGCTTCATCCGTTCCGGCAACAACCATATCCAGCTCAGAAGTTTGCAGATCTGAGTAGGTTGGATTCAGCAGATAGCCTTGATCCTGGTTAAAACCAACACGAGCACCACCAATTGGGCCATTAAATGGGATACCAGAAATAGACAACGCAGCCGATGCGCCTATCAGGGCACAGATGTCTGGATCGACATTCTTTTCAGAAGACATCACCGTCAGCACTACCTGGACTTCATTCTTGAAGCCATTGGGAAAAAGTGGGCGTATGGGACGATCGATCAGTCGAGAAGTTAGGGTTTCTTTTTCAGATGGACGACCTTCACGTTTGAAAAATCCACCAGGGATTTTTCCAGCGGCGTAGGTTTTTTCTTGATACAAAACCATCAGTGGGAAGAAATCCATTCCTGGCTTGGCTTCTTTGGCGCCCACAACGGTAGCCAGTACGGAGGTTTTGCCCATGGTGGTCAAAACCGCTCCGGTTGCTTGGCGAGCAATACGCCCGGTCTCGAGCGTGACGGTTTGCCCACCGTATTCAAATTGTTTAATTATTGGATTCACTATTTTTTCCTATTACTAAAAACGACAAAGGCCCGCATCAGCGGGCCATACTGCAGTTTATCGACGCAGACCGAGTTTTTTGATCAGTTCGCTATAACCGTCAAGGTCCTTTGATTTAAGGTATGCCAGTAATTTACGACGCTGGTTAACCATACGGATCATTCCCCGACGAGAGTGATGGTCTTTGTCGTTGTCTTTAAAGTGTGACTGCAGTTTATTGATGTTTGCGGTTAGCAGGGCAACCTGTACTTCGGTTGATCCTGTATTAGCTTCGCTACCGCCAAACTCTTGTACGATTGCTGTTTTTTCAGCTGCACTAAGTGCCATGTTTATCTCCTAAGAATATGCATGTTAATCGAGCAAACCCGTGCATATTTACAGGCTGCTTTCTGGTTAAAAGACGTTTCTGGCAAAGCGCCAAAAACATCAAATTCAGTGTTTGACGACGACCCGTTTGGGTTGAACCTGGGCGTCATCTGTCACCTCTCCAACCCCGAGAAAATCACCCGAGTCGGAAACGACGCGCACTATATCGGTTTCTTCAACAAAACGCGAGCCTTCACAAGCGGAAATTTTATAGACGCCAGACACCATAACTGCCTGTCCCATATAGAAAAATTCGGCAGACCGGGCATCGATACTCACCTTGGGAAGATGTTGAATTGTGGCATCCATGGGCAGCAAAAAAGAATCCAGCAATTCGGGCTGATTATCTTCTCTAACTTGCTCAAGCTCTTCCAGTGTTTTTGATTGCTCCAATGCAAAAGAACCTGCTGCGGTTCTCCTCAGTGCGACCAAGTGAGCGCCAACGCCAAGAACCAGACCAATGTCTTCTGCAAGGGTACGCACATAGGTTCCTTTACTGCAGTGCACAGTCAAATCGAATTCGGTATATGCCGTTCTCTGAAACCCGCTCATCTCTAGGTGGCTAATATTTACCACCCTGGGTTCCCGCTCTACTTCGACACCCTTCCTTGCCAATTCGTACAGGGGTGTTCCATTGTATTTAAGTGCCGAGAACATGGAGGGAACCTGCTCAATTGAACCGCGAAACCCTATCAGGGCTTTCTCAACATCCACGGCATCAAGATGACTCGCATCAGCGGTCCCGATAATTTCACCTTCAGCATCACCCGTTCTGGTGGTTACCCCTAACCTGACTCGCGCCAGATAGGCCTTGTCTGCATCCAATCCCCACTGGGAAAACTTGGTTGCTTCCCCAAAACAAATTGGTAAGACCCCGGTTGCCATTGGATCAAGGCTGCCGGTATGCCCTGCTTTTTGCGCGCCAAATAGCCGTCGGGCACGCTGTAAAGCGCCGTTGGAGCTTAGACCTTTAGGTTTATCGAGTATGAAGACAGCATTGAGCGGCCGCCCCTGCTTTCTACGCGCCAATTGAATACCTTTCTAGGAGTCTTCGTCGGTACTTTTGCGCTTTTCCTCGTCAGACTTGAGCGCTTGCGCAATGAGATCGGAAATCTCTTGCGCCTTATAGACGGTTTCGTCAAAAACGAATTTAATCTGGGGAATTATTCGCATCTGAACCTCACGTCCCAATGCTGTGCGCAGAAAACCGCTTACCTTGTTCAGAACGGCAACGCGTTCGCTCGGTTCACAGTTTTTGGGATTGTCGACAAAGGTCACATAAACCTTTGCATAGGAGAGATCACGCGAAACCTCAACCGCATTCACACTGACCATACCGATTCGAGGATCGCGAACTTCATTGCGAATTATGATGGCCAACTCCTTTTGCAGGGCGTCGGCCACACGGTCTGTACGGCTAAACTCTCGAGACATTCGAATGCTGCTTTAGATCTTTCGGTCTAAAGCGTACGTTCCACCTTGACGATGTCAAACACTTCAATCTGGTCGCCAGGCTGCACGTCTGTGTAATCTTTTACACCGATACCACATTCCATATTGTTGCGAACTTCATTGACGTCATCTTTAAAGCGACGGAGGGATTCCAGTTCACCTTCATAAACGACCACGTTGTCTCGCAGTACACGGATAGGCTTGTTCCGATGAACTGAACCTTCGATGACCATACATCCGGCAATCGCACCAAATTTAGGCGAGCGGAAAACGTCACGGACTTCGGCAATTCCGACGATTTCTTCTTTCATGTCGGGATCAAGCATGCCTGAAAGCGCTTGTTTCACTTCATCTATCAGCTGATAAATGATGCTGTAATATCGAATTTCGATATTTTCTTTCTCAGCAAGTTTTCGGGCTCCGCTGTCTGCACGAACATTAAAGCCGAGAACAATAGAATCTGTGGTCATCGCCAGGTTCATATCAGATTCATTGATCCCGCCTACCCCGGTGGAAACAATATTTACGCCAACCTCGTCATTACCGAGGTCAAGCAACGCAGCCTGAATCGCTTCGGCGGAACCACGAACATCTGATTTGAGCACAACCGAGAGAATTTTTTTCTCCTGGCCTTCACCCATAGAAGCGAACATGCTTTCCAGATTCAGTTTGTGCTGACGTTCCTGACGTGACTGACGTTCTTTATCTCGACGGAAGTCCGCAACCTCACGCGCTTTTCGCTCGTCCGGTACAACCAGGAATTCGTCACCAGCATCGGGAGCGGCATCCAAACCCAGGATTTCCACAGGAACAGAGGGCCCCGCTTCAGTGACCTGCGCACCTGTTTCATCAGTCATGGCGCGAACCCGACCAAAAGAATCACCTGCCAACAGGATGTCACCTTTGCGCAGGGTTCCCGATTGAACCAGTGTTGTACAAACAGCTCCGCGGCCTTTTTCCATTCGCGATTCCACAACAACACCTGTTGCAGGACCATCTGAAGGCGCTTTTAATTCCAATAATTCTGCCTGTAGTGAAATGGCTTCCAGAAGATCTTTGATACCGTCACCTGTATGCGCCGATACGGGAATAAACTGGACATCACCACCCCAATCTTCAGGGATGACATCATGCTGGGATAGCTCGTTTTTGACGCGATCAGGGTCAGCACCTTCCTTATCCATCTTGTTCACAGCAACAATGATAGGAACACCAGCAGCCTTGGCGTGACGCACGGCTTCTTCCGTCTGTGGCATAACACCATCATCTGCCGCCACCACCAGGATAACGATATCCGTACAATTTGCACCGCGTGCGCGCATGGCGGTAAAAGCCGCGTGCCCCGGTGTATCCAGGAAAGTAATTTTGCCGTGATCGGTCGTTACACTGTATGCACCAATGTGCTGTGTGATGCCACCGGCTTCACCGGAAGCGACCTGACTTTTACGAATATAGTCCAGCAAAGAGGTTTTACCGTGGTCAACATGACCCATGACCGTAACGATCGGGGCCCTATCTACCTCATTACCTCCGGCACTCGATTTCACTTCCTCGACAAGCTTGTCTTCCAGCTCTGTACCAGAAACCAGTACTGGCTTATGGCCCATCTCTTCAACCAATAATGATGCAGTGTCCTGATCAATTGATTGATTAACCGTCACCATTTCACCCATTTTCATCAGCTGTTTTACCAGCTCGCCGCCCTTAACAGCCATTTTCTGGGCAAGCTCACCGACCGTAATAGTCTCGGGAAGCTCAACTTCGTATATCTGGGTTACGGTCGGCTTGTTAAATGTATGTTTGTTTTTTGCGCGGATTTTAGCTACCTCTGCGGCACGCTCTCGTGCTCGCTCTTCTGCTTCAAATTCTTCATCTTCATGCAGGGCAAAATCCTGGGGACGATGGGAGTGTTTGCGCCAATCCTTGCTGTCATGTTCAGACTTAACCTTGGCACGACCACGACCGGCTTTTTTCTTGCTTACCGGGCCATCAACTTCTTTTTCTGGCTCTTCAACGGTTTTCTTATTCACTGACTTGGGTGATGCCGACCGGGTTTTTTCTGCAGCAACTGCGGCAGCCTCTGCATCAACTTCAGCATCAACTACTTCTTTAACCGGATCTTTTTCTGGTGCTTTGGTTTTTGCTTCTGATGCTCGCTTTTTCGCTTCTTCAGCTTCCCGCTTTTCTGCCTCTTCAGCTTTTCGACGTGCTTCCATCGCGGCTATTCGGCGCTGCTCTGCATCATCGACCGCCTTGTCAGAAGACGTTGTTTTTGGCGCTTCTTCTCGCAAGCGCTCTGCTTCTTCCTCCGCTTCTGCTTGCGCTTTTATCTCTTCGTCAGAGCGCTTGACGTATGTGCGCTTCTTGCGCACTTCGACGCTGACCGTTTTCTTGCCAGTCGTTGCTCCCGTTTTAAGGGTTTCAACCTTTTTACGCTTGAGCGTGATTTTTTTAGTATCACGAGGTGCAGCGCCGTGCAGGTTTTTAAGATAATCCAGCAGGACTTGTTTTTCTTCATCGGAAACTAGTTCGTCTGCCGATTTATGTTTCAAACCAGCCTCTTTCATCTGTGTCAGCAGTCGCTCTTCTGAGGCGCCGACACTTTTGGCTAAATCACTAACTGTTACTTCTGCCATGGATTACTCCGAAATTTGAGCTTTTTGCTATGCCTGGGTCTAACTGTCTTGCTTATTCTGACTCGGACTGTTCGAACCAGGGCGCTCTGGCCGCTAAAATCAGCTGCCCGGCTCGCTCTTCATCTATACCTTCAATTTCCAGAAGATCGTCAATAGCTTGTTCAGCCAGATCTTCCATGGAACAGATGCCTAAAGCAGCCAGCGAAAGCGCTGTTTCCTTATCCATCCCCTCCATTCCTAGCAACGTTTCGTCCGGCTCTCCGCCTTCCAGTTGCTCTTCACTGGCCAATGCCATTGTCAACAAAGCATCTTTTGCACGTGAACGTAGTTCCTCAGCGATGTCTTCATCGAAGCCCTCAATTCCTGCCATCTCTTCGAGAGGCACATAAGCAACTTCTTCCAGACTGGAGAAACCTTCCTCGACCAGTACGGTGGCGACATCTTCGTCAAGATCCAGTCGATCCATAAAGTTTTGAACAAAGCGTCCCGCTTCCTCCATTTGTTTGGATTCTGCGTCTTCTTCACTCATTACATTGATGTTCCACCCAGTCAGTTCAGACGCCAGCCTGACGTTCTGGCCTGCCCTGCCAATTGCCTGAGCCAAGTTATCCTGTTTTACGGCAACATCCATTGTGTGTGAGTCTTCATCAACAACAATGGATTCGACTTCAGCCGGGGCCAAAGCATTGATAACCAACTGCGCGGGATTATCGTCCCAAAGAATGATATCCACACGTTCACCGTCCAGCTCATTAGAAACTGCCTGAACCCGTGCGCCGCGCATACCGACACATGCACCGACAGGATCCATGCGACGGTCGTTAGTTTTAACGGCAATCTTGGCGCGTGAACCGGGATCTCGTGCTGCAGCCCGAACCTCTATGACTTGTTCGGCAATCTCCGGAACTTCAATTTCAAACAGCTTGGTCAACATGCCTTCACTGCTACGACTTAACATCAGCTGTGGCCCGCGACCTTCACGGTCGATGCGATCCAGTACGGCACGGATACGATCGTTATTGCGGAAAATTTCACGGCCGACCAACTGGTCACGCGGCAGGACACCTTCAGCGTTGTTACCCAGATCAACAATGATGTTATCCCGGGTGACTTTTTTCACTGTGCCTGACAATAAATCGCCCACCCGATGTTCAAATTGGGATACGATTTGCTCGCGCTCGGCATCTCTTACTTTCTGGACAATAACCTGCTTCGCAGTTTGTGCAGCGATACGACCAAAGTCAGCGTTTTCAACCTGTTCTTCGTAGTAGTCACCCAGCTTAAGGTTGGCATCCTTCTCTTCAGCCTGATCTTCGTAAAGATGCAAGGCATTATCGAATTCTTCAAAGTTATCGTCGACCACCAACCAGCGACGGAAAGTCTCGTAAGAGCCGTCCTCGTGATTAATAGATACCCGAATATCGGCCAGATCGTTATATCGCTTACGTGTTGCCGTAGCGAGCGCCTGCTCGATTGCTTCGAAAATTACTGCGCGCTCGACGCCTTTTTCGTTTGATACCGCTTCCGCGACCAGAAGTATTTCTTTCGCCATTGATTAACTCACTAATGCTGACTACTTAAATTCAGGCACTATTTGCGCCTTATCCAGTAACTCATATGGAAACAGATACTCTTCGCCGTCTTGCTGAAGAATGATTTCATCATTTTCTACCCCAGCCAGACGCCCTTTAAAGTTTCTGCGCCCTTCGTAATTGCTTCTCAGCCTAATCTTAACCAGACTGCCAACAAAATCTTTAAATTGCTCAAGTTGAAACAGTTGCCTGTCCATCCCGGGAGAAGATACTTCCAGTGTATAAGCCGTACCCACGGGGTCTTCCACATCCAGTACCGCACTCACCTGCCGACTAACACGTTCGCAATCCTCTATATCAACGCCACCTTCCTTGTCGATGAATATACGTAATATTGCATGTCTGGCCTGGGTTACATACTCGATACCCCAAAGCTGGCAATCTAGTGCGGCAATCGTTGGTCTGAGCAACTCAGTAATCTTTGCTTCTCTTTCCAAACTAAAAACCTCTAACCAGCTCTTTTCGCCCTGAACAACGAAAAATGGGCCCTAAGGCCCACTTCACATAAAAAACCTATGTGGCCAAATCAAGCTCTCGTTGAGCTTGCAATGTACCCGCCTGTGTACATTCATGACCCTTTCATAAGGTCGAGCATATCGACCAAATGCCCTGGTTACATTGCCGTGATAACGGAGCCTGTAATCCAGAGGGGAGGATTCTAGTGCAACTCGCAAATAAATACCAGTGATCCCGGCCTTTCCACTTATATAAAAAATCATTTCAAAAAAGCGGATAACTTATTGAATTAAAGTAAAAAAGGTCTTCGCCACAAAATAAAATCTGGCAAACGAACTAATGCTACTTTCGACGACATGCTGGATTTCCAAAACAACCGAAGCTGAAATTGATCAAAATGGTAATAAGGGTTGATTGTTCAAGCTGGATAAGCTGAATACAATAAACATCTAAACGCCTTTTTTTGGCATCCATCGGGGAACCTAAAGCTGCAAAATAATTCCGCTTTATGCTGCTGCAGCTCACAAAATACCAAGGAGAAAAAATGAATAAACTTGGACTTAAAATTTCCCTGTGCGTGCTTTTCATGGCAACCAGCTATGGTTGTGCCGCCCAGCCCTACTCCATCGAAACCCACGGAGACGTTATGCAACTCAGGGATGTCGGGAATGACACCGTAATTTCGGTGTTAACCCCCGTGAACAATCCCTATGAAATGGTGGTGAACGGCAAAAACGTCATCCGAATGGCGAACATTAAATCCGTCGACGACATGCGGGCGAGACCGAACCTTAACGGCGTTCCCCTGATGGCTCCATTTGCCAACCAACTTGATGAGCCCGCCTTCTATGCCAATGGCAAAAAATACTACTTTGATACGGAACTCGGCAATATTCGTGCGCCCGTTCCCATCCACGGGTACCTGATGAACGCCAGCACCTGGGAAGTGATCGACTCCGGTGCCGATGCAAATAGCGCCTGGGTAACCAGCAAACTGGAGTTCTACAAAGAGCCTGATTACATGGCGCAGTTCCCATTTGCCCATGTTTTAACTGTAACCCATCGGTTATCAGAGGGGGCTCTGGAGGTGCATACCCGCATCGATAACCTGAGCAATGAGCCAATGCCCAATGCCATTGGTTACCATCCCTACTTACAGCTGACTGATTCCGTACGCGACGACTGGACGCTAAATGCACCGGCAAAAACCCATTGGCCGGGCGATAGCCGCAACGTTCCCAGCGGCGTGACACAACCGGCTGAAGATTTTTGGGGAACAGACCCGCATAACATCCCCCTTAGCGATTTCTCGACCAGGCTAATTGATGATGTTTTCACCGACATGGAACGCGACAGCCAGGGTCGGGCAACTTTTACCATGAGCGGAAAACAACAAAGCGTCTCTATAACGATCGGGGAAAAATACAAAACCGTGCTGATCTATTCGACCGTACCACGGCCACCAAGGGAAGGTACTCGTAGAAACCGTTCCACCGACGTTACACCCGTAAGCACAGGCCCTGATATACCGCTAAGTGCCACCGAGGGTGAACCCGCCCCCTGGAATCGTGGGTTTATTGCGCTTGAGCCTATGGTTGGCATTAACAACTCGATGAATCTGGCTCACAAAGGGCTTTACGACGAACTTCAGTACATACAACCCGGCGAATCCTGGGAAGAAAGTTTTTGGATAAGTACCGAAGGTTTTTAACCATATGGCGGGATAATAAAGCCTGTTAGCTGAACTAGTCTTCATAAAAAGCCCATAGGCATTGATTGTTCATACCCGACAAGCTGCATACAATAAACAGGTGTATGCCTTAGTTGGCATTAGGGGGAATAAATCAAAACTATTGTCAGAGCTATACCATTAAGCATGGCGGCTTATGCAATACTTTAAATTCGCCAACAGTTCCGAATTACTTATAAATACATGCATTAAATACGCTGCTCTTAGGGCTCTTTGAGTCATTCAGACACAGCAAATAAAAACCAAGGAGAAAAAAGTGAAGAAACTTGGACTTAAATTTTCCCTGTGCGTGCTTTTCATGGCAACCAGCTATGGTTGTGCCGCCCAGCCCTACTCTATCGAAACCCACGGAGACGTTGTGCAACTCAGGGATACCGGGAATGACACGGTAATTTCGGTGTTAACCCCTGTGAACAACCCCTATGAAATGGTGGTGAACGGCAAAAACGTCATTCGTATGAACAACGTTAAATCCGTCGACGACATGCGCGCCAACCCGGGGCTTAATGGTGTGCCCCTTATGGCTCCTTTTGCCAACCGCCTTGATGAACCCGCATTTTATGCCAATGGCAAAAAGTACTATTTTGATACGGAACTCGGCAATATCCGTGCACCCATCCCTATTCACGGGTACCTGATGAACGCCAGCACCTGGGAGGTAATCGACTCCGGCGCCGATGCAAATAGTGCCTGGGTGACTAGCAAGCTGGATTACTACAAAGTGCCAGACTACATGGCTCAGTTCCCGTTTGCCCACACCCTAACCGTCACCTATCGACTCTCCGGTGGTGCTCTGGAGGTGCATACTCGCATCGATAACCTGAGCACAGAGCCTATGCCCAATGCCATTGGCTATCACCCCTACTTTCAGCTAACTGACTCTGGTCGAAACGACTGGACATTGAACGCACCGGCGAAGACGCACTGGTTGCTGGACAACCGAAACGTGCCCAGTGGAATAACCCAGCCAGCTGAAGACTTTTGGGGAACTGATCCGCACAACATCTCTTTGAGTGCGTTCTCGGATAAACGTATCGACGATGTCTTCACTGATCTGGAACGTGACAGCCAAGGCCGTGCAACTTTCACAATGAGCGGCGAAGAACAGAGTATCTCTGTCACAGTTGGGCCAAATTACAAAACCATGCTGGTGTATTCGACCGCACCACAGCCACCAAGAGAGGGGCGTGGCGGTAACCGTCCATCAGATGTCACCCCTATCAGTACAGGGCCTGATGTTCCGCTGAGTGCCACCGAGGGCGAGCCAGCTCCATGGAGCCGTGGGTTTATTGCGCTTGAGCCGATGGTGGGTATTACCAACTCGATGAACATGGCCCAGAAAGGCCTTTACGACGAACTCCAGTACATCCAACCGGGTGAATCCTGGGAAGAAAGCTTCTGGATCAGTACGGAAGGGTTTTAACCTAGCACTAAAATAATAAAAGGGCTCCAGCAGGAGCCCTTTTTTATTCTGATCTATGTTTCGCGTATTGCTTCTTTAATTGTTTTATATATTTACGTATACAGAATACACTTTGGCAACATAAAAAAGATTGTGAATTAGAACGTATAAAAATGAATAAAGCTCTACTGATATTTTTTGCATGCCTTTTTGGATCTCACTCCCTTTGGGCAGCTGAGCAACCCAACATATTGTTCATCATTACAGACGATATGTACCCTTATCAGATGAACTTTATGCCGCAAGGAAGGGGCAGTAATTACACGCCGAACCTTGACCGACTGGCGAGCGAGGGAACCATTATGCGAAACCAGCATGTCTCCTCCCCGGTTTGTACACCCAGCCGTTACAGCGTACTGACCGGCCGCTACGCCAGCAGATCACAGGCCCCTGCCTTTTTAAATACGACCGAACAAATCGGGCAATCCCTCATTCAGTGGAATTCATATATAGAGCCCACTAAGGAAAAAACCATTGCACATCACTTAACCGATGCAGGGTACCGAACCGGTTTCGTGGGCAAAGACCACGTTATCTATACGCCTGGCAGGCAACCGTTGAGCCGGTCCTCCAATGTGGAAGATCCTGAAATACAAAAAATCATGGAAGAAAACCGTGTTGCGAGCGAAACAGCTATCCATCGCGCAGGTTTCGAGTATGTGGATCGAATTTTCCCAAACAATCCCGACTACAACGGCAGCATGACGTTGTCGGTACACAATCAGGACTGGATTACCGAGGGGGCACTCAACTTTTTGGACGAGAAGGACGATCGCCCCTTCTTCCTCTATTTTGCCACCACCATACCGCACATCCCTGTTGACGATCATCGATCCTGGGATGCAGACCGAAGAGCAACACCCAATGGCTGGCTCGAAAACGCACCGGATGTTCAGCCCGACAGCGACTCAATCGCCCGACGCGCCCGGGAACATGATGTAGAAGGGAAAGAAACCATTATCTGGCTGGATGATGCAATCGGCGCTCTGCTGGACAAGCTGGACGCGACCGGCGAGCTCGACAACACCATCATTTTCTTCTTCAACGACCACGGTCAATCCGCCAAAGGCTCTCTGTATCAGGGAGGCGCATACGACCCCAGCATTGTGTGGCGAAATGAGCCATGGCCCGCTGGCAATGAGTCTTCAGCTTTGGTTTCCAATATTGATTTCACGCCAACGATTCTTGAGCTTGCCGGAGCACCAAAACCGGATCAGCTCGATGGGATTAGTTTTTTACCTATTCTCGAAAATCAGGCTGACTCCGTGCGCGACTCCCTGTTTTTTGAAATAGGCTACACCCGGGCCGTGCTCAAGGATAACTACAAATATCTGGCAATTCGTTATCCCGATAATATTGAAAACCTGAGTCTGGAAGGACGGCAGGCCAACCTGGACAGAATGAATAATAACCTGACAGAGCGCGGGCGCCCCCTCAACAATTTGGATCCTATGGCTCCTTTTGGCCATATGACGCCTATTCCGGGAGGGCAGGATGCGGAACAAGGCGCGATTAACTCACACCCAAACTACAACGACCCCGACCAGCTTTACGATCTAAATACGGACCCGGATGAGCAGGTGAATGTCATTAATGAGGAAAATATGTCGGCAAAACTGGACGAACTAAAGGCGTTGATGCAGTCTTATTTGGACAAACTACCCGGCGTTTTCCCACTGGAAAACGGCCGGTAGTCGAGCATGCAAATAATTACAAAAATCATATATTGGATGAAAACTCAATTTCATTTAGTAGTATTGTTCACTCTCATATACAAAAGAACAAGACCCAAAAACAGACCAATGAACTATTTAAAACTGGCACTAATACTAACCATGGTTTGCAACACAGCCATAGCCCAAACGGCATCGAAAGAAGATATTGTTTTCCTTACTCACCAGTGGGAAGGGGAGCGATTTGAAGATGGAAGACCAAAAGTCGCTAAAGATATTCTGGAACGAATGAAGAGTGTCTCCATCGAAGAAGCATGGGTGGTATTGCGAAACGAGGGATACCACAACCAGTACGAAGGTGGTTGGCAGCCTTTACACGAAGATGCTCCTTTCGTTGGTCGCGCACTAACCGTTCAATACATGCCGAATCGTCCAGATGTGTCCGAACAAATAACGCAAAAGGGACTGGAAGAAGGCCAAATCGGGAACACCAATTCTTGGCCCATAGATATGCTTCAGGAAGATGACGTTTATGTTGCGGACGGCTTCGGAAAAATAGTGGATGGCACCTTGATCGGTGATAACTTGGGCAACGCCATTTACGCCAAATCAAAAACAGGCGTGGTGTTCAATGCTTCAAGCCGGGATATGGCCGGTCTTTCCCAGATAGACGGGTTCAATGCCTTCGTAAAAGGTTGGCACCCCTCCTTTCTAACCGAGGTTATGTTACTCAGCATCAATGACCCCATCCGTATCGGGGCAGCGGCTGTTTTACCCGGCGACGTTGTTTTGGCAAAGAAATCAGGGGTGATCTTTATACCCTCGCACCTGGCAGAACAGGTTGTGGTCACATCTGAAGTCGTCAGGCTTCGTGATATGTTTGGGGTCGAGAGATTAAAAGAAGGCACATACACTCCGGGGCAGATAGATAATAAGTGGACCGACGACATCGAACGAGACTTCTCAGAATGGCTCACTGAACATATGGATGAATTACCTGTTCCAAGAGAACAGATACAGGAATTACTTCAGGAACGCACTTGGTAACAAGCATTAATTAATCAAACAAATCATCAAGACAGGGGAAATAACCAATGGAAAATCAAACCACTCGAAGGGGAACCTTCAAAAAACTTGGACTGGGATTGGCCGCACTCTTTGGTGCCGGATCACTTAAAGCACAAGGCAACTCTTCGAATGCCAGAAAGGAAGTTGTTGGCGAAGTTACCCAAAATGCACGAGTCCCTCTTTTTTCAGGAGCAGTTAAACACGGCAATACCCTTTACATTGCTGGTAAAGGCGCTCACGTAGAACCTTTTGAGATCAAGGCACATACCGAGATTGTCCTGCAAAAAATACAGGAGGAGCTTGAAAGAAATGGTTCTTCGATGGAGCAGGTATTAAAGGTCAATGTCTATCTCGCTGACTTGGCAGATTACGACGCCATGAACGAAGTCTTTAGAGGTCGTTTCGGGCCAAATCCTCCCGTGCGAACCACAGTTGCCACCTATGGCGGTGTGCCAGGCAATTCGCTGGTTGAAATAGACTGTATCGCCGCAGTTAACGATTAAACCATCAGGGGCAGCAACCATGAGCAGCAGAAGAAACGTACTGAAATCACTATCAGCACTCCCTCTCGTTGGCGGATTACTTGGGACGGGCGCATCAACCGCCACAGCGGCGGAACATGCCGCCGCCGGAGTAGCCGGCAGAAACTTCTTTAAAGAGTTGGGACTGCGAACATTCATCAATGCCGCCGGCACGTATACGTCGATGACCGGATCCCTGATGCACGATGAAGTCCTGTCAGCGATCACCTATGGCGCCACCGAATACGTCAATCTGGATGAACTACAAGACAAGGTGGGTGAACGCATTGCCGAGCTTTTGGATTGTGAATATGCCACGGTTTCCTCCGGAGCCTTTGGTGCAATGACCATCGGCCTGGCAGGTATCATGTGTGGAATGGATGAAGAGAAGGTAGCTCAACTACCGGACACCACCGGTCTTAAGGACGAAGTCATTATCCAAAAGTCGCATGAAGTGGGATACGCGCATGCATTAATTAATACCGGTGCAAAAATCGTCTGGGTAGAAACTGCCCGCGATCTGGAAAATGCCATTAACGAAAAAACCGCCATGCTCTGGTTTTTGAACTCCAGAACGGATGACGGTGAAATCAAGTACGATGAATTCATTGCCTTAGGCAAGAAACATGGCATTCCCACTTTCATTGATTGTGCTGCCGACGTGCCACCGGTTGAAAACCTGTTCAAGTTCACTCGAATGGGATTTGACCTTGTCACGTTTTCTGGCGGTAAAGGTCTGCGAGGCCCGCAAAGCGCGGGTCTTCTTCTCGG
>Ga0181600_10002207_pt1 | contig 15154 bp, 16 predicted proteins | sample 041ome_2_FD_132982 | JGI IMG/M metagenome (GOLD analysis project Ga0181600, IMG submission 132982) | Coastal salt marsh microbial communities from the Groves Creek Marsh, Skidaway Island, Georgia - 041406US metaG (megahit assembly) | ecosystem: Environmental > Aquatic > Marine > Intertidal zone... | reverse complement strand
GTTTCGGCTTGCACCTTGCATAAGAATAAACTCTTTGAGCGCCTCAATTTGAAGACCTCGTCGTTTCATTCCCTGCACAGTCGGAAATCTAGGATCATCCCAACGCTCCACGTGACCTTGGTCCACAAACCATTGAAGTTTTCGTTTTGAAAGCGTCGTGTACACAAAATTCAATCGGGAGTAATCCCAAATATGCACTTTGCGCATTCCCATCATGTCCTGCACCCACCTATACTGTGCTTCGCGGTCGCGATATTCTGAAGTGCGCAGAGCATGCGTAACCCCCTGTTGGAGATGTGTTATGGGATATACACGGGTTAGATTAGTGGTGGCTTTGATTAGAACATGACATGCGAATAAGAAAAACGACAGTTAGCTCTTACCTCAAGCGCATCAACAAACGGGCAAGCACAGTCATAGGTTGGATAAACCTTGAACGTTGTTCCGGTACGATGGTGTGGTGTCAGGTTACACCGGAAAGCAACTGGGTCTCGGAGAGAGCCGTTGTCATTTTGCATATCCATGCGAAATCTCGCAGCGCATGACAGACCTTTCTCGTTTCCTTCGATCATGTCCTGCCACAGCTTCAGGTTTGTGTCGACAGTATTGGCTCTTGCTGCTGAATCAATCCTATTGATGCGCTCATCACGCATTCGTTCCATGGGCGTATCATCTATATACATTTGACCTTCTTTGATTAATTTCGTGCCGATCTCCAATATCCGAGGGAAAGAATCTGATGTGTAAGTGATGATATCTGGATCGAGGCCAAGAGTTTTGCAATCATCCAAGATGTTGTCTACAAACTCGTCCTTTTCTTTCGAAGGGTTTGTGTCATCAAAGCGGACGATCAATTTCCCCTTGTAGTGCCGGGCAAAATACTGATTCAGAAGAGCGGCCTTGGCGTGCCCGATGTGCAGGTAGCCAGAAGGTTCTGGCGGAAAGCGGGTCACGACGTTCCCTTCAGAAGCCCCTTCGAGATCGATGTCGAAGGAGCCTCCAGTGTCTTTACTGCCTGCAGTCTTGGAATTTTTTTCTGACTTTTCTGACTGTGCAGCTACGCGCTTTGCTCCAGGTCTGTTTGCCAAGGCCTCTGAAGTAACTTGGGCTACTGTCTCATTCATGGAGCATAAATCGAGCCAACGCACAATGTTCACATGCGCTGGTAATTTCTTGAGGGAATCCCACTGGCGAGCAGAGAAAAGTTGACCCCATACAGCGAGATCAGCGATGGTGAGAGAGTGACCAACCAAGTAAGTCGACGAAGCCAAGTGTTCAGCAAGTGATGCACATACGGTCTGGAATGCGACCCCACTGGAAATTGAAGAAGACTGATCTAGTACGTGATCAATCTAAATGGTGTTGACGAGATAATGAGGTAGTTCCGCGTCGCAGCAGGGCATGGGGAAGCGTTGGTGAGTAAGTAAGAGTGTGTCAGTCTTTAATAGAAAGGAAAAAAGAAGAGCGCTTGCGTGTTCATGCACCGTGTCCCCTCTCGTGTAAGACTCACCATGGTGGAAGCAACAGGATCGCTGCCATATAGCGCGCTGCTGGTTGTTGAGCTTCGAGCCAAGTATCTTAAGATCGAGGGGATACCCCTAAGCTTTGCTTTGTCCTGAAAGACAAGAGTTGCGGAGGCGGCGCTGGACCATTCTTTTTCAGGTTTTTCAGTCAAGTCGACCCCGCAGATGCGCGCCGCGACGAGGGCTGCGACTGGAGGAACATTTGCTGGGTAGTGGAGTATCGGATTCGGCATCACTTTCGTCGTATCAGTTGCACTCAAAGAGGCTGACTGAGGCGGGTGCGGCCGAACTGCGAGAGAACGCAGAGGCGAGCTCGAGCGAATAAATTAAGGGTATAAATAGTAAACCGTCGACGACGACGAGCGACCGATCGACGCGGCGGGCGGCGCGCGCGGGACCGACGACCCAAATTAGTTGTATTATTATCCTATTATGAAATTTTAATCGTACGTACGCGTAGATAGCTACGTACGCATACACCGCCCGGCGCGCCACCACGCGCTCGGCGTCGAGAGGAAAGAAGGAACGGCCTGAACAACAGGTTATCAGCATGGATACGGTGACAATCAATAACACACGTGCGATATCATGAGCAATCAATTAATGTTGTTTGCGTCGGCGGGGAATCCTCTCCCTCAAGAGGAAAAGGTTGTCTCGGCCGGCTTCTTGAAATCTGCCTTTCCGAAGGCAGTCAGACTTCTGAACGAGGCGGACATCGTACTAAGACGCAAAGCATTGCTGACAATCTCGGTAATGCTTCCTCCTTTATTTCAATTCGATCCTTCGCTTGCGCTCGACGCCTTCGTTCGCGTCACTTCCGTCCTCGTGCTGAGATGCGTTTTACCCCACCCTTTCACTCGTGTAAGGAACTCTTGACAAACGCTTCATCGTGCATCCAGTTGATTGACAAGGGCGTGATTGTCGTGTTAAGCGAATGCCTCGCTTCTGAGGATGAAGTCGTGCAAGAGCGCGCGGCTCATGACATCAACATCATCATAACTATCGTTGGGTCAAAAGGATGCGAGAATCTGTTGAGAACGGGTGCGGTGGAGAACTTGATTTTGCTTCTGTCCTCCTCTTCTGAAAACGTGCGTCACGCCACATATGACGTCCTCATGAACGCTTGCAAGCGCTCCTCTGAAATTCAATATCTGCTTTGTGATATGAAGGGACTGCTAGAAAATCTTCTTCTACAAGTTGAACGAATGGGACTGGTGGATTCGCGTAAAGCACTTGGTTTAATCCGAACTTGTCTGGCTGGTCGACGGCGACCAGGTGATGATGTCGCGGTGAGTTTGTTTTTAAATGACCCTCTCAGCAAGGTCGTGCGGTCGCTCAAATTCTAACCTTCTTTATCCTCCTTAACACAGAGACGCTTGGTGTGCGAGGAAACGCTGTCAATCCTTGCGCGCGTTATGAATACCACGGTCGACGATACCACGGTCGACGAGAGTTTGTTAGACGCAGCTACCGTTGTGATGTCTTTGCTGTGTTCGGAACCAGGGACCAAAAAGGACATCATACGTGCTGGAATTGTTCCCATCCTGACCGTCTTACTCAAGAACCACGTGCAAGTGGATACTAAGACAGCCGCAGCAGCTGCTCTCATGCATCTCTCGATCGATATATTGGGAAAGACAGAGTGCATAAAATTTGGGATTACTCGTTACCTTATTGAGGGCCTTGGAGCGCGAGAAGACCACGAAACATTTATCCTGAACTGTCTTCAGTGCATCACGAATGTCGCCGAAAATAAGGAAGGTCGCAAACAGTTTCACGTCTTGGAGCAAAAGTTGGAGATATTGACGTATCATGCCTCTAAACTTATTCAGCACGAAGCAGCCTTAGCTCTCAGATCTATCAGATTTAAGGTTGTTGGTGAATGAAGAATCTTAGCAGAAAGACCTTGTCACAGAAGAACTGGGTGGGGAGCGTCAATCAAATAGATTACGTGAAAACGTGTTCAGTGCAGGGAAAACAGTAAGGAGCGAGATAGTAGTCCGGCTAGCTACTAGAGCCACTAGCTACTACAGCTAGCTAGCTATAGCTAGCTAGCTAGTAGCTAGCTCTAGTAGCTCTAGTATGTATGTAGTAGCTATCTACGATTAGCAGTAATTAGCTGGAGTGGATGGTCGAATGAAGAACTTCGTTTTCAGCATTCAAACTTTTAAAGCCGGTTTACAGTTTCTGTCGCTTGAACCTATCCAACGCGCCAGCGCTCTGGTCTCGCGCTCCTACTTCTACGTTGCGCGAAAACAAACTCTCGGGGAGAAGTGTTTGTTCTACGTCTATGCCCTCTTTCACGGTTCCATCTTCTTCAACTTCCTCGTCTCCAATGTCTATTTCGTCAGGATTATCAATACTTGAAACGACACCGACAGCAACACCCCCTCCGCCTTCGGTGTGTGCCTTGACGAAACCTTCAATCGTGTCAGAAAGACCTCCTCGTTCTAGCTCTGCCACGGACTCTTCTAGAGCTTCACTTTCTTGAGGCCTTGAAGTCATTGGCGGGTGTAGATGGCCAGATTCAGAGTTGCTTGCGTGTGAAACGAGCTCAACAGTGGCCATGTTGAAGTGCGTTTGGCTGAAGCTCGCACTAACAGATCGCTTTATTCGCAGCATCTCTCGGAAGGTGTCTTCATTTCCATGCCGGATTTCGAATTGATTCCATTCTTCCCAGAACCCGCTCTCTTGCTGAGGATTAGCAAATTGACTTGCGTGGATATAGAGACCACGCGCACGATCGACTTCTCCGAGCTTTCTCTCAAGACGAGCATATCGAGTACACAAAACTTTCGTAACTCCATCAGGCAGATTCTGCCCGATGGCTGCTTCGTAAATGTTTCGGACCTTGCCCACGCCAAAAGAATCCATAGCTCGTGAGGCATAAAGCTCATACAACTCAAGCTTTTCATCATTTGACACTTTCTTACAGGCACGCTCGTATATATCCATGGCACGCCGCGCGAGCCCGTGCTCTTCCTCTAAACGAGCATACTCTAAGAAAAAAGGCTTAGACTCCTTTGACGGGACGGCTGCAATACAGTGCTCGAACAGATCTCTAGCCCGCTCCAGCTTTTTCGAACCAAACCTGCCAACAAAATCCTTCAGGTATGCTTGCCAAATCTCACGACAGTGAGGAAACTTGAAAAGGCTGATACCTCGTTCATAAACCTTGTAGCTTTCTTCAAAAAGCTTGTTTTCCTGAAGCAGAAGAGCGAAGTTAAGAATGATTTGTGGCGACGCTATGCGGAGATCGAGCATACGATTGTACACCGCCTGAGCAGAATCTAGAGAGCCCAAAGACTCCTCGAGGTCGCAATAGAATGTCCAAAGCTTCAACGACTTGAACACTCGTTCCTGCACAGGTAACAGCTCGGAATTTGTTTGATGCAGACCTGGAGAGCGAGGTGGCTCAGTTGTACACCGGCGCATCAGACTGAGTGCACCTCCAAAATTTTGCTGGCGTAACTCAAGCTCGCCCCACTCACACCACACAGTTGCGAGATCATCAACTGTTGAATATTGAACACGAACAGCCTTCTCAAACACAACACGCGAGTTCTCAACATCGCCGTGGATCTCATAAAATTTTGCAAAATCGACCCATAACGTATGCGGCTTACCAGTAGCTTTTGAGGGATCCACGCTTGTAACAGCCTCCGTAAACGTCATAACTTGGCGTGCAGGATCAGCTTCAAACAGGGCGATGCGTTTACGCCACTCGTGTACATTGTGAGGATTCTGGCGCAACATCACTGAAGAGAGTAACTCGGGTCTTCGGCTCATGAGAAACTCAAGACGTGCAAGACGAAGATCAAGATCATCACCAGAGTCTGTCAGCAAAAAGTCAGATCCACAGTGGCTCCCATCCTTTTCTGTGTCATCAACGAGTGCGCCTTCTGTAGCAGATTCCATTTTTGCACTCAAAACGCTCTCTTCAAATTGAGTGTAAGCGTCAAATATCAACGAGAAATCACGCACAGTAATGACGGTTGCCAGCCCCTCCTCAAACACGTCGCGGGCCTTTTCAAAAAGGCCGCGACGAATGTAGAAATCAGCGAGACAGGTCCACAGTCTTCCAACCTCGTCAGTGAACTTACGAATGCCACCTCTTATCATCGAGTCAATATCCAGGCAGTCGACTTCTTCTGGATGAGTCGCGACAATCTCACATAGTTCTAACCATATTTCGTGCTTACTCTTTCCAGCCAGAGATTGGAATGTCTCATCGTTTACTATTTTTGCGAGTCTCTCTGCAACCTCATCCCAACGGCCACGGGCTTTCAGAAACTCTACGTACTCCTCGGAATGTCCTGGCTCAAATTTTAAATAACGTCGGTAAACGCGGCGTGCTGTATCGACAGGTACACCATTTTGTCGAATGAATCCCTAGATGTTCATAACATATCGAGAGCAGTTTGTTCAGGGGAGAATACGTGCTGGTCAGAAAGAAGAGTGAGGGAAACTTGAAAAGAAGCGGCAAAAGACGAAAAAAAACGGATCGCGGGCTGGAGCTAGTAGAAGTCTCAAGGCATACTTACCAGATAGATTGTCCAAATGCGATCGTGCTGAGTCACTGGAAGAGACGCAAGCGCTCGATCGCTGGTCTGTCTGACAGAGGTCACATCTTGTTGTTCAACAAGAAAGTTAAGGTAGAGCTCCCAGATCTTCGGCATCTTGTGCATCGTGACCAATGCTCGCTCGAACGTGTTGTTGAGAGCCAAATGCGCAGCATCAGTAATGCGCAGATGGCGTGCAGCCTCATAACGTTCTTCAAGGTATGCATGCCATAACTGTTGTTGAGGAAGAAGAAACCAGGGGAAAGGGGGTTAGTTGAGGTTTGTCTGGAAGAGAAAAAATTAACTCAGTTGGTTGGATTCGAGACGCGGAGCTTTTTGCAGAAGTAAGCCGCTGCACCTTGCCCCGGGACATAGACATCCCGTATACATCTCACCGAACGTCCGATCCGAGCTTCATACCTTATAACTACCAGGCAAAGCATTTACTGCGCGTTCGAAGATGATGTAACGTCGCTTAGCGGGAGCATCTTTGCGCGCGTCGAGGTAACGTGACCATAGGCTGGGAAGGTTGGGGTTGCGTAACAGTTCAGCCTCAAAGACAAGATCTGCTTCCTGGGGGAGCAGATCATCGTCTGCGTAGCATTTACCCGTTTCAGATGAATATGTCAAGGGACGGTTATCCCTTTGATGTCTCGCCATCATCCCAGACTCTGCTGAACGGGCTGACAATCAAATCAAATCAATCACTACCCATATTACATACAGAATAGAATCCCTAAAATCGCCTTGCTTATTAATATTATTACTAATAATACTTTCGTAATATTATTATTGATATCCCAAATGCTTAAAAGGGCCGTCAACTACGGAAGGCGTCGCACGTAAGTCCTAAGTGATATGTTTTGACCAAAACCTCGCACATGTCGAACGAGGCCAGGCTAAGGCACAACGCCTTGAGCGCGGTATGCGATGATCATTTTAGCTTGATGCGGTGCGTTTCCGATCTCTCTCGGAGCGTTAAGAATGTTTCTTCAATGAATGAAGGAGAGAAAATGTGCTAAACTTTCCACTCCTCTCTCTTCACAGTGCCTCCGAGAACCTCCGTCAACGGGAGGAACAAGCTTCTACTTACATACAAAGTCGCTGGAGATCATACAACACTCGAAACAACTTTGAAAGGTTGAAAAACGCTGTTCTTTCGATACAGGCGGGATATCGCGGTCATCTTGGCCGCAAACGAGCGCTTTGCAGGGCTCACTTGGTAAGTTCCAGTCAACTATTTCTACTCGAAAAATGTTATTGGTCCAACCTCCCCTGACCTCATTTTTCCTTTCTCGCAGGTGGCGTCTGATAGTCGCCTCCAGCACTTTCAACGAGCTGCACTTGTTCTTCAGCGACACTGGCGCGGGCACTTCAGTCGGAAAAAAGTTCACAGCTTTTATGACAGGAGGAGATACTTGCAGCGTGTGCATTCTGTAGGTGAACGGTTAAGGGAAAATCTGTATGCTCGTCAACACGGGTCACTCGGACACGCGACGCGGGAAGGAAAGGTAATCATTCGACGATAGCTAGCTAGTAGCTAGCTATAGCTAGCTCGTGAACATGTAGCCTACCAGTCTCCACTTTCCTCTCATCATTCAGTTAAGTTTACTAAGCGACGTACTCACCTACATCAAATATAGGTAGCTAGTACTAAATAGTACCTCGTTCTGAAAGACTAAACATTTCGTTTCCCGGTTTTCAATCAGGATTCACATTTGCGCGAGGCTTTTGCGACGGCTTCATGCCAATCATACCACCTTGCTTCGACGAAATTACACGCGGGTGTAGAATCTCAATATCCCGATGCCGTGCAAGCCAAAGTGAGAGGAGTTGAAGCAAAGATACACTATTGAACGTCATATTTACAAAACGAGCACACGAGAGCGGGTGAGCTTTAATAGCTAGCTAGCTAGCTAGAGCTATCTAGTAGTAGCTAGTTAGCTAGTAGCTAGTCAACTTCACCCGTCTTGATGAACGAGCCTCCAGAGGTGTGCCTGTGAGAGGATGGTTTCCAACTGAAATAGGTGTGAGGATGAGGCATGGTCAGTACTTTGGGAACAGAGAACAGCAGTGAGCAGTAATTTTCTTACCTCCACAAGTGTCCAGTTGTCTGTCGGTAGACTTTGCAAGAAGACGATGATACCCTGAAAATCCAGAGCTTTTAAGTCAGCAGACCAGTGCATTAAAAGTGCGGCGCAGAAGTATGCTACGAAGTCACCAACTTGATCGTTCTCAGCAATATATGTATCCTGATTGTTGGTCATAAAACGTTTTCGTGATCAGTCTATCAAGAAAGAAAAAAATATTTCAAAAAATCGTGGTTCGCTCTCACTCGAAAGCAACACTTACCCATAGACGTGGAAACATACCAAATGGAATCTCGCGGAGCAAGAGACAATTAATCCAGCGGAATCCAAACTGTAAAAAGTCGACTCCCTGTGGTTAGGGGTGGTAGATCGTGTGAGCAAAGACAGGTAGATCGTGTGAGTGGTAAAAAAAAGTTTTTGTGAATACCTACCTCCTGTTTTAAATGCTGATGCAAGTCGCCATCAAGGAGTTTAACAAGCTGTATCCACGTAGATGTTTAGTTTACGAAAAGAAGCAGCTCACAAAATCACAAAAGTTTGCTGCCGCAGCCAATTGATTCTACGCACCTCGCTGAAGTGGAAACATGTTTTCTGAACGCCAGGCTGAGCAAACGTGTAATTTTCCTGAATATTGTCAAGAACTTTGCAAATACACCAATAACAATCCGCTTCAGCATCGTAGAGCTCGTTGGATGATGATGCGGTCTTGTCCAGCCGGTCCATCTCCTCCGAGCAAAAATCAGACAGAAAGACTGCGGCGGGAAAGACGTGTTGTCAGTGTTTTGTTCGCCAGACGCCGTAAACGAACTCGTTGATTTCCCTGAACCTCACCTGACATGAATGGGATGACAAGGTCATTCATACCCTGCACGTAAGACGTTCCAGGATTTCGTATGGATCTTACGAAGAGGATTCGTTCGATGGACCTGAAATAAACGATGATTTAAGGTTAATAATCAGCTGGAGGTTCGGTGACAGCACGGATATTCCTCATCGAGCGGAAAAAAAGGGTATCGCACTTACTTTCGGAAACCGCCGTTTTTGCTTGGGAGAAATCCAAGTGCTGCGGTGCGCGGCACGTCAATTCTAATTTGGTGCAATACTCTGAGCTCATCTTCACTCCTATCAATGTCATCAACATCGTAATGTTCTTGTACCCAGATGTGATATTCTTGGCGCTTTCGAGACAGCACCTCGGCGCGGCGACCCGAACTCTGGGGCAGATATCCCTGCGACACAAAGGAGCAAGCAATGATCAATGACCTGTACATGCATGATCGAACGTTCTTTATGTTCATTCCTACTCACCAGTAATAATTTCCAGCAGATGGATCGTCGGCCTGGCGGGCAACCGTTCCACGCCAGCTTTTGGAGTTCCTGTGCTCGGTCGAAGACGTGGACGATGTGAACTCGTGATGAAAAGCGTCGTGAAACTGGGGACCGCCTGTTAACACATACACACACACCTGCAGATTCACAACGGGCTCGAGAAGGAGCCTCTCGAATTTTCCATCGCGCGTGCCGTACAAGCCGACCGTATCGATGTTGTCGACACTGTTGAAGGCCGGAGAATCTTCATTCGTTGTTGTTGAAAGCACTTTGGCTTTCACCTTGTATGCTTTTTGCTGCTGATTCACTTGTTTCGAGCGAACTCCAAGTTGTCCCGGCAGCCTGCGTCCTTGGTTGAAACTGTAAAGATGTGTTGAGATGGATATTTCTGTTATTCCTCAGGAGGCGCCGTTTTGCGTTTCGCGACAAATTTCACGCATTCGCGAGGAGAAAAGTAACGGCGCCTTCGAAGGACCTGCCTGGCAAGGAGTCGGAATCTTTCACCGAGATTCCCGGTTGTATCTTGTTCAGTCACCCTTCTTTCTTCCTCACTGGAAGAAGAAGGCAGCTCAAGTCGTGACCTTGCACTCATACACTCGCACGAACATACACTCGCAGTTGGAGGGTGATACCAAACGTGTCCATTCCGCGGCAAGCGGCACCGTTTGTATTCCAGAAACGCGCTTCGTGTATGTATGTGTTGTTTCTTTCGATTTTCGGCCGATCGTATTAAAAAGAGTGGCCGGTGGCAACAACTAATAATAACTGGCAAGCAAATTGTAACCTTCGACTACTAACTTAGTTTCGAGACTAGAATCACGTGCAGATTTGGAGAGAAGACGATCTTATGGCTATCTATCCTGCTATGAACTAATACTACTGTAATAAATACTTCGTCTTGAATTACAAAAAAGTAAGGGTGTATGGAATATTACTTGCACAAAAAGACCGGTTGAGCAAAATCGGGTCGCGGCGCGCCGCTCAGTCTCCAGATGCGCCTTCAAGTGTGACAGACGCTTCATGCAGGACTCAGCGAGGCCTCATGAGAGTATTTTGGGAGATGACATTCTGGCGTTACGCAAGCTCCTAGCCTGGGTCCAGTCCAACGGAGGCTCTGCGGACAAACTCCAGTTCGCTGAGGGTTCGTGCTCACGGAAACTGGTAGCCAAGTCGAAAATTTGCGGAACTGCAGATGAAGGCGATACGATGTTCTCTATCCCTACCTCGTGCTTGCTACACCCTGATTTAGCAAAAACCGACTCTGTATATGGTCCTGCTTTTACGTCGCTCGCACTTGAACCAGGCGTCGACGACAGAATCGTTCTCACTCTCTTTCTTGCCTTGGAAAGAGGGCGGGGTGAGTCTTCAAAGTGGGCAACTTACATCAACGGACTTCCCGCTCGCATTCCTGTTCCTCTGAGCTGGTCAGATTCTGATCTAAAGTACCTTGAAGGTACGCGTTTGGAGCATGCTGTTAAGCAACATCGCAAGGCTCTCCAACAAGAATGTGAGGTTTGGGCCCCGTTGCTCCTTGCTCACATTCAGCAGAATAAGTATAAACCTGTATCCGCTGAAGCACAAGCGCTGGCGAGGAAGGCTTTAATACCAGAAATGATATCTTGGTCGCGAAGCTGTGTGTGGAGTCGAGCTTTCTCACTTTTCTTGAATCAGACCAAGACAATCGCCTTAGTTCCTTTAGGCGATATGTTCGATCACTCTCCTGATGCTCGGGTTGAGTGGCTCACAGACGACACAGCTGCGACTTTCTCTATACGATCCTATGAGGCCATCTCTGAGGGCAGTGAAGTATTCAACAACTATGGGGCAAAGTGTAACGAAGAACTGCTGCTTGGGTACGCGTTTGTCCTTGAGCAGAACAAGTCAGATAACTATCACCTAGAACTCGCAGCGAGTGAAGCATTCGAGCCGAACAATCTTTCTGGTGGCACACACTCTGTTCGTGAGAATGGAATTCGTGACTCACTCTTGCGTCATTATGAAATAAGCTCGACTCACTGTCTTCGGATAGATGATCCTTTGCCAGGATCACTTCTGCTTGCAGCTCAGATTCTCTCGTCCACGCCTGCACTTGCATACAGATTGTGTTCTAAGATTCCGCCCGGCGAGTCGCCTGCCGAAGCACTCGCAACACGCATTCCTTCGGACGATGTATGTACATCTTTCCGCGCGTTACGCTCCTTGCACCTGCTAATTATGGAAGAAATGAAACGGCTCAGCAAACGTGCAACGCCAGACGAAAATGACTGCTCTGAAGTTGGGCAGGGCTTTTCTGCAAAAATGAGTTTCGTGTATCGTAAGTCTCAAACTCATATTGCTAATATGACACTCACCGCAATAAAACAACGGGCCAGATCCCTCTTATCTCAGCTAAGCATTTCGATTGATGAAAGACACCTTACCTTTGACTGTGACGAACTATTCTTGAAAGAGAAAGAACAATACGAATCATGGTTATCCGAGCTTGGTGTTCTGAACAGTGCCGTGGAAGAGATCTCTATCCGAAGTTACTTTGGTTTCACAGACGGTTTGCGGGTTACATCGTCGATCACAGAAGGAAACTTTCTTGGAAGTGTGCCATCTGATGCCATCATTGTCGCATCAGATGACATATCTGAATCTTGCTCAAACCTTGGCATAGATGCCGAACAGGCTGCCCTGGCAGCTACCCTCTTACGATTAACGCTGAACGGCGAAGAACGAGAAAGGTATGCGCCTTTTGTGAACTGGATCATGTGTGCACCTGTCACTGCTGCGGCTTTCAATTCAGACGTTCTAACTGTTCTTCAGGGAACTGCAGTTGGGCAGGGTGCTCTTGGCTTGCGCGCAGAATACGACGAAGAGCTCGAAATGCTCTATGAAGCTGCTTGTTTACGAAACGACAGTTCGCGTTCAAACTTGAGTCCTTTGTACGCCAGGGCACGAACACTTGTCGAGCGATATGCGGTCCGACTCCCTCAAATCGGGCGTGAGGTCAAGGTCCCCGAGGCCGGACGTCTAGCAATCGTACCGTTTATCGGGTTCTTCCCTAGGGCACTTGAAGATCTCGTTGCAAAACTCGTTTGGACGCAAAAGGTGGTAGCTTCCCCAACTTGCGAGGGAAAATGGCATCTGGAACTGAAGAGCTTATGCGACCTGGACGCTGGCACTTATCTTATCGAACCAACGGACGGCATTGACGAAGGAACTCAAGTTTTAGAGATCGGGACAGAGTCGCTGTGTTCGCTCATGGAAGAACACAGCAAATTCAAATTTTCATGTGCAGCGACATCACACACGGCAGGTTCACAAGAGGATTGTTCGAGGCTTGTCGTGCGTAATTCGGTAGAGCTGCTTCTAGAACCTGCCGATGAAGATGAGAACCTTCGCCGAAGCAAAAGTGCGCTGCTCCGGTTCATGGGAATAGGCGACTCTCACTATCTTTCAGTGTCACCTAACTCAGAAATATTTTGCGCTGCACTTTTGGTTTGTAGTGCCGAAAATCAAGCGGGATTGGAAAGGCTTCGAGATGCCTGGCTGACAGCTGTCGAGTGCGGTCATTCACCTAAGACTCAAATTGAAAACACAAATGTTTCACAAGCTAGCCGCAGGGAGTCGAACTCGGTTCGTGTGTCGAGCTCTATTGATCGAAAGTCCCCCTCTGCAGTAGGCGAGAAGAAGAATGAGAGCTCAGTCGAGATAAAGTCAACGCTTGATGTTTCAGATCAGAGCCACGATTCACCTTCAGGGAACTACCTGTGTACTTTTCAGCTGGCTGCTGAAGCCTTGCAGCTGAACATCGGTATCGGTAAGAACGTAAAGAGAGTGGCCCGAACTATGCTGAGGAGCATGATTCAACAGTTGCCAATACCCTCAAATACTGATTTAACCGTCACTCGTCGCGGTACCAGGCAGGAAAAAGAAGCAAGCTTACAGCGTGCCGTTGCTCTAAGATATGCTCAGCGGCAACGAGAAATATTGGAAATAAATGTCGAGGCACTGGCAAGGCCACGCGACGTCAAGAAGGTGAAGAAACGACGAAGGTCGTGCACAACGTAGCTCCTTACTTGGATGCTGCTCTTCGTAGTATCAATACTATTATGCGTTAGCTAGCTAGCCAGCTACTAGCTAGCTAGCTAGAAGATAGCTCTAAGATAGCAAGCAGCCATATCAACTTTAGACATATCCATCACGCGTGCCACTAGCTAGCTAGCTAGTAGTAGAAGATGGGGATTCAACGCTGATATTAAATACTCCACCCGACTTCCAAGCAAGCAAGCATGAGTAAAACGTAGTAACTAGACTACATATTACAAACAAGTATTATGACTCAATGACTCAAAACTCCAAACTTTGCCACGCGATTCACTTCCCTTTGTTCGTGCCTTTTGACCGTGCCCCTGACTTCATGGCAGTGGTCCTATTTGCGCCGAATCCGGACCCGGAGCCTGTTGTGGCTTGCTTACGAAGAGCAAAAGCAAACGCAACTAGCGTTTCATCCTCATCTACGATTGTTTGGTTCCAGTGGCGTAGAACAGCAGGCATCAGCTCCTCCTTTGTGCCTCCGTTGTGCACCTCTCCGAGCTTGTAGGTTCGACGATATTTGCGCAGCGAAGGAGCCTGTGAGTAAGGATCACGGGTCAGCGGTTTGAACGTGGAAGGTTATGCCATAAACAGCTGGAAGCAAGGGATTCAGCGTACCTCTAATCTGGAAAGATCGACACGAGTATCCTGTCGCTTTGCAGAGGTGCCCTGGGTGACTCTGGCACCAGCAGCCTGCAAAACGGAGAGGAGGAGGGAATTTTTTAGGTCAGGGGGAGAAAACGGAAACGAGTCACTTCCTTTCCTGCGTAAAGCGTGCGCTTCCGAAGACGCCACGCCAGGACGGATTTCGCGCTAGTCTCGCTCCGCGCCAACAAAATGGTGACCCCGCAAACGGTGACTGCGCTGTCCTGTTCCAGTGAAACTCACCATGTCCTCGGCATCGTCCTCACTTGACAGTCCGCCAGGGCCGACACTGCCTTCCGCCCCGGCAGGTTTATGATCCTGAGGATCGTGTTTGTCAGCAACCGCGCGAGAGCTGCGTCGACGCGACTCCATGTGATGTCAACCGAGGGGTTCGCAAAGTGTAAACCGGTAGGCTTGGATGAGGGTGCGCGCCTTTCTGCGCTTGCGGAGGTAACTAAGCCGTTCCACTTGAAAAAGCTTCTGCCCTTCAACTTCTGCGTAGATCAGGGTTCTTCTCGTCATTTCCGTTTCCGAAAACCGAAATTTGATACGATACGAGCCGAGTGGCTTTCGTCATCAAAAGCATGAAAAAAATCGATTGCGAGAGTTTCTAAAAATCAAACACAAAATATATGAAAGTACGGTAAAATGGAGAGAGACAGCCAGGACGGTCGGCGCTGGCGGGTCCACCGGGCCCGCGCGCGTAAATTAGTGTTTTTTCGAGATTTTCGCAGAGGTTTGCCGTAGGCGAGGTTGTGCGATTTTTTAGGGCTTCTATACCAACCCCCGGTCAGCCAAAAATCCCGAGAAGTTGTGTCTGCTAAATTAAAACTTGTATATACAATCGATTGCGAGAACTACTAAAAATACCTTCAAAAGGAAGTCGGGGAAGAACGAGTCACGCTTAACACAACAGAAGGAACTG
>Ga0181600_10002197_pt1 | contig 15202 bp, 10 predicted proteins | sample 041ome_2_FD_132982 | JGI IMG/M metagenome (GOLD analysis project Ga0181600, IMG submission 132982) | Coastal salt marsh microbial communities from the Groves Creek Marsh, Skidaway Island, Georgia - 041406US metaG (megahit assembly) | ecosystem: Environmental > Aquatic > Marine > Intertidal zone... | reverse complement strand
GTGCTTGGGAGAGGTATGGGACGTCTACACAGTTTTACGTGGTATTCTGCAAACTTTTACGGGCGTGTTGGTGAATAGTCGGTGATGGGCGCTGCGCTGCGCTGCGCGCCGAGGGCGACAGTCGACGACGGTCGGTCGGTCGGTCGAGCGCGAGAGACGCGTCGTCGGGCGCGAGAGACGCGCTCCCTCTTCTCTGCGGGCGAAAGAGATACCGCGCGTTCGTTCGCACGCGTTTAAAAAACCGAGACAAGAACGACGACGTTTGGACATGTCGGCGTCCGCGGTGCGCGGACCAAAGGTGCGAAGAGGGATGCGAGAGGCGGTGAAACGCGCGGCGGCGGCGGTGAAAGCCCCGGGGACGGCGCGAACGGTGGATGATTTACCGAAAATACGAGTGCGACCGAATTTGTACGAACTGGCGTCGACGCTGCCGAACGGGGGGTTGGGAAGCACGTTCGCGAAGAGGGCGTGGATGACGCTTCCAGAGCGGTACGGGGAGACGTTTTGGAGGTTGACGCGAGTGCGGACGCGGCCGAGCGGACGGAGCGGGGAGGCGTACGGGGTGTTGACATGGAAAGGACGCGATCGTGGGGTGGAAGAGAGGATCAATGGAAGCATGAAACCTATTTGGTCTGTATTGACTCGCGGGACGGATGGCGGTGGGGCGCCGGGACCGACGCTCTCAGCGCCGCCGCCTTCGCATGCAGAGACAGAGACGAGCGATTAGGATGATGGTGCATATCCCTCCCCCCCTTTCTTGTGTAGTAAAAACTCATATTTCAATAGCACTCTCTTGATTAAAGAAATAATTCGTAACGGCGTGACTGATTGATTGATTTCATGTCCGCTCTAAACTCCCGCTAGAAGATGATCGCCTCTTGACCTCGAACGTCTTCGCGAGACATACGCTGTCCGCGCTCGTCGCGCTGCGGCTTGACTCGCGCCGCCTCGTGGTTGGCGAGCGCGTCTGGAACGACATTTTTGCTGTTGATGAGCAATTCCTTGAGCTCGTACATGATGTCGCGGTCGTCCGAGGTTAAGAAGCTCACCGCGGTTCCCTTGCGACCGGCGCGACCGGTGCGGCCGATGCGGTGCGTGTAGTTTTCTATGAGCTTTGGAAGTTCGTAGTTGACGACGAGATCGATACCCTTGACGTCGATACCGCGACCGGCAACGTCTGTGGCAACCAAAATATCGAAGTTACCCGCCTTAAAGCCGCGCAGGGATTCTTCTCTTTGGTCTTGAGACTTGCCGCCGTGAATGGACGCGCAGCTGTACCCGAGACGATAGCACAAATTGGCCACGGCGTCGACCGATCTCTTGGCGTTCACGAAGATAATGGCTTGCGTGTTCGGATGACACGAAAGAACAAACTCAAGTTTGGAGTCTCGATCCGCCTTGGACACCCAGATGACCTCTTGCTTGATCAAATCGCTCGTCTTGCCCGCGCTACCAATGGTGACGACGGCGGGATTGCGCAAGTAACTTCTCGCGAGGCGTTCAACGCTGGGAGGCATCGTCGCGGAGAACATGTACGTGGTGCGGTACTTCGACGTGGCGATGCCAGCGCCATGTAAGGTATCGAGCGCGCGCGCATCGAGCTCCTCCGCCTGGTCCTCGGGCTTCAGGTTGCCCGATCCCATGGCTTCCATCACCGCGTTGACTTGCGGTTCGAAACCCATGTCAATCATTCTATCTGCCTCATCGAGAACGATGTAGTTGCACTGGTTGAGCACGGTGTATCGACGATCTATGACGTCTATGATCCGACCGGGTGTACCGACGAGAATCTCAACGCCTCGGCGAAGCTTGAAGCCCTGGTCCTCGATGGATTGGCCGCCAACGACGAGACCGACGCGGTAATCTAAAAAGTGAGCGAACTTGAGCGTCTCCTCCTCAATCTGTTGCGCGAGCTCGCGCGTCGGCGCCATGACGAGTGCGTAAGGACCGTGTGCGGCAATCTCATCCGTCATCTTTGGAAGCTGCATGATGTGGGCGAGCATCGGAACGACAAAGGCGCACGTCTTACCGGAACCGGTTTCGGCAATGCCGATGACGTCTCTCTTGAGCAAACCAATCGGAATGCTCGCCATCTGAATCGGCGATGGCTTGGCGTAACCAACTTTTTGAATCGCACGTAAAATTTCATTCGGCAACCCAGGGCACTCTTCCCACGAGCGCATCGGCATGGGTAAGCGCCCGCCCTTGTAAGAAATGTTAAAGTCTTCGCGAAAGATTCGCCAATCGCGCTCCGTCATATCTGCGAGCGTCTTATCGCTCCAGTGCTCCTTGAAAGTCTTCTTAAACTCGCGCTCCTCAGACTCTTTACGTCGGCGTTCGCGTTCCTTGTCAAACTTTCTCGCGTCCGCGTGCACATCCGTCGAACCCAGATCTTTTCTCGACTGCACGATGAGCGAACGCTCTCGCTCTGAGTTCACCCTCGTCTGTTCGCGTCTATCCACACCGGCGAGCATCCCGCGCCCGAACATCGGCGCCACCTCGTGCGGGCGATCGTACAGCGGGTTCAAATCTCGCGACGTGTCCTCATCCTTGGCCCAATCGAACACAAATTTGCCACCCTTTTTTGGTCGCTTCTTCTTCTTCTCTTCTCCTCCCATATACTGCGCCTTGAGCATCTCCAGCTCGCGTTCGCGTTCGAGCTCTTCATCTCTCTGGCGCTTCCGTTCGTCATCCATCGCGTCCCACTGTCCAGATCCTCCTCCACGATCGCGTCGTCCAGATCCACCGCGACTACCGCCGCCTCGACCGCCTCGTTGGTGTTGTTCTCGTCCGAATCGCGACGTCGGCCCGCCGCCCCGTTGAGTCCCTCCCACGCCTCCGCTCGTCGACGCCGCGTTCTCAAATGCCCGCGCCTCCGCTCTCTGCGCCTCTGCACGCGCCTTTTGCGCCGCGACCTCCTCCTCGCGTCGTTTCAATGCCGCCGACGCGCGTTCCTCCTTGGTCATAAACTTTGGTTTCGCGTCGTCTTCGGTTGCGTTCAACAACCTCGTCGCACCACCGGGTGTACCTCTCGCCGCCGCCGCGCGCAACGCATCGATCGACGGTGGGTGGTTTCGTCCGCCGAGCAACGGCGCGTTCGGATTTCGTCCGATGCCCATGATCGGGTGGGTCGACGTGAACGCGTCGGTGTGAGGAAGTCAACCAGTCAGTCTTCAAAGCGTGCGTGCCGTATCCAGTCGCGTTCACAAATACCGAGATAAAAAGGCGAGCGAGGGTGAGCGATGCGATGAATGCGATGATGGATTTAAATGTTTTTAAATCTTTGATAGGCGGGTACAGCGGAGAGCGATCACGCGAACCAACCGGCGGGATCCGAGTCGAGTGAAAACTTTTTCCCCGCGGCTGGATCGCCTCCGGTAAAGGAACCAGATTCGGCAATCTCGATGATTCTACCCTCGCACGACGGATCGAAGGCAGCGTATGCCATGACCTTTGCCACGAGAGCGCGAGAAATTTCGCCTGAAGTCATGACGTCGCCGTCGGTGAGTACGAGGGGTGCTCGCGGCTCGTCGTTTTTCAATCCCGCCGGACGAACGATGGTCCACGGAACGCCGCTCGAGCGAAGGTAATTTTCACCCACGAGCTTTTCCTCGAGCACGCGACCGAACGCGTTGGTAATCTTGTACCCTGGGGTGTCTTCGGCGCCCATACCCGGACCGTTGGTGAGAATGGACGAGATGAGCACGACGCGCTTGACGCCGGCGATTTTAGCCGCATCCGCAACGTGTTGCGCTCCCAAGTTATCCACGGCGTGCGCCGCCTCGTTCATCTTGAACGGGTTCCCCGGAACGAACCCAGTGGCGACGACAATGATATCGAACCCTTTAAACGTCTCCGCGAGCTCGTTCGGCGTTTTCGTGACGTCGACGCCACCCAAGACGTCCGCGCTCGTCCCGAGACCGAGCGACTCAGCCTTCTCCGCGCTTCTCGCCCCGGCGACGAGACGTCCAGTCTTACCGCTCTTCGCCAATTCTTCGACGACGAGCCTTCCAGTCGCACCCGTGGATCCGACGACGAGAACACTCGGTCCGTCGCGCGCGTTCGCGGCGTTCGGAAGGCCCAGAAGGGAGACGAGCGCTGGAGTGAGCAGCACACTTCTACGAGAAAAGTCAGACGCTGAAGCCGACGACGCGCGAGCGACGACGACGGGGCGTCTAGTGGTTGTAGACGTGGACGCGCGTGACACGCCTGGGCGCGCGAACGCAACGCTCGAGCTTTGTGCCGCGAGCATGGTGCGTGTTGTCGTGATAATCTTCGAGTGACGAGTGGACTACTGAGGACACCTCGGCCTCACTGGGTGAAGGAATCCATCCGGTCCATCGCGTTGGCAATGTTCTAATAAATACAATGTCTATGCCTAAGTCGCTAATAATTCATCCGTGATCATTCGTCCATTGGTTCGTTCTTCTTCCAAGTCGTTCCGAAGTCGCGATATCCGCTCGCGCGCTCACGTCTAGTAACCGCTCGACGACGTCGGCAGAGCGCTGGCGCGTTCGATTCGACCGACGATGCCCTTCAAAACCTCAATGAGCTCATCGGCGGTGCGACGAACGTCTTCGATCGACGCGTTATCCACCTTGATCGCCTCGGCTCTGAGTGCGTCGTCGAATGCGTCCAACGCGAGTGTGACGTCTCGCGTCGGCACCGCCTCGTTCGCGTTGTCTCTGATAAACTTTGCCGTCGTCTGCAAGTCTAATCGAAGCTTTGACAAGCTTCCTTCTCGAAGAATCCGCCTTGCGCCGTCGTAGTTCCCGGTGAGCGCGAGCGTTCTCGCCTGCACCGCCTCATCGACGTCTCTTTGGAGTCTATTTTCGACGCCGCCCGTCGTCATGGTTTCCGCGGTTTGACGCTTCGCGAGCGCCGCCAGGACGGCGTCGTTCCCACCCGCCCACGCGGGTTCGTTCGTCGAGAGTGCGAGAGACAGAGACATCGCGAGCGCCGCCGCTGCCGCGGCGGTGACGACGACGCGTCGACGGTACGGCGGCTCGCACGACGTCGTTGTCGTGTCCAGGTCAACATCACCTTTACGGTCGCGTCCTCGTCCTCGTCGCTCTTCGTCGCATCGTCTCAAAGCCGACGCGCGGACGACACCGCGTCGATATCGTCCACATCTCCCGACGCGGTCGCGCGCGCGAGTGATCGACGGTGCGCGCGTCCTCGTCGGCGTCGGCGTTGACATGAATGCAAAGTCGCGCACTGGCGTCACACGCAGCCTCAACTAACAAACATAAATGGCGTCGACGACGACGCGCGCGCTGGCGCACTGCACCGCCGGGGAGCTTGAACTCGCGCGATTCGCGCTCATGCGCGACGAAGCCGCGATCGCGTCGTCGTCGTCGTCGTCTTCGAGCGAAGCGAAGCTCGAGTTCGCAGCGCTCGAACGCGTCGTGCGAGCGCTTTGGACGGATGATACCGGCGACGCGATCGAGACGCTGCGCTCGACGGCGTGGATTCGGAGCGAAGACGCGACGGCGGCGGAGGATTTGATTGAGCAGATACGATTCGACGCGTGCCATGACATGGCGGTGGCGTACGAGAGGTTTGGGTTGGACTGGATGGGGAGACGCTTGGGCGCGTCCGAGGAGGACGCGAGGGCGCTGTGCGCAACGTTGGGTTGGGCGTGCGAAAACGGGGTGGTTCGGCCGAAAGTGGAGGCAACGATTGGTGCGAGACGGATGGATCCAGAAGAGGCGCTGCGGACGTGCGCAGAGATGGTGGCGAGACTGGATGCGTGACGAAGCTATGACGTAAAACAATCAAACTGCTGCGAGTGTTGTGAATTCTATAAATGCTACTACTTAGTATTAAAAGGCTAACCCTTGACGACGGCGATCGGTCGAAGCTTGACACACTTTTTGGAGATGCCGGCGTCGTGGCACGTGTTGACGACTTCGGTGACGTCCTTGTACGATTCTGGCGCCTCCTCCATGACGAGCTTGGGAGAGGCGACGCGAATAGCAATACCCTTTGTTTTGAGCTTTGCGAGCACGTCCTCGTACTGTAAGACGTGACGAGACTTGTTCCGACTGCGCGCACGACCTGCTCCGTGACACGTCGACCCAAAAGTGTCTTGCATACCCTTCTCGGTACCCGTGAGAATGTAAGAACACGTACCCATCGTGCCGCCAATGAGCACCGGTTGTCCGGTGTACTGATAGTCAACCGGGATCAGCGGGTGATGCGGCGGGAACGCGCGGGTGCTACCCTTGCGATGAACCAAGAGCGTCTTCAATTCGCCGTCAACCATGTGCTCCTCGAATTTCGCAATGTTGTGCGAGACGTCGTAAACGACGTGCATGTCGAGCTCGTCTGGCGGTTTACCAAACATCTTCGCGAACGCCTGTCTACACAAAAACGTCATGCTCGAGCGATTGACCCAGGCGTAATTGGCGGCGCACGCCATCGCGGCGAGATAATCTTGTCCCTCTTTACTGCTGATTCTTGCGCACGCGAGCTGTCTATCGTTCACCTTGATGCCGTCTCGTTCCATTGCCGCCTCCATCGCGGTGAGCGAATCTGTAGCCACCTGATGCCCGAGACCGCGACTTCCGCTGTGAATCATGATGCAGATCTGGCCGACGCGATCGATTCCCATCTTTTTTGCCGCAAACTCATCGAAAATCTCGTCGACGACTTGAATCTCTGCGTAATGGTTACCGGCACCCAACGTTCCCATTTGCGGCAAGCCGCGCTTCTTTGCCCGAGCGCTCACCTTGCTCGGATCCGCGTTCAGCATCCGCCCGTACTCCTCCGTGTGTTCTTTATCTTCCGCCCACGCGTACCCTTCCCGAAGACTCCAATCCATCCCCATCTCCAGCGCCGCTTCCAACGCTGCCGGAGACGTCGGAATGATACCGCGACTACCAACGCCCACCGGAATGTGATCAAACAACGACTGCGCCAGCTCCTCCTTCACTGGTCCCACCTCTGCCTCGGTCAAATTCGTTCTCAACAACCTCACCCCACAGTTGATATCGAACCCAACCCCTCCCGGGCTCACGATGGCTTCCTCGTTCCCGCAGTCAAACGCCGCCACGTTGCCGATGGCGAACCCGTACCCGCTGTGCACGTCTGGCAGCGCGATCGACGCCTTGACCACCCCAGGTAACGCCGCCACGTTCGCAATCTGTTTTAACGCCGGCGAGTACCCCCCGCGTCCCTCTTTCCCCGCCTCACAAAACGTTTCGAGCTCACCCAACACGAGCGCTCGCAGTTTTTCATTCACGTACACCTCCCCGGGCACGCGCATGCCTTCAACGAACCCGAGACTGACGGTGAGTTTCGTCGGCGTCGTCTCCGTCACGTACCTCGCTTCCTCCTCGTACGTTCGCGGCGGTATTTTCTCGCGCTCATCCATCGTCATCGTCGTCGTCGTCGAATGGTGGGTGTCGCGACATCAATGCGCCGCCGCATCGCATCGCATCGAGACGAGCGCATATCAGTGCGCTGAAAATTCAATCGATGAAATCGCGCGATGCATTGAAAATTCAATCGATGTGTTTCATCGATTCAAAAAAACCATCGATCGATGAAACCGGTGGGTCTTCGCGTCGTCGACGCGTCGCGCGGCACCGACGCGCCCTCGCTCGCGCACCGAACGAAACGCCCGCCCATCACAGAGCGTCGCGCGTGATTTCGAAGAGAGGAGGCGAGAGACGATGAAGGTTTCGTTCAAGACGCTGTGCGTGTGATTTTCGATGATTCGACCGCGACTTGCGCGACGCGAACCGGGTGTTTTCTTTGCTTTTCGCCGCGTCGCGAAGCGCGGTTTTTTCTGTGTTGGCCACTCTGTGCAGTCATCGATCGAAATGCGCGCGTGACGGACGCGGACGACGTGGACGACGCGCACTTCGCACTTCGCACGACGAGAAAGAAGAAGAAGACAGCCTGAGCCGCTTAGAAAAAAGATTGCATCGACGCTGACAAAGGAGCTTTTTCACTCGCGCCTACGCAGGACGAATCAAAAGTTTGATCTCGAACTGGACGGCGAAGAAGCCGTGGGTTCAGTGAAGGAAAAAGTGCGCGAGGCGCAAACGATAGGAACGGATAAGATTGTTTTAGTGCACAAGGGAAAGGTGCTTAGTGATGACGCCACGCTCACCGGGGCTGGGGTGACGGAGGAATCATTCGTCGTCGTGATGGTGCAAAAGGCAAAGACGGCCAAGGCGGCGGCGCCGAAACCGGCGGAGGCGCCGAAACCGGCAGAGGCGCCGAAACCGGCAGAGGAGGAGACGCCCACGACGGTGGAAGCTCCAGCGAGTGCGGCGCCGGCACTGGTACCGGCGGCACCCGCGACGGAGGCGCCGACGAATCCGTCCTCTGGCGGCGGGTCTGGTTTAGTCTCTGGCGCCGAACTCGAGGCGGCAGTTCAGCAAATCATGACGATGGGGTTTGAGAGAGAGCAAGTGTTGAAGGCGCTTCGCGCGGCCTTTAACAACCCTGATCGCGCAGTGGAATATCTCCTTACTGGGATCCCAGAACCGTTGGAGCAGCCGGCTGCTGTGGCGCCCGCTGCCACCGCGTCGAACGACGCCGGAGCGGTTGCGCAAGGCGACGTCTCGGCTGCTCTCGGAGGAGGCGCTCTGAACCTTTTCCCGGAAGGAATCCCGAACATGGGTGGTGAAAGTGACGGGGACGACGGGATGTTGGACTTTTTACGCGACAATCCGCAGTTTCAAGCCATTCGCGCGATGGTTCAACAAAGCCCGGCGATTTTGCAGCCGATGCTCGCTGAATTGCAGCGTCAAAATCCGCAACTGTATCACTTGATCAACGCCAACCAGGAAGAGTTCCTCGCCCTACTTAACGAGCCTCTTCCGGAGAACATCGGTGATCTCATGGCAGACTATGGCGATGGCGTCGCAGAACTGCAGGGTGGTGAAGACGGAGAGTCTATGCAAATAGAACTTTCTCAAGAAGAACGTGACACGGTTGACCGTCTCGCTGGTTTAGGATTCCCATTAGAAATTTGCGTCGAGGCGTACCTTGCGTGCGATAAGAACGAACAACTGGCTGCGAATTATTTACTCAATCTCGCAAACGGCGGTATGGAGTAAAATCCAACTTCGTCCGCGTCGTATTCAGAAAGAAATGACAGCCAAGAATTTACTACACACTTGTAATGCCGATGTACTTTCGAAAATCGTGTTCTTCGCGTCTGTTTACAATTTCCTAAGAGCTAAGGAGAGAAACCTTGGTCAACAAAGCTGACATGTCGTTGTACGCGTCGGTTTCTTCGAATCCATTCTTCTCTCCAACCTTGACGACGGTCTTGAGATGAAGCCGGACGCTGTCCGCATTTCCTCCGCGGCCCGCTTCAATGTCCGCCAACAGTCCCTCAACCATCAATTTCGTCGCTTCGGCGTAGTCGTTGTATGGTTCGAGATCCTTGCGCCAGCCAGAAGAGTCGAGAGCTCGGACGCACTTTAGTCGCGCCTCGCTAGCTTCGTCGTACTCGCCTAGGGTAGACTTGAACTCAGCCATCAAGCCCCATATTTGCGACGTCTCCTGGACTTTACGTTCGCCTACGCTCCCGCCGGTCGCCGCACGGACGAGAACTTGTTCAAACGCCGCTTCGAGTTGGAGAGCAATTCTTGGCATGCCGGACGGGTGCGCAGACTCTGTCTTCGGCGCGTATGATAACGTCGGTAGATCCATACCAGAAAAGGCGGAGAGCATGTCTGCGGCCAAATCGCCCATCTCTGTGTTTGCCCAAGATTCCTCCTCCTCGTCCATCTGTTTCGCCTCATCAGCTTCCCAGTTTGCGGCATCGATCACCCATTTGGCTCCGTTCGGATCTTTGCGAGCTTCCTTGACGCGCTCTAACAGGGTTTGCATCGTTTCAATGTGCACGCGAGCTCCTTGCGTGAGCTCGAGCACTTTCATCAACGCCAACGCGCTCGTGGCAAACTTACCCACCTTGGCGCACACCATGGCGTGGTTTTCCCACGTGTGCCAGCTCGTTCGCTGGTGCTTGATGGCTTCACACAGTGCCGTGTGTGCAGCGGTGAAACGACCGAGACGAATGCTCAATGCCGCGACGTTGTTCCAAGCTTGCCCGTTCTCCACGTCAATCTGCGTGCAGCGGACGAAAGCCGCGAGCGCCTCATCGGTCCTACCGCACTTCAAGCAGGCGTATCCGCCAGAGAACCAACCGTCTGGGAAGAGTGGATTGATCTTCAGCGCAGCCGTCCAGTGATCCGCCGCTGACGCCCAGTCTTCTCTCGCAGCGGCTCGACGAGCGAGCGAACGTCTTGCACGCGCGTTGCGTTCGCCGCTCACCTCCCACGCTTTCCAGTAGTGCTGCTCGTCATCGAGAGCGTCTCCGAGAGCACACCAAAGCTTTGGATTGCGGTCATCCGCCTCGAGACGACGTCGGACTAAATCAGCGGCCTGCTGCTTCTTTCCGAGCAAGCTCAGGCAAACGATGAGAGAGTCCCACAGCTCAACCTCCTCAAAGAGATCGAGCGCGGCGCCCACCATGCCGATGCTCACGAGCTGCTCGCCGAGCTCCTTCTTCAAGGTGGATGCCGGGGGGAACCAAGTAGAGAAGATGTACCGCATTCGCGATGAAACTGGCGGATCAGGCTTCTCCAAAGTTTGAACGAGATCCTCAAGCATCAAAAGTGAGCGCTCTCGCGTTCTCGCTCTGTCCCGTTCGTGCCTGGAGCGCAACACCGCCGCCGCCGCGCGAATGATGGGTTGCGATTTTTCCTGAGCACCGACAAACTCCGTGTATGGCGCCATTTCATAGCTACGTAAGCCGTCGTCGGCCTGCTTTTTCCTCACAGTGATGGCTGCAGCAAGTAAGATGGCTTGCGCTGCGGCGGGTAATTGGCGAGGCGGCAGCTGTCCCTCCAACAAACGCGGTCGCGTCAACACCTGACTACCATCTTCGCTCAATCCAGTCAATTCCGTCGCGATGCGAGCCATTGCCTGGGACTTGTCTTCCAGCTCTAATTCGTCTTCTTTGATGGAGTTTTCACCTTCGTCGTCGCTGTCACCCCAGTCATCCGATTCTAAATCCACATCGAGCACGAGCTGCGATTTCGCATCCTGCTGATGAATTGTCCTGTAACCTAAAGCACCCGAAATCTGGTGGCGCACCCCAAGCGCCACGGCAGCCCCACGTTGCATGATGTATGCGCTATCGACGTGCCCGTATTGGTGTTCCATGAGCGACGCTTCGAGTCTCGCCATGGATTCGACGACGACGTCCTCCTTGCGCTTCGTCGCGCCCTCAATTTGAACTGGAGCAAAGGTGGCGAGGATGTACGAGTGAAGTCCTAGAAGAGCACCTCTCAAGCTCGGTGAGTGTCCGGCGAGCGTACGTTGGTGCGTGATAGCGGCTCGGGCCGCCCACCACGCACAAACGGCGTTGTGCGAATCACGCTTCATCACGCCGAGTTCCGTCGGCATGGCTGCTCGAGCGCCCTTCAGCGTCAGCGCTGGTACATCGAGCGCGCGCACCCACTCGAGCGACGCGTCAAATCGGTCGAGCAATAATATCCTCGCTAGTAATAAGTACTGCGGCATGTCGCAACGCCCGACTAAATCCTCTCCATCCAACGATAAACGTTCTCGCGCGTATGCGTCCCAAGTGGCGTTCGTCTCCTTTGACGCGTCCGGCGCGAACGGCGTCGATGAACTTCGAGCCGTTCGCGGTCCAGTCACCGTGGCTTGCACGAACGCGTACAATGATGCCACTCCGGCGCACAGCATCGTGATGGACACGTCGTCGTCGCCATCACCGACGGTGGCTGCTCGTTCCGTCACTTTTTTCGAGATGGCGGCGTAGTGCGCCGAAACGTCCGTCGACGCGTCGAGAGAGACCTCGTCGAGCCCGAGCGCGGCGCGCACGATGGGCCGATCTAATACGGCGCGGTACTCGCCGTTTTGAATGAGACGGACGAGTTCGATCGCGTCGGTAGAGGGCGTCGAAGCACCGGCGCTCGTCCTTGCGTCCCCTCCCGAAGTTTCCGCGTGCGCAGCCGTGCGCCTGCTGAACGACGTCAGCAGAACGTCAACGCGGAGACTCGCAAAGGTGGTGACGGTCATCTTGCTTGCTGCGACGATGACGATCGTCGCGCGCGCCGCGTGTTAGAGAGTGAGGTGGTTCAACGTTGAGTTGTGTGAGTTGTTTACAAGCGAAAGCTACTAAGCATTTTCAATCAAAAAGCTGAAAACGTCTGAGAGAGAGACGACGCCTTCGACGACTTTCGTCACCGGGTCGACGACTATAAGTCGGCGAATGTTCGGGAGCGACAACATCTCCAACGCCGTGCGTAAGGTGTCGCCTCGGACGCACGTGCTGAAGCGGCCGTAATGCGTGGATGAAGGATCATTCTGTTCGTTGAGAGCCGTCGGGCGCAATGCACCGAGCGCTTGGGCGACGCTCATCTCACTTATAGAAGCCCTGTACGCACTGTTCGCTGCCAGGCGAATGACATCACCGCGCGCGTATAAATCCATCAAGACTCCGTGCTCGTTGACGATCGGCAGCGCCGAAATGCCGTGCAACACATCGAACACTTGCTCAATCGATGCGCTCGGTGTAACAGCCCGGATCGGGTACAATTCCTTCACTAAATATTGTTCGTCGATGCCGGCTGGGAGCGGAGGAATTGGCTTAGACCGCGATCCTCCGTAGCGCTCGGTCCAGGTACCGATGGGAAGAGCGCCGATCGGTTGCGAGAACAACGGCAGCGCACTCGGGATGCCTCTAAAGTGTCTGTTCAAGCACGCCAAAACCTCCGCGAGGTTCGTCATATGCAATAACTGCGGGCAGTCTGTCGTATTAGAAGTCGACGCGGATCCCCCAGCCGGGCACACCGAGCCGTGGGATAATACAGGAACGTTGTGCACTCCAGCCTCCGTCATGGTGAGCGCCACGTGGTACAGCGAGTCTTCGGGACGGACGCTGATGAGTGGTTTCATCGTGATGCCCTCCCTTTCGTACTCTTCACGGATGAATTGGATGCTGTACTCGTCGAGGTCGTCGTCGGTGAGATCCTCGCGATCAGACAGAGCCGAAGTGAGGCGTCTCATGATGTCTATGAAATCTCCCGCGCTGAGCAATCCGATGAAATCGCGAGTCTTCTCGTCCCAAAGCGGCGCGGCGTAGATGCCTTGCTCATAAAAGGCGTGGAACGCTTGCCGGACCGGTAACGCTGTGTCTAACACGACGACTTTATTTGACTCAGGGATGAGCTCGTATGCGGTGTGCTTTTGCAAAAAGTCCATCACCCTCGCCCCGCTCGTATCACCCTCTCCGCTCTGCGCCGACGCAGCCATCGCCGCGCCTGGACCGTTAGTATCCATACTCGTCCTTCTCGACTTCAAAGCCCCAGACGAACGGGTCGTCGCGGCATCTCGTCCGCCCCCATCATTCATCCAGTCCATACCGCCGCTCTCACCGCTCGCCGCCGCTCTTGAAGCTCCTGGTACCGGCATAGGTGCAGATCTCGGCACCACCTCCGCCTGCGTCGGCGCATTCTGCAGCGGGGGTGTTTGTCCACCGCTCGGTTTCACGTACAACCAATTGTTGACGTTCCCCAAAGGGTCTTGTATGAACGCCTGACTCTCGTCGTGCCTCCACTGTCCGTCGACGATAAACTTATACTGGTGATACCCCGGCGGAAGATCGCACACCACCGTAAACGTTCGCCCCCCGTCCGTGTTTAACTCTTGCGCCATCGGTACCGTCTCCAACCAATTCGTAAACGACCCGCACAGGTGCACGTTATCCCCTCCGCACAACCACGAGAAACGCGTCGGAAACACCTCGCCGGACGCGCCTCCTCCTCCTCCCGCGTTCGGCGTCCCCGGCGCCGGGAACCCACCGCCATCGCCACCACGCGCGCGATCAATCGATCCTCGCGTCGTCATCGCGGCGTCACGTGATCACCGCCTTGACCGAAACCCGAGCGCGTTCGTCGTTCGTTTCCGAGGATTTTCGGATTGTTGGTTCGTTTTACGAACCGACCCCTCGCCTTGACGTCCTGCGTCGCGTTCGCGCGTCGCGTTGCGAATCCCTCGTCGATCGGTGCGCGCGTTCGATCGATCGCCTCCGACGTCGGTCCCCCGTCGCGTCGGCGTTCGGACGACTCGGCGCGCCGAGCTATCGCGAGAGGCACAGGCTGTCCACGTGTGCGTACGCATACTCTGGTGGCGTCACCATGTACACTTTGGTTACTATGACGGTCCATGAACCACGGAATAGACACGGACACAATTATGTTTACATACCCGGCACAGTACAGACCCGCCGAACCATCAGCCGGGTCCTCGCGCGCGCGGCGCCAGGTCCTCGCGCGCCGACGCGACGATGCCGACGGAACTCCCGTACGGATGGAGCGAGCGCTCGAACCAACTCCCCGTCGGTGACGCCGTCGCGGCGAACTTCGTCGCTCGCGGGGCGTACGCCGTCGGGGACGCGCGAACCGACGCGAGCACCTGGTTGAGCAGCGAGCAAGTGCAGGCGCACTGGTTCGCGAGAATAGACGCCGAAAAGCGGGAGCGCGACGCGTCGAAGGGCGACGACGGCGAGGGCGACGACGGTGAGGACGACGACGGCGCTCGCGACGGACGAGCGGCTCGATTACCGTCGGGTTGGGAGGAGCGTCAACGCGCGCGCGCGGCGGAGGCGGAGCGGTTCGCCGCGACGCCCGACGCGTCCGCGTCCGCCGCCCGCGTCTCCGCCGAGCTCGCGCTGGTCCGCTGCGCCACCGCTCAGCTCGAATCAATCGCGTCCGTGCTCACGAACGCACGCGCGGTTTTACCAGACGAAGACCGCGCGGCGTTTTCCGCCGCGGTCAAGCGTTCGTCCGACGCCGTGCTTCGAGCCAGACGCTGAGACGGATGATATCCGCCGGCGCGCACAGCGTCTTTCCGCGAGCGCGAGAAAAGTCACTCGCGCCGAGTAGTCGTTTTAGTGTTTAGTTTTCATCCGTTCATTCGTTGATTCATTCATTCACTCGCTCGCTCGCTCGCTCGCACTCGCGGGAAGACTCGACGATGAATGAGTCAGTCGCACCTAAAGCTCTCCTTGGCCACCTCATACTTAAGTACCTTGAATCCCCAACATCGAATCGAGGGTTCGCTCACCATGTACTCAACCCTTTTCTTTCCCATGTGAGGGCGAACGAAGAAAACGAACCGAACCGAACCGAACCGAACCGAT
>Ga0181600_10002183_pt1 | contig 15232 bp, 11 predicted proteins | sample 041ome_2_FD_132982 | JGI IMG/M metagenome (GOLD analysis project Ga0181600, IMG submission 132982) | Coastal salt marsh microbial communities from the Groves Creek Marsh, Skidaway Island, Georgia - 041406US metaG (megahit assembly) | ecosystem: Environmental > Aquatic > Marine > Intertidal zone... | reverse complement strand
TGACGTCTCAGCTGACAGTTGAGTTTTAAAAGTTGAGTGAAAATGCTCGTGATGAAATGAAATCTGATTTTGTGACAACCGGGCGATCTACTACTTTCGACGTCTGTTTGTGGCGACGTGACGCCTCTCGTTGGGGTTGCGGCGGATATCGCCGCCGCCGATTTCGTACACAGTTTTCTGATTGGAAAAGTGCTTGGTGTCGGCGTACGATTCTTCGTTGTATTCGGCGCTAAAGACATCCTCGCCCACCTGTTTCTTCGTGAGACGAACGCCCATGAGTTGATCCTCGCGGAGAATGAGCTTTTTGGCGTTGCGTCCACCCTTGGGGGCGGGGAGTGTGTACTTGGAACCGCGAAGGACAAACTTTTTGCGGACGCCGAATTGTTCGACGCCGTCGCGAGTAACCGTGTGCTCCACTTTTTGGAGAGATTGGTTGCCGCATTTGGGACAGAACATCCTGCTGAGGTTTCGGGTGATCTCTTGGCACGCGTGGCAACGGAGAACCCATCTTCGGAGGTGCTCGATGCGCATGCCGTCCGGGGCGACGAGCTTCATGCCCATCTGCAGGATGACGTTTTGCATGGCGTAATCCGCGGTGATCGAGGAAACGCACGACTCGAGCTCCACCTCCTCGTCGTCGTCGTCACCGTCTTCGACGTCGTTCTCGACACCCTCCTCCATCTCACCCTTGGAGGTGAAGAAATCCGCGGCGCGCTTGCTCGCCTCTTCCAAATCCACCGCATCACTCGGCGACGCGGCGGCGCGTTCGGCTTCCATCGCCCGCCGCTCGTCTTCAGCCTCTTTACGTCGCTCCTCCCTCTTCGCCCTACGCACTCTGGTGGTGCGACTGATGGCTGGTTCCCATCCGTCGTCGTCTCCCGTATCTTTATCTATGTGCGTCTGCGCCGTCAACGCCTCGGCAGCCTTTTCCCTCAACGCTCTCGCCTTTTCCTCTTCCTGCTCGCGGCGTTCCTTTTCGGCGGCGCTCTCCCGCTCGCGTTCTCTGACTTCATCCTCTTCCTCCGCCACGAGGTTCGTCGCACGCATAGATTCCAGAAGCGCGCGCTCGGCTTCTTCTTGTTTCTTATTCATCTCGTCCAACTCTTCCCAATCGTCCGCGTTCGGCACGAAATCCCACCCGGGTTGCTTTGAAAACCGATTCGTACTCTTCGAGTGCGTCCTCAGCGCCGCCGGCTCCGTCCTCAAGTGCTCCACCCCGTGGTTCACCATCTCCAGTTCGTACGCCAAAGCGATGAGTTTAATATCCACACCAGAAAGCGCCGCTAAATCCCCCGTTTTCGCCGCGAACCGTTTCACCGCATCCAACGCTTCTTCGCTCGGTTCGCTCGTCGTCAGTTCCACCGGAAGCGCCCGCAACGCCTCTCGCCCCTTCGCGTCGCGAATTTCCGCTCGCACCTCCTCCACGGTGACGCACACCGCGTCGAGATGTTCGAGACGGAACCCTTTGATCACCGCGTTGGCGTCCACGACCGCTTTTCTCCGCGTCGGGTCTCGCAGCGCCGACGCCGTGGCTTGAGCCGCCGCCACTTCTTCAGCCGTCGCAGACGTGCCCGCGTCGTCGACGGGGGCGTCCGCGCGCACGATGTTGGACCACGCCGACGACATGCCGCCGTTGTGTGTCTGTGTCTTCTCAGCGGGGTGGCGCGGGAGGTTCGGTCGTCGTCTCTCAACGCGCGTTCGCGTGTGACGATGCGCGGAGTGAGTGGAGGAGCTTTTCTGGATGAGAACAAGCGCGAAGCCGGACGGATTGATTTTGTTACGTGTGTTGTATCTTCTAATAAAACGATGGTGTGCGTGTGTGTTTCTGTGCGTGTGTTCGTGATGTGCCTATTCTTCGAGCACGGCGCCGGCTTGAATCTGACCCCAGCCAATCAAGCGCCAGTGCTTTTCAATTCTTCTGGACAGGGCGACCTTTTCGCCCACCTTTGTGCACACGGGCGAGGTGAGCTGAAGCTTGGCGAGATCCCCCTTGACGGCGACGACGCGAGCGCCGGTACACATGGAACCAATGTTGAGCATTAGGACTTCGCTCTTGGCGAGCTTGGACACCTTGCCTTGACGCTCGGAACCTTGGGTGCGAACGCCGAGGAGACGACGGAGAAGGAAAAAGTTGACCTCGAGCTCCGTGTAGACGTCGGGAAGCTTGCCGACTTCGCCCAACACTTGACCGACGAGACGATCGGCGCGAGTGAGCGTCGGATCGCACGAGGTACCGACACCGATCAAACCACCGGGGACGGCGTATTGGAGCAAGTTTTGCTCGGCAAACAGGGAGACAACGCGCGTCATGATGGGCTTGCACTTGATCTTCCCGTCGGCGTCCTTGGTGACAATACCCGGTCGCACCTCAACGTCTTGTCCCACCTTTAAAACGCCTTGCAAGATAGAACCACCGGCGACGCCGCCTTGAATTTCGTCAACTTCGGCACCTGGTTTGTTGACATCGAAAGAACGAATGACAATCATGTTTGGCGGATCGATAAAGTTGCGCTCTGGAATGGGAATCTTCTTGCAAATGTACTCGCACACGACGTCAATGTTGTACTTCAACTGCGCGGAAATCGGAATCACCGGCGCCCCATCCGCAATCGTCCCCTGAATAAACTTGCAGATGGTATCGTACTGGTTCGCCGCCGCGTTCTCCTGCACCAAGTCAATCTTATTCTGCAAAATAATAATGTGCTTCAAGCGCATAATTTCCACCGCCGCCAAGTGCTCGCTCGTCTGCGGTTGCGGACACGTCTCGTTACCCGCGATGAGCAACAGCGCACCATCCATCACCGCCGCACCGTTCAACATGGTAGCCATGAGAATATCGTGACCAGGGCAATCAACAAACGACACGTGACGCACCAACTGCATCTTCTTATCCTCGAATCCCTTCACTTCGCACGCCGGCGAGTCCTCCTTGGTCGAGCTGTACGCCCGGTAGCAATCCGGTCTCGGGCACTTTTCATCCTCACACTTGTAAATCTTCGCATTCGCGTATCCCAATTTGATGGTAATGTTACGCTCCAACTCATTCTTAAATCGAACCGTCTGCACACCCGAGATGGCTTTCACGACGGTCGATTTACCGTGCGCTACGTGACCGATGGTACCTATGTTGATGGTCGCCTGGCGCGAGATCACCTCTGGGCTCAGCGGCGTCAACGCGCTCACGTCGAGCGTTTTCAAATCTTGCACCGAGAGTCCATCCGGACCGACGGTATACACCATTTTCTACGTCACACGCTTCCCCTATTCGCGCGTCTGTTCCGCTCTCGAACGAACGAACGGATGGAACGAACCTCGAAAGAGTTGTTCAAAAACCCTCAAGCGCAGAGGTTGCTTTTCCCTTCCCTATCGCTCCTATCGACGACGACGGGCGTCGCGTCGCGCTTTCGAAACGGTAAAGTCTTCTTCGCGCGCGCGTTCGGGAGTGCGGACTGCGTCGAGCGGTGGGCGCGTCGACGGCGGTACCGGCGTGTGACGACAAAGTCGCCAGGTTCGATCCGCCTGGGGCCTCGTGTTTTAGCATGACTATCTAGTTTGTTTGTTAATCGAGTTCGTGGGTCTTTAGTACGAGTAAAGCTTCGTTCGGACATTCAGAGTGACCTTTCGAGCTGACGGTTAAGAGGCTCGACCGCAGAACGCGACGGAGAAGGGTGACGCGACGACGACGCGTGGGACGCGTGGAACATAGGTCGTTCGTCGTGTTTGGTTTAAATCGTCCTCGGGATTTCGCGGCGAGCACGGTGTGTTTGATTGATTCAATCATCGTTTGGAGTGGATTGGACTCTCTGTCGCACGCACAACCATGAAACGCGACCGTGAGGACGCGTCGACGTCGACGGTGGATGAGAGCGCGGAGCGGGCGAAAGTGACGTTGGCGCGCGAGATCGCGGCGGCTCGGGCGGAATCGCTGGCGAGGCGTAAATCGACGTGGTTGGACGCTGAGGGAGAGGTGGAAGCGGGTCCCGGCGGGCGTCGGACGGAGATCAACTTCCCCGGGTCAAAGGAGGAGTACGAACAGTTGTTGCTCGAAGCGAGCGGATCCGGAGGGTTGACGAAGGAGACTCTGGAGAAGAAGCTTCGGAAAGGGGACGAAGGCGAGGGTGATGACGAGGTGGAGTGGAACGTGGCGGCGGTGATTGTACCAGAGCACGGAGCGGCAGAGGAAGAAGAAGAGAAGCCGAAACCGGTCGCGTCGGGGACTTGGGTGCAGTCGTACGACGCGGAAAGCGATGAGTTTTACTATTTTCACTCTGAGACGCACGAGACGACGTGGGATCGGCCGGAAGGGGTTGAGATTATACCGGACGAGCCGGCGGCTGCGAAAATAGCAGAGGATGAAAAAAAAGCCGTACAGGAGAAAAAAGCGGCGAGAGCGAGAGCGTTCGCCGAGGCTCGGACGGATGCCGACGTCACGAGGGAGGCGCTCATCGCGCTGAAGAAGCACACTTCCGTCGACGTCACGCAGGTGAAGCTTCCGTCGATGAAGTCGTGGTATTACGAGGACGACTCTGGGGATTGGCAAGGCCCGTTCACCGCCGCTCAACTCATGGGCTGGCGCTCGATGCTTCCGATGGAGCTTCGTTTGTTTGAGCACGGCGACGAAGAGTCTGTGACGACACTCGCGGATGTGTTGGGTGACCGCCCGTTGATTGGTCAATGCGCGGCTTTGGGTATCGTTTTGCCACCTCGATCGACGGCGGCGCACGCGCAATACGCTCTGCGCGAAGGTCGCTCCGAGAGCGCTCTTCCTGAGGACGAAGGCGATGCCCAGCAGGTTGCCCCTCAGAATGACTGGGCACAGGCTGTCATGGATGGCTTGCCGCCGGAGCAAGCGATCATGCGCGGCGCTGATCCAGCTGAGATAGCACGAAAGGTACTCGAACGCCGTGAGGCTGTGGCTCAAAACCAATACGCGGCCTCGGGAGTTTACAACAAGTTCCTCAACAAAATCATGGATGAATCAAAAGTTTCCAAGCCAACGTCTGTGTACGGCGACATTGGCCTCGATCGATACGTGGATACGACGACGTTCGAGCAGGCGCTCTACGATATGAAGAATCGCAAACATGTCAAGCTCACCGCGAAGCAGATAGCAAAGCTCAAAGAGCGCAAGCGAAAGCTCAAGGATAAGTTCAACAACGAGTGGTTGCGTAAGGATGATTAGATTTGCGATCCAAAAGGAGCCTCGGCTCGTCGAGACGCATAAACTAGAAGGATGTAACATAAGGCGCGCGTTTAGAAAATTAATTACACAGGCAAAATCAAAGACTCGAGAGTCCAGTCGTTTGTTTGAACGCGTCGTTATACGCCGTGTAGTTCGGGTCGTTGTACCAAGCCTCCAATTCTTTGCGTCTGCGTTCATCCTTCGTCGTATCTCTGTATCTCCACATCCCAGCCAAGCCGCTCCCTAGGACGGAATGCACCGTAGCGGATATGGCGCACGGCACGGCGACGAGAGGATCGCCGAAGTGGGCAGACGCGAGCACGACACCGAGCGCAGAGTTTTGCATGCCGACTTCGATACTCATCGTACGGGACGTCTTGGTAGAGAACCCCGCCCATCGGGAGAGGGCGTACCCGAGAGAAAAGCCCATGGAGTGCAGGAGTGCGACTGAGCCAATGAGCGTCGGTCCCGCCGCGAGAATTTGTGCAGACGTTCTACCGATGATAGACGAGCAAATCAAAGCCACGGTGAGAACGGCGATGACCGGAGCAAAGGGTTCGATCTCTCTGCTCAACTTGGGGGCGTACTTTTTCAGTAAAAGCCCGGTGATCACCGGTAAGAGCACAACCTTGCACGTGGATAAGAACAAACCAAATCCATCCACCGGAACGATGGTCCCCGCGAGTTGTTGCGTGAGCATCGGCGTCATGATGGTCGCCATGAATGTGCTGACCGTCGTCAGCACGACACTCAGCGGCACGCTCGCGCCCGCAAGATAGGTGACGACATTCGAAGCCGTGCCTCCCGGGCAGCACCCGACGAGGATGAGCCCCGCAGCGAGCGAAGAGTTGGAAAGAAACAACTTTCCGACGAGAAACGCCAGCGTGGGCATGATGGTGTACTGCAGAGACACTCCCATGAGAATTTTCCACGGTGTCGACAGCACGCCCTTAAAATCCTTAAAATCCAACGTGATTCCCATCCCGAGCATCGTCACCGCCAGCGCATACGTCACGGCGTCACCCCGAAACCAACTCACCGTCGCCGGCGCCGCCAACCCGAGCACCGCACCCACCGCCACGAACGCCGGAAAGTAACTCGTCCCCTTGTCACAAATATCCACGATTCTTTCCCGCATCGTCTTGGGCGTATCGACGAAGAAGGAGCTCTCTTGTCCGGATTCGTGCGTGCTCCTCCTCCTACCCGCGTCGCGTCTTCGTCGTCCGACACCACGAACCAAGGCGCGTCGTTCGACGCCCTCGGACGCCATCTTGCATCGCACCACTGCCGCATCGCATCGTGCCCGCGCGCACCCGTCGCCAACGCGTCGCGGGCGTCGCGCGTCGATGCCCAATTCGTTTCGGTAGAAGTGCTGACTAGACGCACTCTTCGTCGTCGTCCCCCGCGCGGCGACGCCGCGAAACGTCGTCGATGACGTCGCCGTCGTCGTCGTTCCAAAGGAGAGCAGCATGGATGCCCGTGCGGTGTTCGCGCCGTCGAACCGTGCGTGCGTGCGGCGCTCAGTGTCGTTGTTCTGGAACACAGTGTTGAGATAACATTCTAGTCCGAGAGTCGTCACAAACGCGCGACGCCGACAGTCGAACACACGACCGAGCGCGCGCGTGGAAACGTTGGTAGACGGAAGACGACCGGTCGGCCGATCGGTGATTCACGCAACGCATCGAGCGGGAATCGTGAAACCGAGACTACGCGCGAGATAACCAAATCCACCAATCCAAAAGTTGAACGAAGCTTCTGGAAGACGAATCGGATGTCGACAGCGGAGGACGACGAAGCGATGGCGCGACGACTCGAGGAAGAGGAACGAGAGGCGGCGCGCGCGATGGGGACAAACCGGGAAGCAATTCGGAACCGACACGAGGTGGAGGCGAGAGACGCCGAAATAGCGAGACGGTTGCAAGAGGAGGAAGCGCGCGGAGCGGCGGCAGACGCGGGAACGAATTTGTTCGGAGGACTCGTGGCGTCCATGTTTGGGGCGGCGCTCGATGATTTTGCTGCGGCTAGTGAAAGACGACGGCGTGGGGCGGAAGGGAGTGCGGATACGACGCGCGAAGAGAATGAGGGAGAGGATGAGCGCGGGACGACGAGCGCTTTTTCGCACGCTGGGCACCATTTTACATCGGCACAACACGAATTCGACCACGTGAGGAGAAACTTTGAAGGCATCGTAGAGGGAATGATGGGTGGTGACGTACCCTTTGGCGCTGGTGTCGGTCGCGGAAGCGAAGGACTACACCAAGAGCGAGAAGCAAGAGGAGAACCTGAGAGGCCGCGGAGAATAGCGTTTGAGATACCCATCGGTAGAAACGGGGAGACGATGGTGCTGAACCCAGATGAAATCTTCGGTGGGATGGATGAGTTTTTCGGTCGTCATGGAATGCCCGGAAGCATCATGGACATGTTGAACTCGTTGTCGGGGATGAACTTTACAGGGAACAATTTTAACAGAGGCACGACCGAGCAACAACGAGACGCGATTCCGGTTTGTAAGTATTCTCGAGCACCGGGAGATACGGAGAACGCGACGTGTTCCGTGTGTCTGACGGAGCTCGAAGAGGGCGAAGACGTCAAGATTTTGCCTTGCAAGCACATTTACCATCCGCAGTGCATCGATCGGTGGTTGGAACGATCCAAGCTGTGCTGTGTGTGTAAAACTGACGTACTCAGAGGTCCAGAAACGAGACGTCCCGGGTGTTCTTAGTATACGCACATCGCGACCGACGAGAGTTGGTTCCGCGTAGTTTTCTTCTTTTAGTTTTACAATTCATTCGCTCGCATCAATCGCATCAATCCTTTCGTTCCGAGCGTGCATACCGTACGTGTGATTTCTTCTCATACTCGTCTCAGGCCAACATGAAGTTTGGGACAAAGGCGCGTTTCTTCGCGCCAACGCCCTTCGTGTCTTCTTTGTTCAACTCTTTCGCGTTTTGTGCGTCGCACACCTGCATCGTGATGACCTGGAGCGCGGTTCGGCATCGCTCGTCCCAGGCTTCGCGCTTTCTTTTCGCTTCCTCTTGCCACGTGCGCCTGCGCGGCGGCGAGAACACCACGCCCTCCTTCGCGGCGACGAGCCGCACTGATGGTTGTTTTGTACTAGTCGGCGTTCGTACTTTTACCTCATTAGCGTTCACGCGAACCTTGAGTATGTGTTCGACGACTTCACCCACTCCGAAGCTCTCCTCGTGCGCGGCGTCGCCTTGAATTTCAAACATGGCAATCGCCGCATCAGAGTTCTTCCCCGTGCACAACCCCGCAAAGTGCACGCTCGGATCTCTCGACTCTTCTTGGTCGTCTCCAGACATGCGCGTGTTCCCCATCACGATGCCCGGTTGAACCGCCCGCACGAAATCCTCCAGCTCGTTGTACGGCGCGTGGAGCGAGTACGCGACGGAAAGTATGCACCCCTCTTCGGCGTCCGGGTCCGCGGCGTCCGCTCCGAGCTCAGACATGGAATCGCGCAAGCCCTCTTCGTTCCGTCTCGCGGTCTCCATCGAAATCGGGTCGTCTTCGCGCCCTCTCACCGCGCTCCAACCCGTGGGCAAGATTGCTATCGGTGGCCTATCGCCAAATTTTAAACCTTCGACGAGCTTGCGAAGCGTCTTTGGTCTCACGTGCTGCTTCGGCACGCATCGAATGTTCGTGCGTTTACACTCATCCATGGACTCGTTCAAAGATCGCCTAATCAGATACCCAAACTCGCAGTCTCGCGTGCCGACGAGAAATCGGTTATACTCTTTCGGCAAGTGTCGATTATTCGCCATCTCCACCGGTTTACCCAACGCCGCCGCCACCGCGCACGCCAAATCCTCCTTACCCAAAGAATCAACCCCGAGCAATATCGGACGATCACCCCCGTATTTCGCACACATCTCTACGATTTCTTTCGTCGCCTCCCGTCTCCCTTGAAACGTGCACTTCGGATTGGCGTACGTGTTATCGAGCATCAGCACGTCCACCGGCGCTCGCGTCACCGCCGTCGGCAACGCCTCGCGCGTCGTCAAATCCTCCCTTCTAAAATCCCCCGTGTGCAACACCCGTCCCATCGGTCCGTCGAACAAAAACATCACCGCCCCTGGACAGTGTCCCGCGTCGATCACCGTCACCGACACGCTCGAGTTCGCCGTCAACAGTATCGAGTGCGTCTCCCCGACTTCCAGCTCCTTGACGTGTCTCCCCAGCGTCGGCCACTTGCGCGACAACAACTCCTTCGTCGTCGCCGAGCAGTGTATCCTCGCCCCCACGCACGCCGGCGCCCAGTTCCTCCGATCCAACCCGACGACGTGATCGGCGTGGGCGTGGGTCAAAAAGTACGCTCGGACGTCCCGACGCGACGACGCGGTCCAGTGGTCGACGCTCACGGACGCGTCCGGGGAGACTCGAAACGTCCGAGCGCGAAGTCCCACCGTCGCCATGACGGACGTCACACCGCGCGTTTACGAACACACACAGACACACACGCGCGAGACGAAGAGAGAGGACGACGCCGACGTCGCGGACGCGAACTCGGACGCCGTCGACGCCGTCGTACCGCGTCGTCGTCGTACCGCGTCGCGACCCAACGCGATGTGAGGCGTGCCCAGTTCCGTTTGAATCGCGCGATTCATATAAAAGACCCAAAAGTACCAATCGTCTAAAAACGTGAACGGACGTATGTTCATTTAATGGTCTTAAATGAGATAGATTACGTAAGAAGGTCCCGCGTCGACGTTTCGGATCTGTGCTTCGACGCGACAGTGCGCGACGCCGCGGTCGGGTTCGACGACGCGCGAGGGGATCGAAGAGAGAGAGAGAAAGCGCGTGGTGCGTCGCGACCGAGTCGTCGGGATCGTTGGGATCGTCGGGTGCGGTACCGCGTCGTGAAGAGCCGTAGATTGGTCTCGATCGAAAGTCGCTCCTCGGTCAAGGCGGGATGGATTTGGACGCGGCGTTCGACGCGGATCAGACGTCCGCGCTCGCGGAACTGGAGTCGGCGCCGCTGGATGACATCCTCGCGCGATCTAGAATGCTCGAACACGAGCTCCGGGTGCTCCGGGACGAGTCGAACCGGCTCAACTTGGAGTGCCAGTCGGAAAACGAACGCGTCAAGGAGAACAAGGAGAAGATCAAACTGAACAAGCAGTTGCCGTACTTGGTGGGACACGTGGTGGAACTCTTGGATTTAGCGCCCGAGGAAGAAGAGTTGGAGGACGCGGCGACGGCGGATGTGGACGCGCAGAGGAGCGGTAAGGCGGTGGTGTTGAAAACGACGACGAGACAGACGATATTTTTACCCGTGGTGGGGTTGGTGGACGCCGAGGCGTTGAAACCGGGGGACCTGGTCGGGGTGAATAAGGATTCGTATTTGATTTTGGATACGCTTCCGGCGGAGTATGACTCGAGGGTGAAAGCGATGGAGGTTGATGAGAAACCAACGGATGATTACACCGATATCGGGGGTTTGGAGAAGCAGATTCGGGAGATGAAGGAGGCGATCGTATTGCCGATGACGCACGCGGCGAAATTCGCAAAGCTCGGCATTCGACCGCCGAAAGGGGTGCTCTTGTACGGTCCTCCGGGTACGGGGAAGACGCTCATCGCGAGAGCGTGCGCGGCGCAGACAAATGCGGCGTATCTCAAGCTCGCTGGTCCGCTCTTGGTGCAAATGTTCATCGGTGACGGCGCCAAGCTCGTGCGAGACGCCTTTGCGTTGGCCAAGGAAAAGTCGCCCGCCATCATCTTCATCGACGAAATCGACGCCATCGGTACCAAGCGTTTCGATTCCGACGCCAACGGCGATCGCGAAGTGCAGCGCACCATGTTAGAACTCCTCAACCAGCTCGATGGTTTCTCCAGCGACGATCGCATCAAGATCATCGCCGCCACCAACCGAGCCGACATTCTCGATCCCGCCCTCATGCGTTCCGGTCGCCTCGACCGCAAGATTGAATTCCCGCATCCAAACGAGGACGCTCGCGCGCAAATCATGAAAATTCACTCCCGCAAGATGAACGTCAACCCAGAGGTCAACTTTGACGAGCTCGCTCGCGGTACCGAGGACTTCAACGGCGCTCAGCTCAAAGCCGTGTGCGTCGAAGCCGGCATGCTCGCCTTGCGTCGCGACGGCACCGAAGTCACCCACGAGGACTTCAACGAGGGCATCGTTCAGGTGATGGCCAAGAAGAAGGCGGATCTCTTTTACTACGCCTAGTTAGCCGCGCGTTTTTTGTTTCTTTGCGCGCGTTCGCGCCTCCGGTCGCGTCGACGCCGTTCGAGTTTCCGTAGTAGTTTGTCATTTTAGAGTCGCAAACAGTCACGCGGTCCCACACCAGCCATGTCCCACGTCCCATGGATGGATGAAAACCCTTCCCTCGGAACCGATCTGCACACCGCGTCGACGCGTCGCGAACGACCGACGGGGGAACACCGAGCGCGACGAACGCGATGGCGGTGAAACCGAGATGGGAAGACATCGACGACGGGAGCGGAGGAGCGGCGGCGACGGCGAGCGGGGTCGCCGCGGCGACGGCTGGAGTGAAAGCGCTGGAGATCGGCGGCGGTGCGAGCGCGTCTGGAACGTCGCTTCCGCCGAATGAAAAGCACGGACCGGACGCGGATGGGGTGTACACGGTGGTGACGTACCAAGTGAACGAGGCCGGGGTGCGCACGAAGACGACGAAGAGGTACAAGACGCACGAGGTTGTGAAAAAGGTGACGCCGGGAATGTTGGAGAGGAAAACCTGGGCAAAGTTTGGAGACGCGCAGAGGTACAAACCGGGGGATGAGAGCATGACGGCGGTGTCGTTGGAGGAGATTTTCTTGGAGAAGGCGCGCGCGCAGCCGAAGAGCGAGGCGGAGAAGGCGGCGGATCCGTTGGCGGCGATGGCGAGCGCGCAGACTTCGTTGTTGGTGTGCAGAACGTGCGGCAAGAAGGGCGACCACTGGACGTCCAAGTGTCCGTACAAGGATTTAGCGAACGATGGAAGCAAGCCGCCGGAAGAGGAAGCGTCTGGAATGCCGAGACGTACGGCGGGTGGTTATGTGCCGCCGAGCATGCGGGAGGGCGCCACGGGCGCCGGGGCTACGATGCTCAACAGACGGGACGACAACTCGATTCGCGTTTCCAACTTGTCAGAGGACACTCGCGAGCAAGATTTGCAAGAGCTTTTCAGACCATTTGGTCCGGTTACGCGCATTTACGTCGCGTTCAACCGCGAAACTGGAGAATCGAGAGGCTTTGCGTTTGTTAACATGGTCAACAAAGAGGATGGCGAGCGGGCGATTGCCAAGTTGGACGGCTACGGTTACGATAACCTCATTCTTCGCGTCGAGTGGGCCGAGAAGAGACCGGAACGTCAGTAAGGAAACGATTATATGTCGGTTAAATTACATTACCGTTGCAATACAGCGATTTGTTTGTCTTAAAAAAGAAGTCCCCCATTTGTTTTTGTCCCACGTCTCGTCTACTCACGCTTTGGCTTTTCAACCGAGAGCGTGATCTCGTGCGCCTGAAACTTCGCAAAGAGAATGTAACCCACCGCGAGTCCAGCAATCACACCCAACGCAAAGGGTTTATCGCGTCTCGCGACTCGGCCGATCCCTGCAGCCTCCATCGCGGCGCACGACTGCGCGCACGTCAAGGGTCCCGGCGGCTCAAATTCTGGACACGAAGTCGTAGATCCCTTCTTACCACCCGCCGCACCCATTATCGTGCTTTCTGCGCAGACCTTACGCAGTGTCTCGAGCGGTTTCTTCCCAAACTTACGCACGAGATCCTCGACGGAGCGATCCGGGGTGACCCCGGCGAGCTCGGCGAGCGTCACCGCCGTGGCCAACTGCTCCGCCGCCTCGGGAGTGGCTCCCATGATGGCCACTGCGGAAATCGCTTGATCGAGCGCCGGCACGAGCTTTTCTACCTTTGTTTCCGTCGCGATGATTTCTTCGCGAAGCAAACGCAAACGCGGACCGTTAGCCTCACACTTTTCGAGCGCCTGCACATACGTTCGCTGCGCGGCGTTGAGCTCGTTGGTGCACTGCTCCTTGAGATTTTGCATCATTTCGAGTTGCTTTTGCTCAAACTTTGCGCGCTTACGAGAAATCTCCGCGGCGTGCGTCATCATCGCTTTACGTCGCTTCGAGTACTCGGCTTCTTCAGTCTTGGATGTCTTACCATCCTTGGAAAAGGACGTGACGCCAAAGTCATCCAACTCGTCGCACCACGGGCGGTACTGCTTGCCCTGGGACTCAAACTGCGCCTTGCGCTGCAAGTCGAGCAGGTTGATCATAAAGTCGAGGTGTTTGAGTACGGCTTCGCACTCCTCAAAGTACTCACCCGGAAGAGCGATGTTCTTCATAGCTTTGACTCTGTTTGACTCCGTCTTTGAGTTGACGATTTTGTCGACGGCATCCTTGTTGCAGTAACCACCATCCGCTCTCGTCTTGATGAGCTTTAACCGGGTCTCCTTGAGAGATTGAATGATGAGATCATCATTCGTCGGCTTGTCACCGAACTCCTTCTTGCGACAGTTGAGAGACGGCGGAGCCTTGCCGCTCTTGGCCATCTTGTTGAGATCCTTGTCGCGAGACGTCTTCCTGCCAAACTTCTTCGCGTACTCCTCCTCGAGCTCGAAAAGTTCCTTGTCCATCGTCTCCTTCTCAGCCTGAATGTGCAGAGCCTTGGCGTCGCACAGCTCTCGCTGGAGTTCCCACTGCTCGGCGAGCGCCTCTGCAATCTTACACTCGTGGTTCATTTCAGACTGCTTCGCCGCGTGCTCAAACCGCTGCTCCACGACGCGACCGCACATTTTATTCATCCGCAAATCGCACAGAGACGCGAGCGCGTGATCGTACGACGCCGCTCTCGACGCTCGGTTCGCCTTACCGAGGAGCGGGACGACGCGCGCCTCTCTCGGAAACGCCGCGTCTCCCCAGTTCACCGCTCGACTCAACGCCAGCAACGCGTTCGACTTGAACGCGCACAAAAACCTCCTCCCGGTCGGCAACCGCGCGCACGCCTCCGCCGCGTCCCTCGCCGCCGCCTCCTCCTCGATCACCACGTAATTCAACCTCTCACAAATCGCCAACGGCGCCAACGGACACGGTCCCTCCGGAAGCGCGCGAACGCTCCTCGCGAACGCCGCCGCCGCCGACTCGCGCGCCGCGCTCGCCCCACCGACGGACCCCGCCGACGGCGCAAACCGAGACGCGGTCCCGTCCCCGACCCCGCTCGCGACGACCGCGGCGCCTCCGCACACCGTCGTCAGCGCGACGCACGTCCACGCGACGCGCGTCATCAACCTCAGCGATCCGAACCGTCCAGCGCTCCGTCCCATCCTTCCCTTCGACGCCGCCCTCGACGCGATCGTCGTCGTTCGCGTCCCGCGTCCCATCGCCGCCATCGCCGCCGCCGTCGCCGCCGTCGTCCGTCCGTCCGTCCGTCGACGCGGTGTCCGGTCGCGACCGAACAAGGGTTCAGTTTTCATTTTCAGTTTCAATCCAATCCAATCCAATCCATCCTCTTCGTGTTACGCCCGCGTCGTCGTCCGTCCGGTCGTCCGGTCGAACCACCCACCCACCCGCGATCGGGTGTTTTCACGCGTCGATCGCGCGCGTCGATCGGTGAAACCACCCGTTCGATCGATCGATCGCACTCACGCACTTTTTTTCTCCATCGATGGATGATCGATCGAACGCGATATTTCGAATATTATTGCGATATTTCAAGGTTCATCTCGTCTCAGGATTTCGCCGGAGATGTATCCCTCTGAGTTCACCGATCATGACTCGAATCCTAGCTTCGAAACTTTTTGTAAGTGTTTACCAATAGATATTCAGGAATGCCAGCGTGTCAACAGAATCAGTCGAAGATGTGTTCCTGTACCAGCACGAGTCGTGACTCATCAGTACCACGCTCACCAGCGTTCGACGTGGAACGCGGCGTCAGAATTCAACACGCGGACAAGTCTCGACGCGGACGCGCGACCGGTCATCGAAGCTCCAAAGATTCAACTTTCAAAGATGAAACGATTTTCCTTCAAGTTCCTCGTTATCGCG
>Ga0181600_10002164_pt1 | contig 15285 bp, 10 predicted proteins | sample 041ome_2_FD_132982 | JGI IMG/M metagenome (GOLD analysis project Ga0181600, IMG submission 132982) | Coastal salt marsh microbial communities from the Groves Creek Marsh, Skidaway Island, Georgia - 041406US metaG (megahit assembly) | ecosystem: Environmental > Aquatic > Marine > Intertidal zone... | reverse complement strand
GCGGTGGGAGGGCGAGGGACGCTCGGGAGGATTTTGTGTGTCGGTGGGACGACGACGACGACGACGACGACGACTTTGATGTCCACATCATCATCAGCCTTGGCGTCGACGACGACGACGACGATGAATACGCGGGAAAGGACGAGAGTCGTCGGGTATGGACGCCAGAGGATACAGAGGCGAGGGGTTGGAAAGACGACGGCGATGGCGGTGAACGCGGCGGGTGAAACGAGCGGGAGACGGCCGAGGGTGGTTTTTTTGGGAACGCCAGAGTGCGCTTCAGACGTCTTGGGAAAGATTTTGGACGCGGCTGAGGCGTCTGACGCCGCGTTCGAGGTGTGTGCGGTGGTTTCGCAACCGGGAAGACCGAGAGGGAGAGGGAGGAAGAGCGGCGAGGCGGCGCCCTCGCCTGTGGCCGAGTTGGCGATGAGCCGAGGGGTGGCAGAGGAACGCGTGTTGTGTCCAGTCAAGGCAAACGAGGAGTGGTTTCTGGACGCGCTTCGGGATATGGATGTTGATTTGTGCGTCACGGCGGCGTATGGGAACTTTTTGCCGCAAAAGTTTTTAGATATTCCACGATTGGGCACGCTGAACATTCATCCGAGCTTGTTGCCGCAGTGGCGCGGGGCGGCGCCGGTGCAGCGGGCGCTCGAGAGCGGACAGAGCGAGACGGGCGTGTCAGTTGCTTACACCGTGCTTAAGATGGATGCCGGTCCCGTGCTGCGACAAGTGAAGCGACCGCTCAATGGAGATGAGAAGGCGCCGGAGTTGCTGACGGAACTCTTCGAAACAGGTGTTCAGGCTCTGTTGGAAGAGCTCCCATCCGTCTTTGCTGGCGACGCGGCGGCGCGTGCCGTTCCGCAGGGAGAAGAAACGCTCACCCACGCCGCCAAGGTTAGCCCCGAAGAAGGCGAGTTAGACTTTAGTAAGCAATCCGCGGTGGAGTGTCACAACAAGGTACGCGCGTTCGCCGGCTGGCCGGGAACCAAGGCGACGCTCAAGGTCAAGGCGAGCGGAGAAGATGAGGCAAAGGAAGTCACCTTGAAAATTATCACGACGAAAGTCTCCGACCAAGGCGATGCCAAGGCGGCGAACGGCCAAGTCGAAGTGACGAAAAAGATGTTACGCGTCCCATGCATCGATGGAAAATGGTTGGAAATTCTCGAAGTGCAACCGCCAGGGAAAAAAGCCATGCCGGCAAACTCGTACATTAACGGGATCAAAGGCGCTTCAATTTTTATCTAGTCTACAGCATTGCAATAGCTAAAATCCGGAACATATCAATAATCGTCGTCGTCATCATCTGAATCACTCGCTTGACGCATCGACTCTCCATGACGCAGAGCGCGAATGTGCTTGTGTGGGTAAGTCCTGCCGCACGTCTCGCACGGTTTGTTCACTCCAAACAACTCGCCGTCACCATCACTGTCATTTCCTTCGTCCGAGGATGCGTCGCTATCAGCCTTTTTCCCAACCTCCGCAAAAGGATGCCCCGGGACAGCGTTATGTTTGGCCAACCAACGCGTCACGCGCTCTTCGTCAAAGTCATCGGCGCCTCCAAAATCGTCGAGCGCGCACGACATGGCAGCCAGTTGACCGCGCCTGAAAACAAGCACAGCAGGAAGCGATGCGATGCGATACTGTCGCATAATGGCGGCGTCCCCGCGTGGACAGATGCGCACAAACTTGGTCTTTGGGAAAGCCGGAGCCAAATTGTCAAAAACCTCATCGATTCGAGCACATTGCTCCGCGCCTTCGAGCACCACATGCACCGCGACGCGCGAGCTCGCGCGCAGCGCTTCACCCAAAGCGCTCTCCTTCAATTCCACGTATCGAGCCCGTCGCGCCTCAGCCGCTGCATTCGCCGCTGCCCCCTTGAGTTCGCGAAGTCTCGCCTCTTGAATCTCTCGAAGCTCCGCGTCGTCGTCCTCAAAATCCGAGTTTGCCCAGTCGTCGTCGGATCCATCCGCCGCCGCCGCCTCGGCGCCGCCCACCACGCCAGCGACCAGTTTCATCCGCGCCGTACTCGCATCTACTTCACTGAGCTCGCGCAGCATTGCCGCCGCTTCCCTCTGCTTCTGCATATCCTTCTCGCAGCATCCACTCGGTCTCGGAATGTGCGCACCAGCCTCTCCCATGGCGTCCAACTCATCGTCCACCCAGGTGCGACACGCACCAGCCATGCAATCTGCACCCATGACTCTAGAATGTCGCGCGACTTAAACAAACGACCCGACAAGTCGATGAGGGATGTCTCTTCAAACTCTCACGCGCGTTTTTCGCGCCTCTGATGGATCAAACGACGCCTCGTGCGGGTGAGTGTGACGCACTCGAGTGCACGGCTAAACCCTCGGCCTGTGCCGCCCTCGAGCACTCGAGCAGGCATTCGTCAGTCAACGACGGGTGGCTCGATGCGAGGTCGAGGTCGAGCGCTGGTGAACGGATGGTTCGTTGCGCGCACGTCTCAATCGTCTCTACCGTCGGTGTCGTTCGCGATGGCGGCGACAGCGACGGGGAGACGGGGCGCTGTTGACGCGGGAACGTCGAGCGCATCTTCCATTGTGGACGTCAAACGGGCCGAAGCGCGAGCGAATGCGCGCAGTGAGGCGCTTAGAGACGGACAGATTGCGGAGAGGGTGAGAGCGATGATGGTTTTTGATCGGAATTTAGTTAAAGCACATCGAGATCGAGCGGCTTTCCTTCAGGAACGGGCGCTGAAAACTCGGCCAGAGCAACCGCCGGATGCGTTGCTAGACGAGCTCGCGAGAAGATTGTTGGATCGATTGCGGGATATAAAGAGAGATTTCAAGCGCATTGTCGTTCTCGGCGGCGCTTGTGAAGCCATCACGCGCCGATTGCTCGCCGAACGGAAGGATGTGGAGACGATCGTGGTCGTAGACTTGTCAAAGGATATGCTAGACTTCGTCCAGCGTAGCGTCAAAGACACACCTCAGAGGAGCGATGGCACCCGCGTGGAGGTAATTTACGTCCAAGGGGATGAAGAAAACTTGCCAATCAAAGAGCAATCGGTGGATGCGATTGTGAGTTGCTTAGGAATGCACTGGGTGAACGATCTTCCGGGAGCAATGTCCAGCGCTCGCAACGCACTCGTCCCAGATGGACTCTTTCTGTCGTGCATATTCGGCGGCAATACTCTTCAAGAGCTCCGCGTGGCGTGCGCGCTAGCTGAGACGGAGCAAGAAGGCGGTGTGAGCGCGCGAGTTTCCCCGTTGGCGCACGTCAGGGACTGTGGAAGTTTGCTCGGCCAAGCCGAGCTCTCTCTTCCCGCTGTCGATGTTGACATCGTAACCATGGGATATTCCAGCCCTACAGAGCTCGTCGATCACCTCAGAACAATGGCGGAAACGAATGCGGGAATTAACCGTCGTCCTTTCCTGCCGCGAGGCACAGCCATCGCGGCGACCACCATGTATGAGAAGTCTTTTCCACTGTCAGATAGCGACAACCAGGGCATCGAAGCCACGTATGAAGTCCTCTACATGACGGGATGGCGAGCCCATGCGTCTCAGCAAGCTGCAATGGCTCGTGGCTCGGCGACGGTGTCCCTTTCTGACTTGCAGAAGCACCTGGACGGCAAGGATTCGCAGGCAAAAAGTTGAGACACTTGCGAAGGCTTTGGACGCGATACGAATCCATGTTTACATATATTGACCGTTTTAGAAGTAGCATAGTGATATCTCTTGTCATACATATATTAGAATTATTTAGAGTAGTATTTAGAATCCGTCGAATCCATCGCTGCTCGCAAGGGTGGGCACGCGCACGAAGGATTCCGCAGACGCCGACGTCGACGAGCGCGACTCGTGAGCGTTGCCGCCGCGGATAGACTCGAAAGTTTATTTTTCGAGCGTTTGTACCTTTACTTCGGTCAGTACACGGTCGCGTGCGCGTCCGTATCGCCGGAAAGGTTCGAAACACCCACGTCACGGTCGACCGTATCAGGGCGGGAAAACCCCACGAACGGACGAATAGGGCAGGAAAGTCTCGTTTATCGCGCGAACATGTCCGCGAGAGCGAACTCTCCGACGAGAGATCTCCCGACCGATTGGTTGAGTGAGTTCTTCGACACGTTCCCAGAGGGAGAGCTGCCGGACACGGCGTCGCTCGGAGATTTGGACCTGTTCTCCGCACAAGAGGGCCTGGGAGCTGCGCCAACGTTGGCGGAGAAGAAGCGCAAGGCGGAGGGCTCCGTAGAGCAAGAGCCGAGTGAGGGGGTCAAGACCGCGGTGCGATCACATGTGTTGAGCGAGGGGGCGAAGAAGAGCAAGAGTAAGCGTGAGAAGTTGAGAAGAGACGCATTGAACACTCGGTTTGATGAGTTGAGCGCTGTGCTCGAGCCGGGTTCAGCGTTGAAATCCGACAAGGCCTCCGTGGTGGTGGCGGCGACGAGTCAGATAAAGAGGTTGAGAGAAGAACACGCTCGCCTGTCGGAAATGATTGAACGCGTTCAAGGTGAGAAGAAGCGCCAGGAGGAGCTCAACTTTGCGTTGGCTGCAGAGAAGGAGACTCTTGTGCTCGAGAAGACACAACTCTTGCATGAGAAGCTTCGCATCGAAGCCCAACTTCAAGGCTTCTTGGCTAGTATGCCGTTCGCGTCTCCTGCGGATGGTGTTCGCCCGATTGCCTCCGCCAAGGCTGCCGATGCGCAGACTTGGTCTGTACCAACGCCCTTCATTCTTCCTGCGACTTCCAACGACGAAGATGTTACTTTGCGCGCACCGGTCGCGTAAGACGTTTGAATCGTAGCCTAAATACTAGATCTAATATTAGAAATATTTGTGATGTGATCAAGGATCTCAATCTATCGACACAGCGTAACCTACGTGAGCCCCAAGACGTTGCGATAGTCCCGTCCTGGCTTGCACACAATGAAGTCAGCCATATCATCATACTCATCCTGTGCTCCACCTTCAGACGCGAGGACGGCATCCAAATAAGGATTACGAATGCGTTTCCGCGGTTTCGATGCTGAGTTCTCTCGTGAAGACGCGTTGGAAGAAATTTTCATCGAGTCAGAGAGAGGGTCAACAACCACCGTGACGCTCTCACCCAAGCGCCCCAAGTTTTCACCGTATGGCAGGATATCATCCATCGCAAGTGCGTTCGCAATCGCGACTAAACCACGATCCAGACCAGTTTGCCCAGATTTACTCAGCTCTAGCGCTCGGAGGTTGGCGGACACTCCAGAACACAGCGTCATAAACTCTCGACGGTTCTGCTCAAATGCACCGAGGAGTTTGACGTCATAGAGGCACGATATCTTATCCGTCGTCAGGTGGAGTCGAGCACCAGCGAGAACTAACGATGCGCTTCTGCGTTGAAATTCGAGTTCTTTGACCTCCCCGTCGGTTTCGATCAATATCGACGCCGCCGACGTGCATAATTTGAATGCGTGCGTAGCCAGAGAAATGAAGCTCATCTCAACGTTGTCCAAGCGCCGCTGTTTTGTGTGTATGTTGCGCCACAGCATGTCGCCAGTTTTCACCAAGACGGAAGTAAGCGAGATGAATGCTTCCTGGCGCGCACTAAAATCGTCGTCCTCTTCCTCCTCAGATGCCATTTTGGAGACGATGTCAACCGTGATCCGAAGCAACTCCTCAAGCTCATCCGGAATGGTGTCAAGCCGATAGCTCATGGCTATCTTGAGCATCTCAGCGGCAGTCCTGAGACAATCCGTGAGATGCGAGTTGTTCAGGTGAAACTCCAAGACGACACACGCAATATGACATGTTGGTCGCACTGGCACGTCTTTCATTTGGATGATGATGTCTTCCAACATGACGACGGAGTTCGCAGCCAAATTAGTGGTGGTGTTCTCATGCTCAGCAGCCGGTAGTAACATGCGAATCAACTGCAAGACTGAACCAATTATTTGGTTCCAATCATTCGGTACGATACATTCGTTATACACCGCCATCAGTTGATCTCGAAGGGATGTCACCAATAGGGCGACAGTTCCAGAGATAGGAAAGCGCTGCGCATCCCGACCGGCGCTGTTGTAGCTCCCACGGCCCAGATTGGGCTTGCTGAAAGAGACGAGTGCTTTCGAGGCGTTTGCCAGCTCATCATCGGTGAATGCCGATGAGAGCAACTTTTGTAACGCGCTGACGTTCGACGATTCCAGTAGCATTCTACGCGGAGCACGATACGACACGAGTTCACAGAGTGTGATGAGGGTACTCAGGTTGTGCGCCGCTCCTCTGACAGAGTACGCCCCGTCGGTTTTAATTTCGGAATCAAAGACGAACCAATCGTCCCTCAACAGATGTACAGTCTGGATTGCACAAGCGCCCAATAGACTTGAATATTTTGCATCGTCATGCGAGGAGACATGCGTCATGACCTTCGTGGCGAGGCCGTTGACGTGTCTCTGCAGCTCTGCAGAAAAGTCAGATTCCTCGCACAACTGGCACAACGCTAGGCAGCTCGCAACAGACAACAGAGACTCAGTGCGCTGAGATGAGCTGCGACTAAGCTGCAGATGCATGCGAAGCAAACGTTGAATCCAGGCATCCAACTCACCTGGCGCGTCATCGATTTCTGGATGCTCAAACTGGGTCAAGATTTCTGAAAACCAGTCCGCATGTGAGAGCATAGCATTCAACACGACTTCAATGACTGGCGACAGCGCATCGAGGACATGCGACGCGACATCATCCTTCGCGTCGTCTATAGCCATCGCGTCAGAGATATCTATACTATCGCCCTCTACGCTTCTTGCGAATTCTGCTTGAATCGTCAAAAACTCGCTCAAAGTGGCGAGCATACGAAGCATATTTCTCAAAATATCACGGTTTCGACTCGACTTACCGCTGACGTCGAGCGCTAAAATCAAAGTCCAGGCGCTGAGGAGGGATTGGACGGTCGATTCTCGCACAAAAAGTGTGCTGCTCTGACGCGAGAGGGCTTTCGTGATTTCTTGTAAGTGTAAAACAGCATCCACCTTGGCCTCCAACTCTGCCTTTTGCATCAGACTCGTGTCCAATTTAGCGTCGCGGTCGACGAGCGAAGCGACAATGACGAACGCCTCTTGCCTGAGTCTCAGCCTGTCATCCATCAGTGCGTTTTGTAACACCCCGCATCCTTTGTGAACCGCATGAGTGGTATCGTTAATTTTCGCTCCGAACACTCGCAGGCCGAGAACTGATTTAGACTCTGTCTCGCTCCTGGTCAGAAGCTCCTCCGCAAACGAGTCTGAAACGAGCCTCGCGAGGGCTGGAGCCAGTCGCACGGTCGTAATCTCGCAGTCAGCGGGAGCTAGACGTGTTGAGTTATCAATGACATCCATGACGAGCTTTTCGAAGTCTCCCTCCACCCTTCGATTGACAATTTGTTCGAGCGCGTACAACGCGTCTCCGTGCGCTTCTGTGTACAGTTGACGCAACAGCCTCTGCGCAACCCTCGCGTAAATCGAATCATACCGATCCGTGATCGCTCTCAAACACCGCACATCGAAAGGTTCTAATTTTTGCAATAAATTCGTCGCCATCTCACCCAGAGATTCCTCGTCGCACGCGTCCACGACCGAAACAAGCGCCTCTTCGCTTGCTCGTTGCGCTAAATCTCGCGCCGCCGCCTTTGCTTCTGTCCCTCCGCCCCGAGGACCCCCTAAAACGGTCACCATCACCCCCAAAACCGTTCCGACAATCTCCTGGTCTTCGTCAATCTCTTTCCACCCTCGCACGACCGCATCGCTAAACCCATCCTCCATCCTCGTCCATCGTCTCGCGGTTTCAATCGCGTCGCGTCTCGCTCGCTTTGAAACGCTTCCCACCCGCACCAACGCCTCGAACCACCCCAGGAAGACACTATCGGCCGTTTTCCCTTTTCGGTTGCGTTCCTCTTCCCGCGTTCGCGTCATCATCACGCAACACGTTTCACACACTCTTCGCACCAATCCACTCGTCGACGTAGACGGCGTCGCAGTGGCATCATCATCGTCAACGTCAGCACCAGCCATCAGCGACACTTCTCGCACCCCGCGCACCAGTCTCTTTTGACACGTCTCTTCCTCTTCTTCCGACAACCCCCGGGGTCCGAGCTCGACGATTTCCGTCAACACTTCATCCATGCCTTCGATCGTCCACTCCCCATCGATCGCTCGGGGGAATCCCATGGTCGATCGTCGTCCGTCACCGCTCGTCGTCGTCCTCCTCCGTCTGTCGCTCGTCTCTCTCGCACACACTCATTTCAAACGAAGAAAGGAAACGAAATTGATTTTTTTGATGTTTTTGGATGTGCCACCCATCAGTCGCGACGAGGGCGCGTCCGCTCTCACAGTGAGACCCGGAGGACGATGCGAGGGACGGCGTCGGTGTCGGCGTCGGCGGCGGCGCGATGGATGTTTCGGACGCTCACGAGCGGAGGAGGAGGAGGCTCGAGAAGTATTTTGAGCGGGGTGACAACGAGTGGAGTGACGATGACACCCACGGTGAGCCGAGGATGGATGGTGAGAAACGGGAACGGGAACGCGGTGCGAGCGATTCGAGAGTTTACTTCGACGGCGAGGAGCGGAATGTGGACGCGAGAGGCGGCGCGGGCGCGCGGCGAGGCTGAGAAGGCTAGGAAAGCGGCGAGCGCGAGCGCGAGGCTCTTTTTGGTTGGAGGCGTAGCGAGCGTCGGCACGGCGAGACGCGCGGCGATGTCGACGGTGGCGAGCGCGTCGGTGTCAAAGCACGCGCTCGTGCGTGGTGGGGACGAGGCGGTGCGATCGGTCGCCTGGTGGCTCGGCGGAGGGTGCGCGTGGGTGTTCTCGATGGTTGTCCTGGGCGGCATGACGAGGCTCACGCGGAGCGGTTTATCCATGACTGACTGGAAGTTTGAGTACGAGCATCCGCCTCTGACGGATGAGGACTGGGCGAAAGAGTTTGAAAAGTACAAACAGAGTCCCGAGTACAAAAAGGCAAACATGGGAATGACTGTGGATGAGTACAAGTTTATCTATTGGATGGAATACGGTCACAGAATGTGGGGACGCGTGTTGGGTCTATACTTTGTCGGACCCTTTGCGTACTTTGCGTCCAAAGGGTACATAACTTCAGCGTTGGCGAAGAGATTGGGTGCGTTCTTCGTTCTCGGCGCCGCACAAGGAATGATTGGATGGTGGATGGTGAAGAGCGGACTCGAGGAGGCTGAATTTTCTTACGACGTGCCTCGCGTTAGCCCGTATCGACTGGCGACGCATCTTACCGGAGCCTTTACAATTTACACTGGCATGCTTTGGACGACTTTGAACGTCATCTATCCAGTCTCGCCGAGCCAGAGTCCGGGAGCGACGAAAGCTCTCATCGACGCAACGAAGCGTTTGCACCGAGTCGTGCATCCTCTCGCAGGTCTCATTGGGATCACCGCCATCTCTGGAGCATACGTGGCTGGTATGGATGCCGGAAGGGCGTACAACACCTTTCCATTGATGGGTGGCAAGTGGATTCCGGACGAGTACCTCGAGCAATGGCGTGAAAAGGGCTGGAGAAATTTCTTTGAAAACACGGCGGCGGTTCAGTTTGACCATCGCGTTCTGGCGTTGACCACGCTTGCTAGCGTATCGGCGGTTTGGCTCGGTCACCGTAACTCTGCATCGCTCCATCCGCGTTCTAGAACGCTTCTTCACGCTTTGCTAGCCACGACAGCCGCGCAAGTGACGCTCGGCATCACCACTTTACTTCACCACGTTCCTGTTGAACTTGGATCGGCGCATCAGGCTGGTGCTCTGACGCTCTTTTCCGTCGTTTTGGCGCTGATGCACTCCTTAAGAGGGCCAAAGCGCGTACCGAGAATTTAGATAGATTTCTTTCAGTTATATACAACAGATTGCTTCATAGGTCAACTACAGTTTTCGTCGCTCTAGAGATTACCCAACTCTCCTCGAGCTTTTCGCCACGCATAACTACCTGTCGCTCGACCCGGCAACGACTCTCCCACATCAATCGCTGGTTTGTTCAACTCAGCCTGCTCCAATTTATCTTGCGCTTCGAGTTGCCTAACCTCATCTGGCAACATGGCTGACCGAAGCTCGTTCGTGAGCTGAGCAAGACGCTGGCGCAACCAAGTCTCGGATACGGCTCCACGCGAACGATATCTGGCTTGCATATCACGCGTGTACCGCTTCGTCACATCCACTACTCCCTCGATGGAAAAGGCTATGATGTACGAAAGATGCTTTTTCCCCCAGCCCACCTCGTAGAGGAGAGGTTTGTCGCACACGTTTTCGCAAGGATCGCAGTGTAACCATCGCTGCTGCGCTTCACTGTACACCTCCGTCCACACGTGATCCGTCCAATCCAGCACCCATCGCGCTCGGAACCCGAGAGCACGACAACAGAGTGTAAATGCGTTCGCCCACTCACCACAGCGCCCGCGACGAGTCTCCAACAGCTTTATCGCCGAGTTAAATCTCGGAAACCGCGTCTGCGCTACGCAGGCGGTGCACTCGTACACTTCCACTCGACTGGCCTCTCCCTCGCGCTCCTCCTCCGTCAGGTCCACCGTCTCCGTCCGCAACAACCTCGTATTCGCGTCTCCGCATCCTTCACACTTAGGCTTGTCCACCCAAACGAAAAACTCACGCTTAAACCACGCCAAGACTGCCAACAGTTTTGCGTCCTCGTACTCCAACTGTTTTCTATCGCTCCCCCCACCCACGTCGTCGTCTCCCGACGAGCTCACCCGTTCCGCAATCTCCTTTGCCTCCTTCTCGATCGCCTCCATCGGCATCGCGCTCATCGCGCACGTCTTCGCAACCTCGTCCTCGTACTCGGCGCATCGCGCCAATCCTCCTCGCAGCCTCAGCGCAAAGGCTTCTCGCTCGGCGTCGAGTTTCGGTTGCAACGCCGCGAACGCCGCTCGTCCGTGACGCTCAATCTCCTTTCGACGCGTTGCCAAAGTCGTCGTCGGGGGTGAGGATGACGACATGACGATCGCTGACCCACCCGGGTGCGCGTCGAACGCTGGCGAACACGCAATCTTCCATTTCGCATTCTCTCCGCTCTGTCGCTCGCGCAGTGGTTTTTCGTTTGCGCAGCACACAGCGGCGAGCAGATCCGAGGACCGACGACACAACGCGACGAAGACGAAGACGAGGAGGGAGATGACGGACGCGAAGGAGAGGAAAGAGACGACGACGGAACAAGAAGAAGAACCGACGACCAAGGACACTCAGTGCCCCAAGGTTGGTGAGAAGCGTCACCGGGAACCAGGTGAGGACGAAGAGAGTAAAGATGAGACGAGAGAGGTGAGAGGAAAGATCGACGAGAACGACGAGACGACGGAGAAGGAAAAAGCGGGTGAAGAGAAGAAGGAAACGAACGAGGAGAAGACTGTGACGGCGGCAGCGACGACGACGACGACGACGACGACGACCGGAGGCTTTGGAGGCGCGCTCTCGGGCGCCGGTTTCAGCGGTTTTGGCGGTTTGAAGAGCGCCGCGACGAGCGGCGGTGGTTTCGGTGGATTCGCGGCGGCGAAAGCGAACAGTGGAGGAGGATTTGCCTCTTCGCCGAAAGTTCCTGTATTTAGCGCGTCGTCCGCGCCGGTTGCGTTGTTTGGGGCGAGTAAGAAGAAGGGCAGCGACGACGAAGAAGAGGGCGACGACGACCCAGAGCGCGAAGTGGCAAACGATTCCATCAAACCGGTGGTTGAATTGGAGTTGGTGGAGACAAAGACTGGCGAAGAAGATGAAACCTGTGCGTTTCGCACGGAAGGTGCTCTTTTCGAGTTCGTGACTGATGCTGAGAAGGGTGCGCGTTGGGTGGACCGCGGACGCGGAGACTTGCACTTGAACGAAGGGGAAAATGGTTCCCGAATTGTCATGCGCGCCAAGGGCAATTATCGTCTCATGTTGAACGCCGCTCTCTTCAAGGGACAAAAGTTTCAGTTGATGGAAGGAGGCAAGGGTGTTTCTTTCTCTTGCAAGAACGTGGCGGCTGGCGCCGATGCTAAGATGAGCACGTTTGCGTTGAAGATGCGTGCCGCCGCGTCGAACGCACAGTCTCAGGCTGAGGGTTTCCACAATGCGGCAACGAAAGCAATCGCGAAACTGTCAGAGGAGACGTAAAGCGCTTCAGTAGATGAATTCCTAGCAATTATAATGTAATTTACAACAACGACCACCTAAACGATCGTCTCAAGTTTACTCAACAAAGATTTAATTTTTGCTTTCGGCGCCTGCTCGAGGCCCTTGCGAAACCTCCAGATGAGCTTCAAGGAATCGTTCGCCCGAAGGTTCACGACAATTGGTAACTCTAGTCCTCTATCGCCACCACGCAATGAAACTAGGAGCGATCCGGGGGACCACTTGCGTATGGATGTCCGCGATATCGGACTCAAAGATTCCACAGGAACTTCCCGACCGAGCGTCTTCAAAACAGTCTGCAGCTCCGAGGGCGAGATTTCCACCCTGCGCTTCGTAATAAATTGTTGGATTATCCTCATTCCGTCCTGAGTTAACATGTAGAAGTCATCGCGAGTCGATTTCTCCCAGATTTTAACCCCAGACCAAACACACTTCATTCGACCCGCTCCAGTAGAGTCGATGCAGTGTTCTTTTACCCCATCTGCGATGTAAACGATGGATTTGTCGTCATCAGAGCGTGAGAATAGGTTTGGTGCAACTTTCGAATCGAATTCACCACCTAGACCGAAATCCTTCTTCAGTGTTTTGATCACTGCGGTCGAAACCTTTGAGTAGATGTGTTTCGGTCCAGTGCGCTCATACTCCTTTGCAGGGATTTTCGCGTCTGATGGCGTCGCTTTCGGACCAGGAATAGGAGCAACTTTCTTCAAAAGTACTGCAAAAAATCCCCCCATGTCTTGAAGATGAGGCACGAGTCTCATGCATCTTTCTAGAGGTATCGAGTTGCCTTTGATCCGCTTACCGAGAGCACCCATTCGGCCAGGTTGGCGCGCTGGAGGCCACATGGACTTCGCAAATTTACGCTTCAGACCGATCGGAACTGACTCCGACTGACTGTCTTCGTACGTTGGATACTCGACGACGTCACCTTCTACCATTGTGACCACCTTCCACGTAGGTATGCCCGGACGCCGCAAAAGTTCGGGTATGCGATCAGAGGCGTCGACAATTTCTAGTGCGCCGCCGCATCGTTTTATGAGCTCAGCCACGACGGCTTCATTTTCCACCGGATTGAAAGAACATGTACTATAGACCATATAGCCGCCCACTCTGAGAAGTGCTGCCCCCCGCTGAGCGATGTGAAGCTGTAGCTTGTGCAACCCCATGGCAAACTCTGGTCTCCACTCTGACCAAATTTGGGGATTTTTACGTAGTGTTCCGTCCCCGGAGCAAGGTACATCGCAAATGATTCTATCGTAAGATCCTTCTGGATAACGTCCACCGCTCTCAGCGTTCACTGATTCTGTGATTGGTACGTTAACATTCGGATACCACTGAGCTTGGTGCGTGGTAACCATCAGATTTGCAGTGGCGTTTCTGAGTGCAGCACATCTTCTGACGAGAAAATAACACCGCATAGGATTGATATCGTTAGCGATGACACAACCAGAAGCACTTCCTTCGTCTCCATTAGCATTCAGTGCTTCAAGTGCCTGCGTTGTCTTGCTACCGGGAGACGCGCACAGATCTAACACGCGGTGGTGTGGCTCGACTTGCAGAATTGCTGCTGGAACCATTGAATCGACAGCTTGCCGTGTCAAGACACCAGTGTTATTGCACTTAACAAGCCACCTCTGCAAATCCTTCAGCACTGGATTCCTACTAAACTTTAAGCTCATCTTATCCATCCCAAGCTGCCAACCGTCACACCAAAGCAGTTTTGTCGGCGGCGGTATGGCGCGACCGCGGTCATCTCTCAACTCACCCGCATTTTGTAGAAAGCTCTTGGACGCGTTCAAAGCTTCCCGGACTTCTTCTTTTCTGCTAGCCATCCTATTCATTCGAAACGTCACAGGCAGAGGAGAACGAAGGTACTTGAGAAAGTCTCGCCACTCGTGGTCTTCGACAATGTGTTGCTTTTTGTAGTACACCTCGAAACTTGTCTCCTCGTCGACAGAGAGCGTGCGCGAGAACCAAGGCGCGGATGTGCGCGGTAAAACTATCTGTTCTCTCGCCACCACCTCTCTACCGCTCGTTGTTGCCTCTGGTTCGCTCGCACCTCCCGTTTTCACTGCGCCGTCACTCGGTGGCTCTGACAGTTCCCTGCGCTTTCTCGCGAGCACGAGCTTCTTCGAGCGGCTCCTCTTCCGTCGACCGCCGCCGTCAAAGTCTTCCCGATACTCCCCATCACCCTCTCCCCACTCGTCGTGACTCCTCATCTCCCAGCGCTCCATGAGAAACTCTCTCGGGCGTCGCGAAGACGCGTTCGCCTGAGCGCCTCGCACCTTCGAGGTGCGCACACGCGACCTTCGCGCGTTGTTCTTAACTGATTGCCCATACGAATTGTCCTGAGCTCCAACCGAAAAGCTCCGCTGCAGGGACGGACAACACCCACACTGTCGCGCCGAACGCGTCGGGCGTCGCTCGCACACCGCCGGCGCGAGTGAAAGCACGATCTTTGACGGTTTTACCGTCGTCGGCGTGCGTCAGAATCGACGTCGGGGGCGCGGAGCGGGTCAGCGGCGCAGAAATGGCTGCAACTGAGGAGGATTATCAGTCGACGGTGGTTGAAGACAAAGGGGCCGTTCGGACCGAGCAAGTGCCCGAGGAATACTATGAAAACGCGATGGGCGTCATAGAAGAAACGCTGGATGAATTGAGCGAATTTGTCGACGCTTGGAGAGAGAAGACAGCGGAGACAACGGAAAATGTATGTGAAGAGAGCGTTTCAAACCGAACGCACTGGCAAGCTGACTTTGTCGATGATCCGATCGCTTTGAATGGTGAAGGTAAGGAAAACATTCGAGTAGAGGATTTGGTAAGCTGTGAGAATGCGCTCTTGAGCAAGTCGACGATGATTTTGGCGCATTTGGGAGGTGAGGTGAGACGGTTGGGTGAACTGGCTGACGAGAGCATCTACCCGCTGCTCGCAACTTTCGGCGAACGTGCGGATGAAGAAGCGATGCCGACGGATAAATACTTGCGAGAAGCTTTTGTTGGCAAACTTCAAGCGCTTCAAGACTGTCTGCTTTTCATGGAACAGATGAGGGCGGCCATCTTCAATTTGTTCACGCAAATCTCTGTCATTCATTCAACTTTTGGAGCCTACACTCCGTATCAGGCGGTGAGATTATCTTGGTCGTATGACATGCTCGGGCGAGCCTTGGCTATTGCATTGGGCTTGGATGAAGTTG
>Ga0181600_10002161_pt1 | contig 15290 bp, 13 predicted proteins | sample 041ome_2_FD_132982 | JGI IMG/M metagenome (GOLD analysis project Ga0181600, IMG submission 132982) | Coastal salt marsh microbial communities from the Groves Creek Marsh, Skidaway Island, Georgia - 041406US metaG (megahit assembly) | ecosystem: Environmental > Aquatic > Marine > Intertidal zone... | reverse complement strand
TAGCGAGTTAGTTACTTCTCACGATCAGAATCAAATTCCCTCCACACCTGTTCCTGCTGCAGCCAATATTCGTATTTTGGCAGATGGCTGCGATGTGGTAGGCATAGACGAGGCGCAGTTTTTCGACGATGAAATTGTTCAAGTGTGTAATGATCTTGCCAATAGCGGTGTCCGTGTGATCGTAGCGGGTCTGGATATGGACTACCAAGGGAATCCTTTTGGACCCATGCCTGCCCTTATGGCTACCGCAGAATATGTAACGAAAGTCCATGCCATTTGTACACGGACAGGAAATTTAGCCCATTATAGTTTTCGTACTTCTTCCAATCAAGCTTTGGTGCATTTGGGAGAAAAAGAAAGTTATGAACCCCTTTCCCGCGTTGCTTTTAATAAAGCAAAGCAACAAAGCAAGAAAAGAGACGCCTAACCCTTGAACACTCTCCATATATACCTAAACCATCTGGATTATAACTATCAATCTATTCGCCGTAGGTTAAATCCTGAAACTGCATTGATTGCTGTAGTCAAAGCGGCAGCGTATGGAAGTGAAACTCTCCCTATGGCGAAACGTCTAGAACAATTGGGAGTGAGTAGCCTTGCTGTGGCCTATGCTCAAGAGGGAGAAACCCTTCGAAAGGGAGGGATCAAAATCCCTATCCTTGTTTTCTACCCTCAGCCTGAAGGTTTAGAAATTATTTTGGCAAATGAGCTAGAACCATGCCTTTATAGCGAAGCCATCTTTAAAAAATTTAGTCAGCTACTTGATCAAAATAACAAAATGCACTATCCGGTCCACATCAAATACAATACTGGACTGAATCGAGTAGGCTTTCCCCCAGAAAAGGTGTCTTGGGTGTTAGAGCAGCTTGAAAACCAAAGGGTTGAATTAAAAAGCGTGTACTCCCACCTAGCTGCTGCGGAAGCACAGAACAACACATTGCTCAACCAACAACAAATCGAATCCTTTTTAAGGTTGAGAACTCAACATCTCACCATTTTAAAAACGCAACCCATTTTTCATTTACTCAACAGTTCGGGAGTCTTTAATTATCCTGAATACCAATTTGATGCGGTACGCTGTGGTATTGGACTTCACGGATTTGCCAACCGCCCGGAATGGGATCAGGAACTAAAAAGTGTGGTTGAATTAACCTCAAAAATCAGCCAAATTCATCATGTAAAAAAAGGGGGCTTCGTGGGCTATGATCACGGATGGGAAGCCGCTCAAGATACTGTTATTGCAACTTTACCCATTGGTCATGCTGATGGAATTGGAAGACATTTTGGAAACCACAAAGCCAATGTGCTCCTACACCAGAGTTGGGTTCCTATCGTAGGGAACATTTGTATGGATATGTTAATGATTGATGTAACGGGTGTACCGTGTAAAGAAGGAGATGAGGTCTCTTTTTTTGGAGGGAAACAATCTGCCGCTGAATTTGCCCAAAAGGTAGGGACGATTAGCTATGAACTTTTGACAGGAATAGGTTCTAGAGTAAAACGAATTGTTCACTCGTAAATTTTTTGTTACACATATAACAATTTATTGTTTTTTGAACTATATCTCTCAAGGATTTGTTTGGCGCATTTTAAGTGCTAATTTTGACAAAAATTTAAAAAATGAAAGTAGCTGTAGTAGGTGCCACAGGTATGGTGGGAAGTGTTATGTTGGAGGTTTTGGCGGAGCGTAAACTCCCCATTAGTGAGTTATTATTAGTTGCCTCGGAACGTTCTGTAGGAAAAAAAATTGACTTCGAAGGCAAATCCTATACTGTTATTGGAATGGAAAGTGCGGTAAATGCACGTCCTGAAATTGCACTTTTTTCTGCAGGAGGAGCTACTTCATTGGAATGGGCTCCAAAATTTGCTGCAGTAGGTACTTCGGTCATTGACAATTCCTCGGCGTGGCGAATGGAACTAGATAAAAAACTCATCGTACCCGAAATCAATGGGAATCAGCTCACTCCTGCTGACAAAATTATAGCCAATCCGAACTGTTCTACCATACAAATGGTTATGGTATTGGCCCCTTTACACAAGGAATTTACTATAAAACGGATTGTCGTTTCTACCTATCAATCCATCACAGGTACTGGGGTAAAAGCAGTAGAACAACTCACTAATGAAATGGAAGGCAAAGATGGAATTAGGGCTTACCCCCACCCAATTCATAAGAATGCGCTTCCTCATTGTGATGTATTTCTAGAAAACGACTACACCAAAGAAGAGATGAAACTGGTTCATGAAACCCATAAAATATTAGGCGATTCCTCCATTGGCATCACTGCTACAGCCATTAGAATTCCCGTAGTGGGGGGGCATAGCGAATCGGTGAATCTTGAATTTAAAAACCCCTACGATATTGATCAAGTAAGGACTCTCCTTGCAGATACTCCAGGTGTGGTAGTTCTAGATAACCCAGAAGCAAATGAATATCCCATGCCGATTCATGCTGAAGGAAAGGATGAGGTTTTTGTAGGACGTATTCGAAGAGATGAATCTGTGAAAAACGGCTTAAACCTTTGGATCGTTTCAGACAACCTAAGGAAAGGAGCAGCCACGAATACCATTCAAATTGCAGAATATTTAATCCAACATCGATTGATCTAAAATTATCGCTGTAGTTTTTGACCGCTTACATTAATTTTTTTTTTAAATTTGCCGCTCAATTGTTGAAGAATGAAAGTGTTGAAGGAATACACCCTCCCTTTCGTAGGGTTGAAAGACGGAGAACATAAGTTTTCATTTACAATTGACAATACGTTCTTTGCTCATTTTGAGTATAAAGATTTTGAAGAAGCTGAGATAGAAGGCACTTTGGTTTTGGACAAAAAACCCGCTTTTTTAGAACTCCATTTTGAAGTTCTTGGAAAGGTCGTGTTATCTTGTGACGTTTCTACAGAATGGTTTGACCACCCGATAGATACCCAATTTGACTTAATTGTCAAGTTTGGTACACCTTCAGAAAACGATCCAGATGAAATTCTTGTCCTACCTGAAGGAAGCTATCAAATCAATGTGGCGCACCATTTTTACGAAATTATCGTACTTTCGCTACCTCAAAAAAGGGTTCATCCTGGAATTGAAGAAGGTACCTTGAAAAGTGAAATCTTGGATACACTCAGAGCGTTAGAACCAAAAGAAGAAAAATTAAATGGGCAGGAAGACCCACGTTGGAATAAATTAAAAGACCTCTTGTAGAGCTCTACAAAACAAATATTATGGCACATCCTAAAAGGAAAATTTCCAAAACAAGAAGAGACAAAAGACGTACGCATTATAAAGCTGCAGACCAACAAATAGCTACTTGTTCTAAGACAGGAGAAGCACACCTATACCACCGCGCACATTGGCATGAGGGTAAGCTTTACTACCGAGGTAAAGTCCTCGTTGATGCTGCGGAAACTGCAGAAGCCTGATCCTATTCATTTATAGTATTTTGCTCTTCTTTTTCAAGAAGGGCTTTTTTATTATAATAATTTTGATTAGATCAAAAAACTACTATCTTCACTTACAATTAAGCTCATAACGCTGGGATTGAAATGGACCTAGAGGAAAAAAAAGTTCTCAAATCAGCAATTACAGCTGTAGGAGGCTACACACCTGATACAATCTTATCTAACCATAAATTAGAACAAATGGTGGATACAAGTGACGAATGGATTCAATCCCGAACGGGAATCAAGGAACGTAGAATTCTTGATGACGATAATAAAGCGACTTCTTATCTTGCTATTCAAGCGGCACAAAATCTCATCTCGAAAAAAAAATTAGATCCCACTACGATAGACCTCGTTTTGGTTGCTACAATCACACCAGACATTCACGTTGCTGCAACCGCAGCTTATGTAGCCTCTTCCATAGGGGCCACAAACGCATTTGCCTATGATTTAAACGCAGCTTGTTCTGGATTTCTTTACGGAATGAGTGTCGCCTCAGCTTATATCAATTCAGGGCGTTACAAAAAAGTTTTACTTATTGGAGCGGACAAGATGTCCTCAATTGTGGATTATACCGACCGCACCACCTGTATTATCTTTGGTGATGGAGGTGGCGCTGTGCTTTTTGAACCCAGTACTAACGAATATGGATGGGAAGACGAATATTTTAGAAGTAATGGTTCAGACCGTATGTCTCTTAGAATCAAAGCGGGAGGTTCGCTTTATCCAACTTCTCAAGAAACCTTAGATCAAGGCTGGCACAACATTTACCAAGATGGTAAAACAGTTTTTAAATACGCTGTATCGGAAATGGCTCATGTAGCAAAAGAGATCATGAATCGCAACCAACTGAATCATGACACCTTAGACTACTTAGTTCCTCACCAAGCAAACAAACGAATCATTGATGCTACCGCAAAACGACTGAACCTTAAAGAAGAAAAAGTGTTGATGAACATTGAACACTATGGAAATACCACAGCAGCTACCTTACCGCTGTTATTAAACGATTACGAAACTAAACTTAAAAAAGGAGACAAACTTGTTTTCACCGCTTTTGGGGGTGGATTTACCTGGGGAGCTGCACATCTTACCTGGGCCTATTAAATCAAAATCAACTAATCTATGGATATTAAAGACATTCAAAATCTAATCAAATTTGTTGCAAAATCAGGAGCTCAAGAAGTAAAGCTTGAGATGGAAGACATTAAAATTACTATAAAAACGGGATCCGATCCAGTTGCTGTAGAATCTGGTGGTCTCGTCCAGCAAATTCAAGCCATTCCACCTTCGATGGCTATTCCAACTCAACCTGCAGCTGTTCCTGCGGTAGAAGAAGTGGCTAAAAAGGAGGCAAAAACTGCAGAAGAAGATCATTTGATAACCATCAAATCCCCTATCATCGGAACCTTTTACAGAAAAGCGGCCCCAGACAAACCTTCGTTTGTAGAGGTAGGAGATACCATCAAAGATGGAGATGTACTGTGTGTTATTGAAGCGATGAAACTCTTCAATGAAATCGAATCTGAAATCAGTGGGACTATTGTCAAAATATTAGTAGATGACGCTTCCCCTGTAGAGTTCGACCAACCTTTATTTGTGATCAACCCCTCCTAACATTTTATCATGTTTAATAAAATCTTAATTGCAAATCGTGGAGAAATTGCGATGCGAATCATACGGACCTGTAAAGAAATGGGGATTAAAACCGTTGCGGTTTATTCAAAAGCCGATATGGATAGTCTTCATGTGCGCTTTGCAGACGAGGCCGTTTGTATCGGTCCAGCTCCCAGCAATGAATCATACTTAAAAATGGCAAATATTATTGCCGCTGCAGAAATCACAAATGCTGATGCCATTCACCCTGGGTACGGGTTTTTATCTGAAAATGCAAGGTTTTCAGAAATTTGTGAAGAACATAAAATCAAATTTATAGGTGCTTCACCTTCCATGATCAATCAAATGGGAGATAAAGCTTCTGCAAAAGCTACAATGCAAGCCGCTGGAGTACCTACCATCCCTGGGTCTGAGGGAATCATTGACTCCCTTGAAGAGGCAGAAAAATTAGCTGTTGAAGTGGGTTACCCCATCATGTTAAAAGCAACTGCTGGAGGAGGCGGAAAAGGAATGCGTGCTGTGTGGAAGCCTGAAGAATTAGAAAAAGCATGGAACAGTGCTCGCCAAGAAGCTGCAGCATCCTTTGGAAATGATGGGATGTATATGGAAAAATTGATTGAAGAACCTCGGCATATCGAAATTCAAGTGGTGGGAGATTCTACAGGGAAAGCATGCCACCTTTCTGAACGGGATTGCTCTATTCAACGCCGTCATCAAAAATTAACTGAGGAAACCCCCTCTCCTTTTATGACCCCTGCCTTGCGCAAGAAAATGGGAGAAGCAGCCGTAAAAGCGACTGAATTTATCAAATATGAAGGTGCTGGTACGATAGAGTTTTTAGTAGATAAACATCGAAACTTCTACTTTATGGAAATGAATACTCGTATCCAAGTAGAACACCCTATTACAGAACAAGTAATCGATTTTGATTTGATTTGTGAACAGATCAAGGTGGCAGCAGGAGAAAAGATTTCAGGCAAAAATTACTTTCCAAAATTACACTCCATTGAGTGTCGTATAAATGCTGAAGACCCTCACAACGACTTTCGCCCCAGTCCCGGAGTAATTACTACCATGCACTTCCCTGGAGGACATGGAGTTCGTTTAGACACCCATGTATATAGTGGTTATGTTATTCCACCGTATTATGATTCTATGATTGCTAAACTCATCACAACTGCGCAAACACGAGAAGGTGCCATCAATAAGATGAAGCGTGCATTGGAAGAGTTTATTATCGAAGGAGTAAAAACAACCATTCCCTTCCACCTAAAATTGATGAGTGACCCTGCCTATGTAGAGGGAGATTACACCACAAAATTTATGGAAGGTTTCCAAATGGATGACTAAGTAAAGCTTAAAGCATCACTCACGAGTGACAAACGTGCCTCGTGAGTAATGATAAGTGTTCCTTTAGCCTTTAATTTTCGAAGTTACATTTTCGGGAAGTACCTTAAATCCCATATTGTAAAGGGTAAATCCAAAGATATCCGCGTATTGTTCTATTGTTTTTGAAACAGGAGTACCTGCTCCGTGACCCGCATTGGTTTCAATACGAATCAGTACGGGATTTGCTCCTTGATGTTTGTCTTGAAGTTCTGCTGCAAATTTAAAGGAATGAGCAGGAACCACACGGTCGTCATGGTCTCCTGTAGTGATTAAAGTAGCAGGGTAGATGGTTCCCGCTTTCACATTGTGGACTGGAGAATAACCTTTTAGGTATTCAAACATTTCTTTAGAATCGTCAGAAGTTCCATAATCATAGGCCCATCCAGCACCTGCTGTAAATTTGTGATAGCGTAACATATCCAAAACCCCTACAGCGGGGAGTGCTACTTTCATCAGTTCAGGGCGTTGGGTCATTGTAGCTCCTACCAATAAACCACCGTTAGAGCCCCCCCTAATAGCAAGAAACTCGGGACTGGTGATGTTGTTTTCAATTAAATATTCAGCGGCTGCAATAAAATCGTCAAAAACATTTTGTTTTTGCTGTTGGGTCCCAGCCTTGTGCCAAGCTTTTCCATATTCCCCACCGCCTCTAAGATTGGGTACTGCATAAACACCTCCTTGTTCCATCCAAACGGCATTGGCAATGCTAAAAGAAGGGCGTAAACTGATATTAAAACCTCCATAACCGTAGAGAATCGTTGGATTTTTTCCGTTGTATTCTACCCCTTTTTTTCGAGTAATAATCATCGGTACTTGAGTGCCATCGGCAGAAGTATAAAACACTTGTTCCGAAATATAATCATCGGGATTAAAATCGATCTCAGGTTTCCAATACTGCTTAGAGATTTTTGTATTTGGATTGTAGGAATAAATCACTCCAGGCGAATGGTAATTTGTAAAATTATAGTACAAGGTATCATCTTCTTTTTTTCCATTCCATCCTCCTGCAGTCCCAAGTCCTGGGAGTTCAACCTCTCCCAAATTTTCCCCCTGGGCATTGTATTGAACTACTTTGGTGATGACATCCACTATATAGCGTGCGAAGAAGTATCCCCCACCGCTACTGGGAGAAAGAACATGATCCGTTTCTGGAATGAAGTCTTTCCAGTTTTTTTCTTGAGGTCTATTAGCATTCACTTGTACTACCTTTTGATTCGGGGCATTGCTATTGGTTACAATGAAAAGTTGTTCTCCCATCGAATCTAGTAGATAGCTGTCTGTAGAATAATCTTGATCTACTAAAAGCAAGGGGCTGTTTTCTTTGCTCAAATCTTTTAAAAAACTCACATTCCCAGAAGTAGTTTTTGAGGCAGAAATAAATAAGTACTTCCCATCTTCGGTTACAGAAGCACCCACATACCGGTGTTTTTCGTCAGGAGTTCCCCCAAAAATTAACACATCATCTGATTGTGGAGTTCCTAGTTTATGAAAATATAACTTGTGTTGATCGGTCATTTCGCTCAGTTCACTCCCCTCGGGTTTGTCATAACTGGAATAGAAAAAACCTTCATTTAACTTCCATTGGATTCCGCTGAACTTGATGTCCATCAATGTGTCCTCAATGACTTTTTTGTTAAGGGCATCCATTACAATTACTTTCCGCCAATCACTCCCTCCTTCACTAATTGAGAATGCTGCTAGCTTTCCATTCTTAGAAAAACTAAGCCCCGACAGGGAGATAGTTCCATCTTCGGCAAAAGTGTTTGGATCTAAAAAGACTTCGGGTGAAGATTCCTCTTTTTGACGATACACTACGTATTGATTTTGTAAGCCATCATTTTTGTAAAAGTAAGTGTAGTCTCCTTCTTTAAAGGGCGCTGATAATTTTTCATAGTTCCAGAGCTGCTCCAATCTTCGCTTCAATGTACTTCTAAAAGGAATGTTGTCCAAATAAGAAAAAGTAGTCTCATTTTGTTTGACAACCCAGCTTTTGGTGTTCTCAGCGTTGTCGTCTTCTAACCAACGGTAATTGTCGATGACTTCAGTATCGAAGTAAGTATCTACTACAGGAATTTTTTCTGTCGTTGGATACATTATTTCTGTTGTATTGTTTTGACAAGAGATAGATAGGAGTATTATTATTAGAAAAATAGGGCGAATAGACATAAGATTTATTTTTTACGAATTTAAAAAAATAATCCCTCCTTTGGGTATCTCAACCTAAAGAAGGGATCTTAAAAAAATACTGTCGTTTTAAAATCAACAGTCAATTATTAGTGAAAATGTACTAAGCCTGTGCTGATATCATACATTCCACCTACAATTTTAATTTCGCCATTTTGCTCCATCTCTGCTAGTACAGGGCTTGAAGAACGGATTTCGGCAATTGTCATTTCAACATTTTTTTCCGCTACCGTGTTGACAAAATCAATGTTGGAAGAATTGCGAAGACTTTCCTCTTGCGGTTCTTTGACAGCCTCAACGGCAGGTTCAATTTTGTTGATCAATGCAGTCAAATTCCCCAGACGTGCGTGATCGCAAGCGCCTTTCACGGCTCCACAAGCTGTATGACCTAAAACTACAATGAGCTTGGTGCCGGCAAGTTTACAAGCAAATTCCATGCTGCCTAAGATGTCTTCATTGACAAAATTTCCAGCGATACGAACGCTGAAAATATCTCCTATTCCTTGGTCAAAAATCAACTCTGAGGAGACACGTGAATCGATACAACTCAATACTGTAGCAAAAGGGTATTGACCTGTACTAGTTTCACTAACTTGTTGCATTAAATCTCGATTTAATGGCTTTTTTTCAACAAAACGTTGATTCCCTTTTTTCAATTCTTCCATTGAAGATGAAGGGGTCATTTGGGCTTGGGTTTCTTTTGTTTGTGCTTTCATAATAATTAATTTAATTGGGGAAAACCATTATTGGTGTTTCCGTAAGTGATAAGATTTTTATTAAGTTTCTTTTTTGTTGTGTTAAACAATTTTTTAAGGGCAAAAGCTGCTTTTTGATGCATAACAAATGAACATTGTCATTCTCAATATACTTAGAATAATTGGCATAATTTTCCAAATTAGTTTCAAAGTAATACGTAACTAGTTCATTGGTATGCTCCGATTTACAGACATTTGCTTGGGTACTAAATTGAAAGAGGCGATGTGTTCCTTTTGCATTTTTCAGTAGGGTTTGCATCATAGGATGGCTGTCAACAAACTGTCCAATAAAGCCTAGTCCTAACGCCTTTTGCTTTGATGGAAATCTTTTAGATCTCGTAATCAAAGTGACGCCTCTATGACATTTTAGAACGGTTTGAAGAAGGGTTGTCCTGTACCAAAAACTATTCATTCCGTGATAATTCCCTAGCACTACAAGGTCAGGTTTGGTGAGTTTGATATGTTCTCGAACTGCATCTACTGGATGACCTATTTTTGCATTGTAAATCATTGGTATGTCCTGCGTTTGGATAAACTTTTCCACCCTCGTTTTCAATTTTAATTGGAGGACCTCCTTTCGCTTTTTCAGGTCTCTTAAAACACGGACTTGACTGGATTCTGAAGGTAGCCCTTTTACAGGCTTTACTCCAAAAACGTCTATAGCACCCTGGACCAACTTTGCGAGTTCAATTGCCATTGGAAGTGTATGGGAACTGCTTCGCGTAAAGTTGGTCAGTACTAAGATGCGATATTTTGGTTTTAAGTCTTTCATTTCGAATTAGGCGCTTTTGGTTCCTAATTCAAAAAAGGAAATAAAACTATCTGGATTTTCGACGTTACCTCGCTCCGAAATAATTATAATATCAATATTTCTGACCTTTCTCTTTTCAGAAAAATCTTGAAGAATCTCTATGATATCATGATCTAAAAAACGAGTCTTTCTGACGTCTAGTTCCAATACCGTGTCTCTAGGTAAAGCATCGAGCTCTTTCAGGATGGCTCCTTTATTAAAAAAGGTTACCTCTTCTGCTAAAGTCATTTTAATTCTGTGCTTTCCATTGCTCTTGTCCTCAATATGAAGAAAATGTGAATTTTGGAAGCTTTTTATTAAAATTACCACTATACCAACTAGAAGTCCTAATCCAATTCCAATCAATAAATCTGTGAATACTATTCCTAGAACAGTAACTACAAAAGGAACCGATTGTTTCCAACCCAATTGGTACATTGTAACAAACAAACTGGGCTTTGCCAGTTTATATCCTACAATTAGAAGAATGGCCGCCAAAACCGAAAGTGGGATCTGGTTGAGCAATACGGGAATCAAAAGAACAGAAATCAATAACAAAAATCCATGAATGATAGCAGCCATTTTTGTTTTCCCTCCAGATTGAATATTGGCAGAACTACGAACAATAACTTGCGTAACTGGTAAGCCTCCAATAAGTCCAGAAATAAAGTTTCCTGTTCCTTGAGCGATCAGTTCTCTATTCGTAGGAGTCACCCTTTTTTCAGGATCTAATTTATCGGTAGCTTCTACACAGAGTAGTGTTTCTAAACTGGCAACAAGAGCAATGGTAAATGCCGTAATCCAAATCTGTGGGTTTCCAATCACCCCAAAATTGGGAAAGCTAAATTGACCGAGAAACGAGTTGATATTTTCAGGTACAGGTACCGAAACCAATTGTTGACTTTGGATGGCCCAATAGGCATTGTCGGAAGTTATTACAACAAATAAGATCCCAACAGCTACCGCCACTAAAGGGCCTTGAATAAGCTCAAAAATTCTTGCCTTTTTACTCAATACATTTGACCATAGCAAGAGGATTGCTAAGCTTAAGAATGCAATCAAGGTTGCTCCAGGGCTAATGTACTTTAGAGCGTTAAAAATTCCTGAAAATGTATTTTCTCCATTGTGTTGGAAAAAGGAAAAGTCACCTTCTGGGCTTTCATATCCAAAAAAATGAGGAATTTGTTTTAGAATAATTATTATCCCGATTCCTGTAAGCATTCCTTTGATCACAGAAGAAGGAAAATAATATCCAATAATACCCGCACGTAAAATCCCAAAAAGGAGCTGAATTAACCCTCCAAGAACTAAGGCCAATAAAAAGTTTTGAAAACCACCTAGGTCTCCTATTGCAGTGAGCACAATGGCAGCAAGACCCGCCGCAGGGCCACTCACTCCAACTTGGGAGCCACTCAGGCTTCCCACTACGATACCTCCAATAATTCCAGCGATTAACCCTGAAAATAGTGGTGCACCACTTGCTAGAGCAATTCCCAAACAAAGAGGTAATGCCACAAAAAATACTACAACACTAGCTGGAAGGTCGTGTTTTAGATTTGATAAAAGATTTAAATTTTTCATATTATTTTTTTTTCAAATAGAAAGCACGCTTCCCATTTGAAGTTTCATTTTTAATTAAAATTAGTTGTTTATTATATTAAAGTCTGGGGAAGGCTCAGGTCTGCCGGGGAGGAGGCAAATGAATCTCTAAAAAAATATTTGATGCTGGAGCTTGAAAAAAATTATTTAAGCAAGGCGCATCAGTCGATAAAAATGATAAGGATGATTTAAAGAAGTTATGAATTTTGGTATCCTCTTTTTTTTCCTTTTCTGATTCTTCAGAGGTATCTTCTTGCCAATCTATATGTTCAATTTCAAAAGAATTTTCAGTCAAGAGTGACAAAGATTCAAGTGTCGTAGATAAAGTCAAAAAGGCGAGCATATTCCAAACGAACAGGAATTTGAAAATAGATCCAGTAAGAAAACGATACCACTTCATAATACTCTTTCAAAGATTTCAAACTTGGTGCAAATATAATAGTATTCACTGTGAAAAAATCATCCAATGTGCTTTTTTAGAAAACAATTGGTGTTTTCATTTCATGCAATATTCTATAGCTAATGCACCTAAATGATTATCGTAAATTGATTAAAGTTTAGGTTTTTTACCCTCAGCAGAATACGATCTAGATTGAAAATGGGTTTTGATTTTTTGAAGGGCTAATAGTTCTCCTATAAATTGCCAATCAAAATTGACCGTTTGATTTGCGGGATGGTTGTGATGATCTTGATCTAAAAGGTAACCCTCAGGCTTGTTCAAAATTCGAGTTTTGGCATATACAGTTTCCATTTTCTCGCGTACCGATGAAAAGGATTGAACCGTTTTTAATATCTCTTCTATTGCTTTTTCCTCTAAGTCAACGCTTGTCGCCGTGTCAAATACTTTGAGTTGGGACATTAAATTAAAGTTGTACTCTACAAAATGAACCACTTCATTGTATACAGCAAGGTTATAGGTTGACTCAGGATCTTGATCTACAATCTTCTTTAAAGTCGTTTTGACTTGATCCAACTGGATCTTTTGTGCTTGTAATTGTTCTAAACGAGCACTGTATTTTTTAGTCCAATCACCTTTAGAATTAAAATCAGGCATATCGATAATTTGTTCTTCAATAGGGTTTTCTCTATGAATGAGTGAATTTCGGTGATGCCCCTCTTCGACAAACAGATTGGTCCAAAGTGCAACGGGTTGATCTAGCAAATCAATAAATGCGTATTCCTCTGATTTAAATTTAGGTCCAAATTTTCGGTGACGATATACATTTTTAAAGGCCTCTTTGGAGCGTTTTAAGCCGCCCCAAGTGTATTCAGCAAAAGCAGTGATTCCTCTTTTGTATAATTCAAAGTGAGGGGAGTCATCATCCCAAAGGGTCAGTAATAATCCATTGTAATTTCTGTTGATGGACTGTTCTGCAAAAGTTCGGATTTGATCGATATTACTTTCTCTCTGAGGCATCAGCGTCCAGCGGGTTTGCCCTGCAGTAGCTCCCATGACTTGAAAGCCATTTGAAGAAAACCAATCCATGGCTTTCCCGTTTCCATAAGACTCTGCCTTGTGGTAATTCCACCTCATATACACACAATTTTTAGGAAATTGAGTGATGAATTTGTTCAACTTAGGTTCATTTATCTCCCAGATAGAATCCACCGTGGCTGGGGCCATGTCAGTATTATAGATCGGGCTCATTAATCCCGCTTGCTTTAACGGCATATCATCCCAAAATATGGGAATTCTTTTGTTCTCTGCTGCAAAAGCAGAAACTTTATTGAGCCAAATCAAATTTAATTCCAAAGCACTTTTTCCACTTCCCCTTCCCGTAGTATGCACCTCATCCCCTCCCACATGGAGATACTTTCCATGCGGAAACGCTTCCAGTGCATCCAAATACAAATCATATTGTAACGCATAGGTTTCTGGATTTAGAGGATTGAAGGCCCAGTCACTTTCAGGAGCATCTCTCAATGCTTTATTTTTTTCGTGTTTTAAAATAAATGAAGCGTGTCCTAAGCCCTGAACCAATGGACTGATGGAAATATTACGTTCCAGTGCGTAGGTACTCAGATCACGCCACTCTTCAATAGAAAGTGCATCTTCTGAAGCAACTTCAGGTCTTCTTTTGTACTTTAATTTATCCTCAATCTCAAGAATGATTCCGTTGATTTTAAGTTGTGCCAATGCATCTATTAAATCATAGTAATAACTTTTCTTTTCCAGATGGTGTTTTACATCGATATGAATAGGTCGAAATGCAATTTTTGGAGCATCTTTAAGTGCTACAACAGGTAATGGTACGTTTTGATTTACCGCATCTTCGATCATCTGATTTAGAGTGACAAACGCATAAAATAATCCTGCTTGATCTTGGGCTTGAATGACTATTTTTTCCTCTTCAATTGTAAGGGTGTAGGATTCTGATTTTTGATTTTCTTGGGGTTGGATACTAAAGTATAGTTGGGCCTCATTTGGCAGAGTAGTTTGTTTGAATTGTTTCCCATATCCAAAACGGATAGGGAGTAGGTCCGAGGTGGGACTAAAAGCTGTGGTTAAAACATCTGGAGATAAGCTGGAATACGAGTTCTCATAATGAACTGATTCTACGGAAGGTACTAATGGAAAAGATTCTTCAAAAGAGGACTTGTGCGCTTCACATCCTAGTGTCAAAAGCAATACAAACGAGATGAGGATTTTTAAATTATTCAAAACCTAATTTTTAAGTTAGCTTCCAAAATACAAAAAATCACGTTCTTTAATTAAATAATTTGAGGATTCAATAGTTTGAGACACTTTAACTATCCTTGGGTTGGTTTTTATTCTTACTTTTTGATTGCATGAATGCTTGGTAAAATTATCGGAGTAGCTTTTGGGAAAGCCGTTTAAGAGTTCCGTATAAAATTGTACTTGAAAGGGACATATTCAACGACTATATTTTAGGCTTCATCGTCAACTCATTGTATTCACTACGCTTTAAAAAAATAGATCGAGCTTTAAATACCGCTTCACTAAAGGAGCTATGGTTGGCAATTCCCTTTCCTGCAATATCAAACCCAGTACCGTGATCTGGCGAAGTGCGTACTTGATTTAACCCTGCTGTAAAATTGACACCTTCGCCAAAGGAAAGTGTTTTAAAAGGGATTAGTCCTTGGTCGTGATACATGGCTAGGACTGCATCATATTTTTGAAAAGACTGGTTTCCAAAAAAACCGTCTGCAGCAAAAGGTCCAAAAACAAGGATTCCTTGGTCAAATTTTTTTTTTAATAAAGGGCGCAACAAGGTGTCGTCTTCTTCCCCGATCACTCCATGGTCTCCTGTATGGGGGTTGATACCTAAAACAGCAATTTTGGGACGTACAATTCCAAAATCATATTTTAAACTCTGTATTACTAATTCTATTTTTTTTTGAATCAAACTTGGGGTCAAGTGTTTTGTAATTTGTCCTAAAGGAATATGGTCACTCACCAAGGCTACCTTTAATGAGTCTGTGATCATAAACATCAAACTCTCACCCTCCAGTTCCTCATTCAGAAAATCCGTATGTCCGGGAAATCGAAAATCG
>Ga0181600_10002157_pt1 | contig 15299 bp, 3 predicted proteins | sample 041ome_2_FD_132982 | JGI IMG/M metagenome (GOLD analysis project Ga0181600, IMG submission 132982) | Coastal salt marsh microbial communities from the Groves Creek Marsh, Skidaway Island, Georgia - 041406US metaG (megahit assembly) | ecosystem: Environmental > Aquatic > Marine > Intertidal zone... | reverse complement strand
GAAGTCATGCGCGCCGCGACGCCGCAAGTCATGACCAAGGCGCAAGCCTAAACGCTAAAAATGTAGTCAATAAAAGGGAAACATACGCGTTCGAGCGACTCATGCGTCGTAAACCACGATGGCTTCCCCGGCGAGAATTGGTGCGTTCCCTTCCCCGGACGGGCGTCGATGGATGCGCGCGCGCGCGCGTCGCGAACGAGCCTGGGGCGCGGCGCGCCGAGACGCGTCCGACGCCGACGCCCGCGCGGGAACGTCGACGACGGAACGTGTGTTCGCGATCGATGTTCGCGCGCGACGCGCTCGCGCGCGAACATCGATCGCGCGATGTTCGCGAATGTCGCGCGTTGGGTGTTGCGTTGGGTGTTCGCGCGTCGGCGCGTTGGGTGTTGCGTCGGGCGGTGCGTTCCTCCCGACTGTTTACGCATACGTCCAACCGACCGCACCCTGGATGAAAATAACCGAGAGTGTCGATTCTCGCCCGCCACTCGTCGACGCCCGCCACTCGTCGACGCGCGAGGCACGCGACGCGAGAGCCGCGACGCGATCAAAAACATCATCATCGCGCGCGCGCGCCGTTCGTCGTTCGTCGACGTGATCGCGCGCGCGCGTTCGCCCGCGCCCGCGCGCGTCGTCGATCGCGCGCGGTTTCGATCGTCGTCCCGGAGACGGCTGCGGAGGCTTTCGTGTTGCGCGCGATCCGTCGTCGTCGTCGTCCAGCCAATCTCGAGGGATAGTTGAGACGGTGGGTGGCTACAAAGACGCGACGAACGAACGTCGCCCACGGACGCCGGGCGATCGCGATGATGCGGTGGCGAACGTTCGCGGCGTCGCTCGCGTTGATTTCGTTGATTTCTTTGGCGCTCGCGACCTCCGTCTTCGCCGACGACGACGAACAGATCGAGACGGGGTCATCTCTGGCGAGCGAACTGCGGACGTTCAATCAAAGCGCTGCGCTTGGTGGTTGTGTATTTGGAATTGTAGGACCGGATCGGTTGGTAAGTAAAGGATCCAATACCTGCAAGAAAGACCATTGCTATGAAAATAGTCGACCAACGTACACACGTTATGATCAGTGGTGCACAGGACATTGCTGGGGTGAAGGCTCAAATTACGGTAGCGGGTGGTGGGGTAATTGTGCAAGTCGCACAACGCGACAATCAACACAAACGTGCACCGATACTCCTAAATGCCGACACTGTCAAGGATACTGGTCAAGCTACGGGACGTGCGGTTCGCGAGCTGACGGTAGGACGGACAAGGGATGCGGTACGTCCCAGCACTACAAAACGTACCGCATTACTCAAGAAAAGGGAAAGACGAAGGATGACAGGCCTTGCCCCCATGCCAACGGCCAGAAGGCGCCCAAGTCATGTTCTATTTCGTGCGACAAAGTGTCTGTGAGCGTTGGCAATATCCCGACTCAAGTCAGCTCGACGCCTGTCAACTTTATGATTCGCGTCACGCACCCGAGACTTTGCGGAGATCGCAGTACGACCACGTGTGGTACATCGACCTCGGCCACCGCGAACGATGTCTCGTGCTCAGCGACCGTGCAGACGCCGTCAGGAACTATTTACATGAGTAACACACAAAATCTCGAGAGTCCGTTTAACGTGCCACTGGCGGGGGACAGAGACATCTTAGCTGGAACTTACAAGTACAGTTACACGTGCCATGTGCTGGATCAACAAACTCGCGCTAAGATCGACGGGCTCAGCGTTTCAAACTCTTTCAACTTCAAGGTCGCGAGGGGATGTGATTCGCAGCTCGCTCCGACAGTCGAAAGAGTGATGGAGTACACGCTGTTGACATCTCACGCGTTTCTTCGCGCCTCGTGCGACGACACACGCCGAGTCAAGGAGCTCATATTCCGTGAAATCGACGTTTCGCCAGCGGATGGCGCCGTTACGATGAACGAGATCGTGACTGCAGCGAAAAAAAATGGGGTGGATGTGCCCACCGTCGAAGCTTGGTTCAGCGGTGGAGACGTGAAGTTTTCGATAGCCCAGTTTCTCGAGGGCACGGATTTCGTGCACTCACACTTATGCAAAGATACAGCGTCTAAGATACAGTTCGAGGACAAGGATGTCGCGTATCCATCGAGTGACGTCGGATTGGAAACGTCCATCAGCCAGTGTAAGTCATGGCTTAAAAATATGAAAGTACGTTGGGGTATAGATCAATCCATTTACAAAGTTTCGGACACTACATGCGTTTACATCGACGGTGCTCTCGCCGCGAGACATGAAGTCACGACGAATGATCAAGCAAAAGGGTGGAACGCAATAGGAATCACCAACGCGGAGGTGAGACAAGAATCAGGAAAGCGCCAGTTATTTGGCATCTCAGATACACGATCGCAGTCTTCTCGCCGAGTGATATGTGTGCAGACAAACGATCACAGGTCGTGCACGGGCGCGATGTACTACGACGGGACCGCGATCGACGTCGGCGTTCGCGCTGATACGTCTGGGGTAATGTTTCATCTTCGGGACACAGCTTCGGACGAGAGCGCGTTCGAGATTGAGCGGAAAGTCGGGGGCTTGGATTCGAAGAGCGCCTTTTCCACCGTGGTTCTGATTGAGTCCAACATCAAAGGATGTGCGACGCTGTTCGATTCTATCCTTTATCTCGATCGCGACGCCATCCTGGAACCAGGATCGGTGTGGACGTATCGTGTTACCACAAAGTTCACTGATGGACATAAATATTCCGCTCCGGTAGAGTTCAAGACGCCGTGGATATCACACGTCGAAGGTCAAATATTTGCTGGCGTCTCCGATGTCCCTGTGCCAGACATCAGAGTCTGTACTGAGTTTCAATCCTTCATCGAAAACGGCGGTCGCTTCGAACGGCAAAACAAAACCGGTTTTACGAATTTCGCGCGTATCAGGGGCGTAATAAACTCTGATCCAAAAGACAAGACTGCGTACACGGTAACCGACGGCTATCCAAGTTTGAAATTTGGATCTTCAGCAATCAAGTCTGGCACGTATCTCCGAGTCGATCTCGGTCAGTGGGTCAGCGTGCACAAAATCAAGGCGTGCGGTCGTGCAAGTGCGGGAATGAACGTGACGAATCCGCATCTAGCGGCGTACGTGTCCGATCACGATCCAAAATCTGGCCGACACGGCAACGAATGCATCGTCGACTCGGTGTCGAGGTATGAAGCAGATCTCGACGTGCTGTGTGTCGCTCTCATCTGTAGTGGAAGTAAATTGAGATCCTTCCACGGACAATATATCACAATCGCTGGGCTACCGACTTTGTCAAACGCAGTGCTTGACATCACCGAGATTGAAGTGTACGGACACCACACGCGATGCATGTATAGCTCCGTGACGGACGAAACCGGAAGCTACGAGATCGACATCAAAGACGCAACGGATCAGATTCCAACCAAAACCAATGTGTACATCGCCGCGTACAAGGAAGACATCTTCCCTCCGACGACCGAGTGGTTGATAGACTCAAAAATGAGCGCAGAGGGTCATCGCGAAACCATTTTGACCTCTGCGCACAAAGTGCTCCTCGTGCTCGTGGAAGTTTCCGACGGTCAGTCATATTTTGCTTCGCAAGTCGCATACACACTCGAGAATTCTGCATCGCTCGGCGTTGAGACAGCGCACAACAACAGCATGAAGCGAACGGATTTTGAACGTTTCGTCATGGAAAGGTGCGGCTATCCAGATGCCGCTACCGTCGTCATAACGGATGAGCTGTGGCAGAAATTGGACGGCGACTTCGACGATGTCTTGAACGCTACCGAGTGGCGTAGTGTGCTCGATCGAATGCAGCAAGAACAGCTCATGGTCGAGCCAAAGCTTGTGTATCGGCCGCGCGACGTTCAGCAAATGCGTGATTTCAAAATGATCGCGACGTTTGACGACGCGAAGAACATCGTCAACGACGCGATCCACAACAAGCGCGACAGCTCTTGGATGCAATATCTGGATCTTATCCAGTTCAAGGACTCCGAGACCAAACTGCAAGACGCCAACATCTCGTTTACCATTGAATCCGAAACTTTAAAAGAACTTCGGGAGCTTTCTTCGGAATCTAACGAGACGCACAAAGCCGCCGTTGAGGTTCTGAGCTCCACGACGGCTAGATTCGCTGACTTGAAGAATGAACTCTCAGAGGCACGAGCGAAGCTTGCGAACGACGAAAAAGCTTTGGAAAACGTCACTTCTGAGTTTTATCATTGGATGAAGGAAAACAACGGTTCAATCGCCGAAGAACACGCCGCCGCGCGCTCGGAATGGGAAGAACACAACAAGAATCACGCTGATGCGGACGCGTTGCATCAACGAGCGAGTGATGTGTACGATGAGTACGAGCGCCTTTATCAAGATCAGATGGACATCGCCTCGCGTGCAAAATCTTCGTATGACTCGTACAAAAAACTATACGAAAAGGCAAAGAAGAATCACGATTCGGCTTCTACACAGTATACGTCCGCGAAGCGCACATACGACAAGTACATCAAAGATAATCGAGGCTCCACTCGTGACCTTTCGGCTTCGGCTACGGCTCAGGCGAAAAACTATCGCAAAAAAGCATACGAATACAAAAGACTTTATGACACCAGAAAGACGAGACGAGTCAGCCGACGTTGTTCTGGTTGGTGGATTTTTAGGAGGTGCTGGAACAGTTACTATTACGAACTTGAGCGCCGATCCAGTGACTACAACAGTTATAGATACTATCTAAGAAAAGCTGACGCATACGACGCACAAGCGCGGCGGTTCTACGACACGTACAATCGCAACGTAGAAACTTACAAGCAAACATACGAACGTTACTTCAACAGGATGTCCTCGGAGAAAAAAAAAATGGGTGACTATACAAAGAGCATGAACGCTCAATTTGAGAAACAGAAGGTGGCAGACGATCTCGCGGCGGAACATTCCAAAGCCATGTCTGATCAAGATCTAGTGAAAGCTAATCGTCTACTCACGAAAGAAGCGCACGCGAACGCATTGGAAAAAGCAAGACTCGAGAAGGAAAGACTCTTCACCCTGCATCAACGGTACAAAGAAACGCGTCAAGAGTACGTTTCGTTGAAGGAAAGTCGTAACGTCACGCTTACGAATCAAAGAATCACGGTGGACAATCTCGAGGTGACTCTTTCAGACGCAGAGCAAAGCGTGAACGACGCTCGTGAAGACGCCGCGAACAAGAAGCAAACTCGAGACAGAGATTTTCTGCGAGCCGAGGAGAAGCAATCAACAGTGGACGAACTTAAACCTAACATCACACGATACGCGAATGAGGCTATAGCGTACGCCAGCGGCATCGTGCAAGCCACAGCAAAGCGTCAGACGTGTGAAAACATGGTTCTCGTGCGTATCTCGACGCCGAGGCTCCCCACGACTTCCGACGGGTGGAACGACGTGTACACAAAGGTGATTGAATCCGATAAAGCTTCGTTACTGTCGACATGTCGCGCTATGAATGTGTCCGTCGTCGATCCCGTCGAGATCGGTTCGGCAAATGCGTCATACATCATGCCGATACTGTGGTTCAAGTCATCCGCGAACAGAATTTCTCTCAAGACTCTTAAGTACTCGAGTTTGGGTTCCGACTCAAATTCAACGAACTCTTCGTCGCGTTCAATGGACGGCGGAGGGCCCCCGCTCGGTTTCGAAGACGGTCAGCCGGCGCCCGAATCTCTTTTTTACCGGGTCACAAAGGATAACCTGCGCGTGCGATTAAGGGCAACGAAGCAGTTGCCAGATATAGTCCATGTTTTCGACCGAGGTCCGAAATCAAAGGCGAACAAACAGAAAGCGAGTGAAGACACAACGCTTGAAATGGCTCACATCTTCTCCGACCATACGAAGACTTCAACGCGCAAATTACCCGTTAGACACAAGCGAGTGCACGAGAAGATATTCACAGACGACACAGTGGCTATTGTCGTCGGCGCGGTCATGTTTCCCAGAGATCTCGTCGGAGATTCGACCGATTGCGGCGTTCCCAACGCCACAGTGGAGGTTTTTGAGCCCGACCAAAAACCCGACGAGTACAAAACCGACGCGAGAGGCTGGTTCGAGATCGCTCTGGCTCGCGGAAAGACGTTCAACATTCGCGTTAAATACGAAGGTCACGTCATCTGTTACGCCGGCAAATCGATCGAAGACGCGATGACGAATACAACACTCTGCTCAAGCGAGTCAGCGGGGTCGTACGTCACGCTGTCTAAACTAGGTGACGGTGAAACGGTGTTTTTCGCCGACACGACATCGGCGTCGATCGATTTGGGGTTGTACGAAGGTGAGTGTGACGTGAGATACAACGGCGTGACGTTCAAGGTGAGTCCGATAAACGGTTGCCATGACCCCATATTCTTCTCGAGCGATAAAATCGCGGCAGACTGGGCAACGACAGACGCGCTGGGCGAGCGAGTACTCGATACATGGCCGCTCGCGGCGATGGATTACACCGTGGAACTCTATGATGCGCCTGAAGTCGAAGCGGAGTTGAAAGCTTCAGAGACGTGCGAGAAGGGAGTGGGTGGCATCATGGAATACTTCAGAGGACAAGAGACTCTCAACCGTCTCGCGTTGTTGCAGGACAACTTGCACGGCGTCACACTGAGGTACGAGTATCATGGTTACCTGTGCATCAGAACCGACAATTTGGATGAAATCACGGACGAAAAAGAGGTGTGCGTCGACGAAGACGGAGCACCGGGTAAGCTCACTGTGAACCATCTTGTCGGACAATCGTCGACAAAGGGATTCTGGGAAGGAAAAATCGCCACGAACGGTAGGGATTTCAAGGTGAGCGTGTTCGAGTTGCACATGAACCTTGATGCCTCGGGGCAACCGGTCCGTCATGAATGTATCGAATCGCTTCCTCACGATGAATCCGGTAGCACTACGTTGAGCTTCCGCCAATCCGTGACGGATGAAGGGGACAATAAGTGTCATCCAAATCGAGGCGGAGACGAAACGTGCGACTTTCAAGTCCAACTTGACTCCGATGGGTTGGTCATCTGGCCTGAGACCGGGGAGAACTACGTCTCAATATCGCCGGGTCTTCCCAATCTCGCCGGTAATCACCGTCGATCCGTCGACGTATCAGTGGAGCGTTTCGATAACATTGATCGAGTGACAGTCGCTGTCCAACGTCAGCTCGTCTCTCTGGGATCGAAACCGCGCGGAGGCGGAGGACTAAGCGATGATGAATTTTGGGCGACGGTTCCCATCGAAGGTTTGGTGTACACCGTGGTTCATGATCCGCCTGGTGGCAACTCTTTCGCCGAGTTATCCGTAGGGACAAAAGTCGGTATCAGCATGTTGGATTCTGGCTCGCGTTCGGCGTCAGAAGCCTTAGAGTCAGCAATCGAGATTCCGGCGATTCCAGCCGATGTCACAACAGAGGCCGGTGTTAACACAGGTGTAGCCGTTGAGGGTTCGGTTTCCCTTCCCATTAAGTGGTTCGAAGGCGCGTTTGAGCTTGAAAACAGTTCTGAGGGTCCCGAGGTGAAAATGACGAGCACTTTAGACGACGGGTTTTCACTTGATGTGGTCACCGACCGCGCTATTCGCTCGAGTCAAGATCCAGGCACTGCGGGGCGCGCCGGTGACGTCATCCTGGGTGGAGGCGTCGAGCTGGTTTACAAGCTATCCGACGTGCTGGACGTTGTGAAAGATGGCCGAACCCTCGAGAAGCCATGTCTCTTCATTTCGGTGTCCATCACGTGGCTACCACGGAAACCCACGACGTACATCCTGAATGTGGCCAACGTCGAGACGAAAATTATACCGAATTTGAAATTCCTGTGGTCCGTCGTCATGGAAAATCGTGCCGTGAACGCGAAGGCGAAAGATGAATCCAAAAGATACTTCAAGTGCGCTCAAACAGACGCTGAGGAAAGTGTTAGTAAATGTACGGATGACGAAATCAATGATGACTGGGCAAAATACTTGCGTGAAAAGATTCAAGTGTGGCAGCGCACGCTCGAGTGGTCGGCGCCGACCGTTCACTTGGTGAAAAAAAACGGTGGTCAGTCGAAAAAGGATTTCAGTTCTATAGATCGTATCATGGTTCCGTTGGACTCAGAAGACAACCCAGTGGGCGCTTCATATAAAAAACATCTGGCTCAATTCAATCAACAGTTCTTCGAAGATCCGCTCAAAGACATTTTCGACGCCGTCAGTCAGCAGTGGGATCAGACGATTTGGATGCTACCGTACAACGGAATAGGACCACCGCCGCTCTTTTTGACCGACGGCAAGATTGGTGGATTCTATCATGATGATTACGTTCTGGACAATCGATTTTGGGAGCCTAAAAAGCCGGACTCGAAGGACTGGCAGCGAATGACGGGCAATCCGGGAGGATGGGGCGGTCATGGGGCCAGAGCGGGTAGATCAGCCATGAGATTCATACTGACACAAGCGGGAAAAATAATAGGAGAAGAAAAGACGCCGGGCGACCCGACGCTGAAACCAACGCCGCCGGAAGACCTGAAGACGGACGACCCGACGCCGAAACCAACGACGGAAACAACGGAACCAACGACGCCGAAACCAACGACGGAAACGACGGAACGTTGCAAAGGGTACCAATGCAGTACTATCAGCAGTGATGCGAAGCACAGCGATCCGGCCGATACTCAAAAAAGGATTGAAGCTAACCAGCAGCGGTACAAAGATGCGTCGGCGCGTCAAATAGCAGAGAGAAAGGCGATCGAGGCGAACCAGGCGGCTGACAGGCAGCATCGCAGCAAAGCGCAACAAGATGTCAACAGAGAAAACAGGCGGCGCAAGAACGCCGGCAAGGAGCCTCTCGATCGGACACAAGAGCGTGATTACTACAAAAAACGATATAAAGAACACAAAGCGGCCGCTAAGGACGCCGCGAGTGACGCTGCAGACGACGCAAGCAAGAAAACAGCGAGTACAGCGACGGACGCCGCGAGTGACGCAGCAGACGACGCAAGCAAGAAAACAGCGAGTACAGCGACGGACGCTGCGAGTGACGCTGCAGACGACGCAGCCAAGAAAGCAGCGAGTACAGCAACAGACGTTGTAGAAGACGCTGGAATGATGAGTAAAGCGAAGGCGGCGAAAGCGAAACTGAAGGTGTGTCTGCAAAGCAAAGCTTGCCAAGTCGTCGCGCTTGCAGCAGTCAGTGGCGTGATCGCTGGCATAATGGCTGGAATCGCCGAAGGTACAGGTGACGGCACGTATCCGTACGTTTCATATCCGCGCCAAACATTCAAAGAATCTATCCCTGATTTCGCTAACGCGTTCATGGCTTCAGATTTTCTTCAAAATTCAGTAAACGATTTGAAGAGCGAATTCACTTCATGCTCGGGCGTCGTTTGTGAAGAGAGCGAATTCAAGAAGAAAACGTTCACGAACAAAGACGACTCTTTCGGAGAGGACCCTGACAAATATCGAGTCAAAGCTGCGCGCGACGATGCTTTTTCGTTAGTCGACACACGACAGCGGTTACAAGCATCTTTCACCGGTGGAAAGGCTCTGACTGGCATGCGAGATCGAGGAGGGGACGAAAGCAATTCAGCAAAAGACATGCTGATTACCTTCAGCGGCGGGGGACACGCTGTCGACTATGCTTTCTTATCGGAACAATCAGTTGAAGACAGGTACGGGGTCGGGGTTTCGTTTTCGGGGGAAGCAAAGAACAAGTATAAACTCGATCTCGGAGGGCTCATCGGATACGCCGTCATGATTGGAATGATGCTCGGTGGAATAGATAGCGAGGGTACGAATACCTTCACAAAGTCCATCGAGAACACGACGTACTTTATGTGGAATTCGCGTAACGCGACGTCGACCTTATACTCGCTCGGAGACCCGGAACTCGGGGATAAGTTCATTATTAAAGTTGGTGCGGACAAACGTTTTGGGACACCCGTTTTTTCCTTACAAGGTGGTCGAAGTAGTTGCCCTGGCGAGGCATTGACGGTTTGGCGCGAGCAAGGGATCGAAATGAGCCTGTCGACAATGCCGTTCAATAAGTACCTCGACCCGAACGAGCGCGCAGTCTTGCGGTTCATCGTGGACAACGGCACGCCGTACAGAGAAGCCAGCCTATACGGCCTGCGTATCGTGGACGGCTTGTCTGAATCAGTGAACGCAGTTATTAGTGCGGCCCATGACGCGTTGTTCCTTGACGGCGCTACAGGAGCAACTGTATCGCAGGCAATCAACGAGACAGCGGCCAAAACAATCGCAAAGAACTCCGACGTGATGCAGAAAATTATCAGTGACGCTGCTCTTTCAGCGAGCAAAGACACGAACCCACCTGCTGTAGTCGTCGCTGTCGCCGTACAGTCAGCTCGATCGGCCCCTCCAAACAGCCTCGAAATGTCTGATGTCGAATTTAAGGTCAACGGCGAAGTTTTCAACCCACTTCAAGGTCTCATGCCGTTCAAGTACGTCGACTATGATGACATGAAGTCGCAGCGGATAGTGAAGCAGACCGCTTTCACGCTCTCGGCGAGACCTCTGAATCCGGCGCTTCGGAAAATACAGTATCTACAGCTGCGCCTTCAGAGTTTGTGTGAGACAGAGTTAGCGGAAGCGGACGGTTTCACACGAGATCCAATCGGCGTCACGGCTTACCTCCAAGAAATGACGTGGAGTCAGTACTGCCCGCAGGTGAGTTTCGATGGGACCACCATGGCCCGTCACGAGTTCTCTTTCATTTCACCGACGTCCGCGGCCCCGCTAAAACTCAAAGTTTTCAATCCGAATCGACATGTGTTGTGGCCCGCTAGCGCGAAGGGCGTCTTGGATGACGCCATGAACTCGAATCTGAAACTTGTTCGCGTTCAGTATCGACCGGTTGGCGCTGGCGAGTGGGTGTCGGCCAGATCAGATGATTCTGCAGAAGATGACAAGAAGAAAAACCTCCTGTGTCCCTACTCAAGATCTGATGGGTGTGGATTTAACTGGGATGTGAACAATAGATACGAACAAATGCTTAGTGGCTTTAAAGATGGTGTGTATGAAGTCCGTGTCAAGACGTTTTGCTTCGGTGGTCACGCCTTCGCGCACCCAGATGTTCACTCGTTCACTTCACCAACCACCCTGTCGCTCACGATAGACACGGTGCGCCCTATCGTTCACCAGAGTGTACATTCTTCGGAGGCCCTTTCCGTCACCGTGGAGTATCATGAAGAGATACAGTGCTCGAAACACAGCGTGAGCATATCTAAGATCATGGATGACGCCTGCGCGGAGGTTGACGAAACAATCCCCACCGCATCCATCAAGAGGTCTTTCGTGATCAAGTGTTTTAACACGGGTGGTAAAGGCCACTGGGTGATGAAGTATCCGTCGGGATTATCAGGAACGTTCAAAGTCACCCTCGATGGCGTCCAAGACTTCGCGGGTAACGATGCCGACAAGGTGACGATAAACTTTTCTCCCGGCGGCAAGGAATCCACTGACTGTGCATCAGTCATTTGTCCGGTGAACACGCACGTCGATGACTCCCACACCTGTAAACCGTGTCATGTTGGTTTTGGACGAGCGGCTGGAGACGATTCTCGCCGTGACTCGACTACGTGCGTTGAATGTTTGCCCGGCTACTACTTTGACGAGTCAGAAAAAACGTGCACCGCATGCGCCACAAGTAAAAGATACGGCCCGGGCTACGCTAGCACTGGTGGTGCACTTGAGACGACGACGACGTGCAACGCATGTGCCCCTGATCATCACGTTTCATCTCCATCTGGAGCTAGCGAGATCACGTGCACCAAGTGTCCGCCTGGATCTACGAGCTTCGGCGGTGACGTGCAGTCGTGCACGCCGACTTATTGCGATGGACAGTTCGAACACGTTGTCAATCACGAGTGCGTCAAGTGTCCAATGGGTACGATGCGGAACGCCGTTTTCAGTTCTGAGAAGCCTGGCGATGATGCATCGGCGTCTGATACGGAATGCAACACGTGCGCAGCAAACTTCTACCGCCCTGCTGATGGTGCATCATGCAAGGCGTGCCCGTTGGGTACTTCCAAACCCGAGGGCAATGGAAACATCGACGCGTGCGTTGCTGTCGAATGCAAAGAAAATCATTTCGTGCAGGCTCACGCGTGCGTACCGTGCCCAAGTGGGTTCTCTCGTGCGCAAGGAGACAAAACTGATCAAGCAGATACCACGTGCGATTTGTGTGCAGAAGATCATTACGTAGACTCGAGAAACTCTTGCTCGCCCTGCGAAAAAGGCTACACAAGCACCTTCTTCAAAAATGAAACTCGCAAGGGGGTGACGAGATTCACTTCTGGTGTCACAACGTGCGATGCATGCGCACAGAACTACGCAGTTACCTTGGACGAAAAGTCCGACAAACTCGTGTGCTCTCCATGTGCTCAGGGCTATGTACGCGACTCGCGCGACGTCGTCGCGTCAGGCGAGACGAAGTGCACCGAGTGCGCCGAAGGTTATCACGTGCAACAGCGAGGCTCTGAATCTGTGTGCGTCCAGTGCGACATCGGAAGAGTTCCGTCGCTTTTTGAAGTCCACGATGTGCAAGCAAACTCCGAGACTTGGTGTTTGCCAAAGATTTGTGAACTCGACGAGTACGTATCTGCTGGGGAGTGCAAACGGTGCAAGACTGGTTACATACGCGCGGTGTTTAGCGTGGATACCGATGTACTCGGCGACGACGCCACTAAAGGTGATACTGCATGTACGCTCTGCACAGAAAATTACAGAGTCGCCGGAAACGTCGAGTCTGGATTCACGTGCGAGCCGTGCGGTGGGCACGGCACGAGCAAACCGGGAGCAAACGTCACTGAATCACTCCAGACTGAGTGCGATTTCGATCTTTGCCCGGTGAATACACGCGCTTTCAATCGAACTTGCGTGCCGTGCGCCAAAGGGTACGAAAATAAAGCTGGAGACGATCCTCTCGCCGGTGATCTCCCTTGCAAGAGTTGCGCAGAAAACCATCGGGCCAACGGTTTCGCGGAGTGCGTGCCGTGCGCCCCGGGGACGACTCGCGAGGCTGGCGACGATAGATTCGGTCCGGTTCAGCACTGCGCGAAGATTTCCACGAAAAGCCCTGTTGCGAGTCTCGGTCGCCTTCGTACGAGTCGACCTGGTGACTCGCCGGAGTTATCAGAAGCAACGAGCGTAGGTTCTGAGTCTTCATTTTCACACGCGAGAGTCGGAGTCTTCATATCGGCGGTCGTCGGTGCCGCCGCGGCTCTCCTCATCGCTCGTAGAAAACGAAACACCGATGGAGCGCTCCTCTCCGCAAACGCACCGCTCGCACCGAAGTATGGATCGACCGTATGACACGCCGAGCGACTGCTAAGCGCGCGGAGAGCGCGACGACGCGCGTTCACAATTTTCCCAAAATAACATTTTCGGCGGCAATTACAAGTACCGGTACCGATAAATAAACACACAATTTTACTTTATTTCGATGATGTGCGCCTCGTCAGCCGTACCAAAGTAGCCACGCACTGAAAATTGAGTCGCTCGAGTCGAAACCGCCTGGAATTCCACCTCTTGCGGAACATCGCGACGCGCGCGAAGGCGACGACGATGGCGCGCGAGACGGTCGCGGGGACGGGTCGCGGACGAACGACGCCGCGCGTGGAGGGGATGCGTCGCGAGCGACGCGCGCGGGGATGTGTGCGTTGGGGATTGACGATTATGGTGTTAGCGGTGGCGTCGGCGCGGAGCGTCGCCGCGACGACGGGACGGGGCGAGTATCGACGCCGCCGGCAGCAGCTCGCACGAACGATGCCCGAGAATAACGCGTGGAAGTTGCGAAATATGGTGGATCGCGCGCGCTTCGCTCACGATGATGCTGGCCTCCTTAAGGAGACCATGACGAGCGGACGCGTCAGGGACCGCTCCGTGGAGGAAGAAAAGAAGGAGGAAGAAAAGAAGGAGGAAGAAAAGAAGAAGGAGGAGGAAGAGGAGGAGGAGGACAACGAAGAGGAGGAGGAGGGCGTCGACGACGAAGAAGAGGAATAGAGGATCCGGTTTTGAAGATGAAATGCCGTACAGTACAAAATATGAAAAGGGGTTTTTGGAAAAAAACTATTGAACTAAGCAGCCACGATGTCACAGTCGAAATTCCCTCTCCTCGACCGCGCGCGCGAGTGCTTCGCCGATCTCGCGAAAGCCGCGCCGACGCGACGAGAAGCCCTCGATAGGACCGTAAATGCGCGACGAGCCGACGCCGGCGGGGCCGCGCGCGAAAGCCGATTCCGCGCCGCGCGCACTCGGCGAAGTACGACTAATAGCCCATTCGCAACGTTCAATATGGAGCGTGCCCAGCTTTGTCAGTCGTTATAGGTCAGGAGTCGCTAAAATATGGGGGCCCCGCGAGGTACCACGTTTATTGTCGCGCGCCCACTTTTGACTTTTGCGGCCCAGTTTGGGGGGGTAAGCGGCCCAATCTCAGCAAAGCCGCAGCTTCTGATTGGTCAAAAACGAGGGGGACACTTTTGACGAGTCTTTGACGAGTTACGCATTGTCGCGCAAAACGGTCGCTTCCGCGCACGGAACGCAACGCCCGACGCCATGCGAGTGGAAGACTTGTGTGTCTAGCTGTGTGTTCACGCGCGTCGCGTTCCGTGACTGCGTGACGCGTAATTTTTACCTCACGGAATTTCGCAATTACGCAATTTCCGGCGAGTCGCGAACCAGGGACGCGTCACGTCGAAAATGACGAGTAATGACTCAGAGCAAGGGGACTCGCAGACATGAAAAGCCGGCTGAGCCGCTCGATGGCGTCACTTTACCGCACGAACGCACGCTCCGAGTTCGGCTACACGTTACGTACTTTACAAAAGAAGCTAAATGCCTACGCCGAGACGCAACACGCGAACTAATCCCGCTGAACACGAAGAATTGCCGGCCATGAAAGTAGTGCCGCTCAGCGTCAAAGAGGCGTCCCGTAAGTCGCCTCCCAACGAGACGGACATTGCGCAAATTACTCACCTTCACCCGCCGACGCCGGGACGGAAAACGACGAAAGTGACGTATTCGAAGCTCGTCGCTGTTCCCGACGTCAGCGAGTGTGCGCACGCAGCGCAGGCCTCGATGCCAGTGAGCAAAACGGAGCACTCCGACGACGACGCTCCTGAGTGCGCGCGGACACCAACGGACTCTCCGCGACGTACGCTCGCTGAGCGAGGCCCGCTTGCAGCGGATGCGCTTGCACTCCTGAACGGTATCGATCTGAAAAGCTCGGTTAAAAAAGGCGTCGAGAAACCTGAGGCGCGAAAGTTGCTCGCGCTGGCCGAAGCCATCGACGCGGCCATCGCGCAATTCGGCGACGACCAGTCG
>Ga0181600_10002137_pt1 | contig 15361 bp, 15 predicted proteins | sample 041ome_2_FD_132982 | JGI IMG/M metagenome (GOLD analysis project Ga0181600, IMG submission 132982) | Coastal salt marsh microbial communities from the Groves Creek Marsh, Skidaway Island, Georgia - 041406US metaG (megahit assembly) | ecosystem: Environmental > Aquatic > Marine > Intertidal zone... | reverse complement strand
TGCTCCATAATGTCGAGATATCCAGGGTGAAAGGTTGGCTCCCCTCCACTGAGGGAAAAGTGATAACTATTGAATCCACGCTCTCGAGCCTGTCGTTTAATTTCGTCAACAGTTCTGAGACAGAGTTCTGTTGGTCTATGGTCTTTTCTATCTGAGCGGGCATAAGGCCAGCAATAACTGCATTTGTAATTGCAGAAGCGGCCCAGTAGCCAAGACACAGTGAACATGTCACGATAAAGCATAGTACGCTGGCCCACCCGTACCAGGTCTTCATAAGGGGTCTTTGTGAAATCATATTCACTCCATTTTAAATCTGTTGACATTGTGTCCTCGATAAGTTTACATAAAAATTAAAACGCTCTGCATCTTGTTCTGTTTTAAAGTACCAACAACTAGTATTACCGTCCCAGTTATCAGTTACTTCCTGTTGCCACCAAGTTTCTCCGAATACACCCATGTTGGTGTTACACCAGTCTATCCAACGGTGTTGATCAGGATCACTCATTCCTGAGTATGAAATAAAAACTCTATGTTCCATACTTATTACTATACCATTTTAAAAATGGTTCTACTTTTACTCTTGTATATATTTCTATTATTGTACTATACCAATTCCAATTAACCATATCTGCAAATTCTAAAACCGCCTGTTTAAACTTAATTTGATCATTAATAAACAAATCTATATGATCAATTAAAAAACTATTTTCTGGATCTTCCCAGTAAATAAATCTACTTGTTTTATCCTGTAAACGATCTATACGACTACACATCCAGTCATTATAATATCCGTCGAAATCAATACGATCATAATAACTATATAGGGTAAACTGTTTACTTATTAGACTATTTGTAAATAAACCCACACGAGTAATTGGTATTTCAGGAAAGCAATGTGCCAGTACATCACTAATACGAGTATTTACATTATTTCCAGTAGGGTGTGTACAAAAACTTATCTTTGTTGCATCACTTCCGCCTATTTTGTATAAGCCTGCTAGTATCTGTTGTTTATACTCTCTAATAGTATTAAATTCAAATAGTTTGCCACTTATATTGTTGCCGGGCATCTTCATTGTTTCTTCAAACTCTTCCATGCGTTCCTGCATGGCACTGTCATCTTTCCAACAGTTGACAAAATCACCACTACATCTGCTGGCTAGTGTAATAAACATATCTCCACCAGACCCGGGTACAAAATCAAATAGATAAATTTCTTTTATATTTGGATAGCCTATATCTTTTAAATTAATCATCTAACTCTTTTGTAATAAAAACTCTACGCTCCATTATAACACTTTCCTGTATTATTGTCAATGTGCATCTCTAATCCTCGTTGGAGTTCAGTAAAAGTTTCACGCCAATTAGTACCACGTATTTTATCCAGTTGATCATTAAACTTTATCATAATGCGTACTGCTTCTAAATCTTCATAGTCCAAATGTTGTTCTATATAATTTATGAGTGGTTGTATAATCTTTCTGTTGCCCTTCCAATTATAATAATGTTCTAGTATCTGTAGTTTTATATCTCGTGGTAATATTTTAACATCATAATAATAGGGATCACTTAATATTCTTGCATTAAAATTAATACCCAATGTATTTAAATCATCAATTAAATCTGTTACTGTAAATGCATTTAATACTTGCCAAGTACATGAAATAAAATATTTGCTGTTTGTTACTTCCTGCTTTATTCTAAGTGTGTTCTCAATTATTTTATCATAGTTACTGGGGAAGCGAATATATCTATTTCTTTCACCAGTGTCTTCTATACTGATGCGAACATTTAGACTTTTAAAGTTATTCCAAATAGTTAATGCTCTATCCTGTATGTTTGTTAGGTTTGTATCATACTCCAGTGTAATATCTTTACTCCAGCCACGGTCCACTAACATCTGCAGAAAATCATATTGTCTTTCAATCATTAACGGCTCACCGCCAGCAAGTTGTATTTGTCTTATACTACTACCCAGTTCTTCTAATTGTTGCCAAAAGTTATCCGCCTTCCACCAATCATATTCACCATGCTCGTAGGATTCTCCTTTAAGTAATTCCCAATCTTTAATCCACTGTGTACTAAAGTCTGGATGGCACATCACACATTTTAGATTGCACAAATTACCAAATCGTACGTCCCAGAATGTTGGCTTTAGATCAGTTGCACCTGAGTTGTCTGTATGACTACGAGCAATCTCTTCTGTTAGTATTCCTCTAAATGTAGCAATAGTATGAGTTCTTCTACTGGTGCCTCCTGTCTCTTCTGCTCTCCAGCATCTATGACATTCACTTAAACGTTTACCCTCAAGCATTTCCAAACGCATACGTTTCATCTCACTGTTGTTGAAACCTTCTAGTATACTATCTGTTTTCCAGTTATAAAATGTACCGTCTGACTTTGTTAGTTCGTTATCCATTACACAACATGCACGTTGATTTCCATTCGTGCTACATGCTGCATGGTTCCACAATATTGGACAAAAAGTTTCGCTATCACCTTTCTGTGTCATACCACTTCCCACAAAACTTTGCCTGACCAGGCTTGACTTGTATTATGTCTTTTAACTTTGTTTGATTATGACTCATTGCTTTACGATGATAACGATCAGTCACAGTTAAGAACAATGCATTATCCCAACGTGGATCACCTGTGTGATCTTCCACTGCTCGCCAATCCCTAGCACGTGGTTTTAGTTTACCCCATGCGTTATCATTACTAATAATATTTTTTACCCAATCCCAACCCCAAATTAATTCTAATTCTTCGTCGTTAGGATCCAAGTTATACAACTCACGATACTCTCGCTCGTCTGTAATTTCAAAATGTATTAAGTATTCAAACCAATTTAAATTAGGTTGAGGATATAGTTGTTGCAGTAAATCATAGTCATGCCACAATACTGTAATAGGTAATTCAGGGAAATATTCACATAGCACTTCAATTTTATTATTGCTGGGATGGAAATAACAGTTGTTGTATCCTGCTTCAGCATGAACATGAACAGGACTTTTAGTACCATTTAGTCTAATACTTTTCCATAGTTCATGTACTTTAAAAATATAGAATATATCAGAACTTGAATTACGACCACTCCAGTCTTCACTGGACTCTGTTTGCCAACCTTCTGTGTTTAATACATTCAATAACGTTTCATGAATATTATCCTGTCGCCACTTTATTAGATCATTTGCTGTACACTGTACTGCTAACAATCTTCCCCAGGGTTTAGTTTTTGTTAATTCAAAAAACTCTGTTAAATTATCTCTGAAATTCTGTTCCATAATCTTTCTTTTACGTTTTCTACAGTGATTACTTGTTTCATATCTTCGTCGGCATATTCATCAATAGTTGCTGACCATTGATCCTCATACCATGGAGTCATACCCAAGTACTCACATAAGTTTACATATTCTTTATAATCTTTATCAACAAACATACGGCCAAAGTCAACAACATAACCTCCTTCAATAGGATGGTGGTGTTGCTTAACATTGTAATCATTCCAACGTTCAGCCATGTTATTCATAGTTGCTTCCACTGCTGCTAGGTAATCACTTTTGTTAGTAACCAAGTTTATACCCAGCATCATGTCTGTATAATTTACTGTATCCATAAATCGTCCAATATAATACATACAAGCATCATAATCCACACGATGTTTTTTGCATTTGTCTCGTAATTCATGCTCTAACAGATTAGCATCAAAATCTTGCCAGAATATTTTCTTAATAATATTACCTTGGAATTGACGTAATACTCTTTCGTTAGTGTCATCCACACGAATAGTTACGATTTTAAATTCTTCAAACATATCTCGCCAGTACACATCATACCATGCTTCATGACAACGATGCACAGGTATTGTATACTGTGCTTTCTTATTCATTATTTCACGAACTTGATTGTAACAGGTTTCTTTATCAGGGGCATTGTTCCAAAAATGTTCCCACCATTCAGGACTGTTATCATAATCACGTTCTGTCCATAGTTTGTCTTTGATATCACTATGGTCAAGTATGTATTGTCTCCAACTACCCTTCATACGCCAGCGGTTGAGTTCGTTACAGTCACCGACTAATTCTTCATTATAAAATTTGTCGTGTTTTCCTATTTGTATAGCAAGCCATTCACCGCCACTACCACCAGCATAACTTACTAAACATTGTGGTGTTTTGATTTTATCCAATTGGCCAATCCTTATGCTGTAATGGGTCTACAATTAATTCACTAACACATAAATGCTCTGGTGTGTTAATGACATACTCTATACAATCAACGGCTTCTGCAAGCGTCATAACTGCCCTGTCAGGGTGTTTGTGTTGATTGTTTGTTAATGTACCAAAGCTCACATAACTTACTCTAGGGCCGCCTGTCCATACGCCTTTTAGACCCAATGCGTTACTTGTACTCTTTAAAGCCTTCTTTTCTTGCTGATAATGCCAATCTGAACCTTTCGTGGTTCGGTCAGTAGTGCTACCTAGAGATACTATATGTAGTCGTTTGCGGTTACTTAAAGCGAATTTAAAGACTATATCTAGTAGCAAAGTTTGGTGATAGTGCCATAGTGCGCTGCAATTAATAAAAACGTCATAATTAGACGCCTTTTCGGCTAACTTGTTTTTATAACTATCTTCGCATAAATCATAACCCCAAGTAGTACGCCCTACTATTTCTGTCTGTGGCCAACGTTTTGCTATTTCACTAGCCACTCCGAACTCTGGATTACCAGTACATATTATTGATTTGTTCATTTTATATCCATGGAATGATTGAGTAGTCCACCTTTTTTAATGGACTAAATGTTTCTATGTATTTTTTAAAAAAGTATTTGTTCTTTTCAATATTTATTTGTTTGGATTTTTGTAAATGTAACACAATATTTTTAACATTATTATTATCGATATGTTTCATTTGTTCTATTGTATTATCAATAATATCGTCAGGTACTACGTCGCATCCTAAATATTCTTGATTATTTAATTGACTAAAATAAAAATCTTGTTCTGGACTCTGCATAAAATATTCATAAATGCGAGGTAATTGGTGAACATTAAATGCGTGTGCGACACAGGCATATGTAATATGGAACGGGTAATGTCTAATGCGAGCGTGTTGGTTTTGCCACCAGTCCCATGTATGAGGTGGTCGAACAACAGAATATAATTCTTCAATACCATCTATACTTAGACTAAAAGACACCTTGTCAAACTTTGCGAGTTTGTCTAGTTGTTCTATAGTAATACTTCCGTTTGTTGTTGCTTTTATATGTTTGTGCGTCATACCATTATCAATCATATAATCCAATATTTTATCGCACTGTGCAACAATAAAAGGTTCACCGCCATCTAAATGTATAATGTCTGCATGATCTAAAGCAGTGTGATAATCCTCAAGACGATCCAAGTATTGTCCACTGTAATCTTTTTCTAAACTATTTTTTAATTTTGGCTGGTCTAATAGTTTTTGTTGTAGCCATTCATTATTAGGATCTATTTGTCTATATTCTTTTGCTATTAAACTACTGCGTTGTGGACGACAAATATTACATGACTTATTACATATATTACCAAAACTTAAAAATAATTCTTTAATATTAGTTTCTGTAATGTACCCATGCTTTGCATTTTTATCTGTACGTTGACTGGATTCACCTCTATCCTCTTTTGCCCAACAATTACGACATCCAGGAGGACGTTCTCCGTTTAATAAATCTTTACGGAAGTTATGTAACCATGATGACTTTAGATATTCATCCACTGATGTTGCAGTACTGCGTTGCCCTCGGTAAGTACAACAAGGACCCAGTCTACCTATTTCATCATAGTGAACGGTGCGCCATGGCTCATTACAATAAGTATCAGACATAGTCTTTCAATTCTGGACAAGCATCTAACAATGACATGTTTTGTAAACTATCAATCTTTTTATTATACACAAGAAATTCCTGCCAACGTTTTACATGCCAGTCTTCCGCCCACATATATTTGATTACATTATTAATTCTGTCATCTTCATAAACTGATAAATTCTGTTCAGCAAGTTGTTTTAATTCTTTAGGTAATGCTCTAATATTCATACACTCTGGATGATTAAGAATATTGTAATGTATCTGACTTTGATTAACATCCTTACTCTTAACCCATTCAATTAATTCATGCAAAGCACAAACGTTTAGTATTTGAACTGTGCTATGTACTTGTAAATCAATATTATTCAAACCTTTTAGTTTATCAAAGTGTTCTTCAATCTTTTCCCAACTACTAGGATAACGTATGTAACGATCACGCTCACCCACTGCATCTATACTTGCACTAAGTTGTACACCTTTAAAGTGTGTCCAATATTCAAGCATCTTGTCAGGCACATTAGTTAGGTTTGTATTATACTTTAGTTTTATTCCACCTGCTAATTCATTCTGTATGCAATAGTCTAATAAATCATACTGACTCTTTGCTAGAGTTGGTTCACCGCCTGTTAGATATATTTCTTCTACTGTGTGAGCAATAGTTTGAAAGTTTTTAGCAGTTCCTTTTCTATCAGGCCATACTCCCATGAAGTCCATAAAGTCTACTTCTTCATCTGTTAAAGGAACATTTGGTTGTAACTCTGCGGTTCCCACTACACTATTCCAGTCTTTAACCCACATACTTGATGACCATGGATTGCACATACGGCATTTTAAGTTACACAGATTACCTAATCGTATATCAACATAACGAATGTCCAATGGTATTTCTTCTGCTATCTGTATATCATCCCTCATCCAGTGTTTGTTTGCTGCAATACGTGGGCTAGTACTACTACCTGAATCCTCTTCACGAAAACAACGCTGACAAGTCTCAGGTCTCTCTCCATCTATAAACTGTTTGCGTATACGTTTATAATCAGGTGAGTTCCATACCTCTTCTACATCGTCACGATATAATTTGTATTCTTTATCAGGTGTTTTCCAAATTTTATTATTTTTAGGATTGCTATTACAGCATACACGAAAACTGCCAGCAGGTGTGGCCGCCATGTGCATAAAAGGTAAAACACAAAATGTTTCACTAGGTAATTTACTCATCTATAAAATTTCTCCAATTTGTTCCATGTACCTTATCTAATATTTCTAGTTGTTTTATTAATTTATTTTTTAATATAGGATCAGACAATGCTTCCGGTCTCATAAACTCTGGTTCATATAATGCACTCACTACTTCGCATCTTAAACCTAAACTACTTGCCCATTCTTCTACAAGATGTGTGTACCCTACATTCAATGCTTGTGGCAAGCAATGTATATCTATATGCATATTACTAGGACAATACTTTTTTATATTAGTAACATTATTGCTAACTTGTTTCCAGTTAGCGCCTGCTCTTATATATTCGTATCGTTCTTCAGTTGCATCTATACTTACAATTAATTCTACACCTTTAAACTTTTTAAACAAAGGATACCAGTTTGTGATATCCTGCGTTCCGTTTGTAGTGAACTGTAAAGTAACAGCAGGTGCAATGTCCTTTTCAACTAATCCTTCAACAATTTGTTTTACTTGTGGAATTAAAAAAGGTTCACCGCCTGTAAATTTTACATAACTTGCATCGTACATCTCGTCTAACAGGCTAATACTATCTCGCCACCATTTAGATGGAGGCACTTGTTTATAATATTCATCTAAACCATCAGGATTATTTTCCTTGGCAATTCTTTCCCATTGACTACTACTTGTAGGATCACACATGCGACATGCAAGATTGCAGGTATTATTAATTTTTAAATCCCAAAGTTTTATACCTTCAGCATCTTTAAACTCTCTATTATATCTTTGACGCATACTGTTGTGGTTGTATATTGTTTCTTGATCATGACATTGTCTACAACCTGGCATAACCCAATCAGACGAACTTTCATCATACCATTCGTCGTGTCTTGTTTTCCAATCTTCATCAAAGCGTATTGTTTTGATTCCGTTTGTATTAAAAGCACAACATGGTCTAGTTCCGCCCGTCGGGCCGATGGTCATGCCGTGCTTAAACAGTAAGCATTTTGACATAGCCTTCGTTTACTTTCCTTTTAAATTCATCACTTGGATCACCATCGAATATCATATGTATACGTGGTTCTTCGCTTCTATTCCATACAGCATGTCTGTAACCTGTATTAATTTTAAATACACTACCTGGGGTATATGGCATTGTACCCCAACCCTCATGTACTAATGCACAACCATCTGGGTTATTAATAGCAACGTTGGTAGCACCAACGCCTGTAATGCGTGGTCTATCATTATGAGGTCCTAACCAACCACCTGGAAGTACAGCCATAAAACGCACACGGCTAAAACGCTCATATAGCATCTCATCCTTCATCCATTCAACTGTGCGAGGACAAAACTTTGCAATGTCAGTCCAGTCGCTTAAATCATATTCTGCTTCATCAGGTAATCCATAGTCTTCCGGTACATTTGTGTGTACTGAACTCATACCATGTATACACAAACTTAACCATCCACTACTGTTAGGACGATGTAGAGTATAACAACTAGTATACAACAAATGATTTGCTTCGTCAAATATATCTTTCCATGGTACATTAATATCTACTTGAATCCAAGGCATCTTAGTGTTATCCATGATGTTGTTTATATCATCGTCTGCTGTTAGGATAGGATCATCTACACCTTTATACACTGGTGTTAACTGTTCATTGTCTGCAAAAAACTGAACGGTTTCCTTGCTTACGTCTTCCCATGTTTGTAAATTACCTTCATACCACATTAATATATCCCCGTCATTAGTTTAATATTTTGATACTCTAAAAAGTTACCACCAGGTGTATCACCTGACACATATAGATCTTTGTTGGATTTTAGTAGACATGCAATTAAATCAACGAATGCTCGCTGTGCAACAAATATATCTGTATTTAAGTAATTACTTTCATATTGCCATATATTTGTTAATTGTATAAACACAGTGCCATTGTCTCCCACTGCTTCTGCAAGCAGTTCCCAATTCTTTACAGCATCGACACAAATAAATTCATGATTAATTTGTTTTATTTTATTAAATGTATCTTTCCAATCAGGACCCATTTTTTCTATAAATTCTAATGCTAGATCCTGATTGTATAATACACAATCAGGACTTATAACACTGTTTTCTAATATACGATTAATATTATTTTTATAAAAACTATCAAAGTCCTCACCGTCCCATTCTTCTAATACTAACTTTGTCCAGGCAATAGCATGTGTATTAAAATCAAACCACACTACACGTTTAAGTGTATCTATTGCTTGAGCCATATGCCAGAACTGATGCAACCCACTACACGGTACAGCAATAACATCAAATCCAGGACGGACACAATCTTTAGGTACAGACTCTGTATTAGTAACGTATAATACTTGTACATGCTGTATTTTATATCCCCAAAGTTCTAGTTTATCCTCAGGTAAACTAAATCCATATTCATAGAGTTGTTCTTGTGTTTTACCATCTAAAAAGTTTGGATTTAATAACCATTCTTTTGTTTGTTCGATATCATCCTCAGGATAGATACAAACTTTATGTTCACGTACCTCTTCAGGTAAATTTAAAACACAGTAACCGCTACCCAAACTATAATGTATAAAGGGATCAGCGAAGTCGTCTCTTACTTTTGAATTTTTACTATTAATAGTACTGTCTGGTATTAATTCAATAGGAGTATAATCATCATGTATACAAGTTGAACTTGACCTAAACCCTGCGCCTTTTTTATTTGCAAATTTGTTTAGGCTTGGGCGGTCTTCTTCTAACCACGCTTTTAAATTAATAACAATACATTGGTGATGCCAATATGGATAGCGATCAGGCTTGTTTATAATATGCCCTGCACACATCCACTTCTTATTACTCCACTCACCGTCATGCCACTCAAGTAAGCGTTCTTCAAATTCAGGGCTAGTAGGCCAACTGCCATCAAACCATATTACTGCTAACTCATATCCCATGTTTGCTAAAGTTTCAAGATGTTGTACGTTATCCATACTAGCATCTTCTAACCAACTATGATCACAACAATTATTGAAGTTACATTTTTGTATTGTACGAATTTTCTGTAAGTATTCAGGTTCGTTAACTAATTCTTCATGTACAACATCTGTTATTTGTATATGACATATTCTATTGTCTTGCCTTAGATTTAATTTCCAATCTCTGCTCATTATTCAAAGCCTATTGTATTGTTATCACCGACGGTCAGTATAGCATTGCTAGGACACATTAGTTCATTATCATTAATGTCTGTTCCACAAAACCAACAGTCAGGATGTAGTTCATTTAATTGTTTTATATTACCAATAAAGGCCTGTTCAATTTGAAAAGGCTCACTACTTAGTTTAACAGGCAAGTAACTGTAGATATTACTAGTCCAAAAGAAAGTTCTTACTGAACTCAAGTCCAATCTATCCCTAGTTAAATCGCAATGTTCTACTCGCCACTTGCACTGTTTAAACTTGTTCCAAAAGTTTGTCCATCCAGTGTGTCCACCGAACTGATGTAATACCGTCGGCCAACGTTTACTTACAAGATGTCTTAGTTCTTCATTTTTATTTGGATTGTTATCACACCACGAGTTGACCCAGGACTCATAGTCTTCGCCATCCCAATCTTTTAAAGTGTCTCGTTTAAATTGCACACTATCGTGGTCGAAGTCGTAAAATACAAATTCTGTATTTTCTGTGAATCCATATTTATATGCATAGTACATTAGTTTAAATCCAGCAGTAGGTCCAACATACTGTTCAAATACTGTACCCTCTAACTGCTCTACAATTTCAGGTTTGCTATCCTCTGTGTTTACAAAATATATAGGAGAACTTAAATTGTATAATCTGTTTAATATTCTTTGTGAACTAAAACTTATTTTATCCTTATCATACTGTTTACGCATAAATCCGGATTGTAATTCTGCGGAACCCAATAAAGGACGTACAAATGTTATCTCATTCATTAGTTGTGTACTTAATCCAGGAACCCAATAACGTCGCCATAGGCTCCAAGCAATCCAGGAGTTTCCCCATTCTGCTTGGCGGCTTACATCTAGATTACTTTTTTCAGGTCTTACACGAATAGCGTAAACACTATCCTCATAATCAAGTTGTGGTGCAACGCTAATATAATTAGGGCTTAGGTCAGGCTTTACATATGGATTAGGTTGATTAGTATCTAACCAAGTTTCTATGTTTAGTAATATTATACTACGAACGAAAAAAGGATACTCGTTATCTCTACATTGTAATTGGCCAGCACACAACCATGTTTCTTCATTGCTAAGTCTATCTATTTCTTCTAGTAATAAGTTGTTAAATTTATCAGTATCGCCCCAACACCCATCGAACCAAATACAGGCATAACGATATCCCATCTTATGTGCAGCTATGATCCAACTTGTATCAGTTAGGTTGTATAAATTTATTACGCCACCACGTAAATGATTATTACCTTCTACTTGTTGTAGTATACTAAGTTTTTGTTTTAGTACAGGGTGATCATTGAGTTGACGACTACCTGGCATGAATACATGACACACAGGCCAAGCATGTTCAGTATGGCTGTAGTCCCAATTCTTCTGCCCCTGTCTCACATCAACCTCGCATTAACAGTATCCATACCCTCAAGTTTCAAACCTAAATATTCATATACCATTTGTTTTAGTGAGGTATCCTTTGGATAACGATTTTCTATATCACGACTATACTTTCTCATTTTAGCATAGTTGAGATAATCAGACTCATTATTAACCATATAAGTATGAAAACGTTCCATACCGGGCTTGCTTAATTTTTCTAGTATTGCTTCTCTATATTCTCCGTGCCATACTCTCGGATTCAAATACTTTGGTGTTTGTAAAATATTTGCTGTAATGAATTTTAGATCAATAGGACTACTGTGCCAGAAAGAATAAAACTCTGGCATTTGAAAAATATTATGTGCTTGTACAGTTATACCTGCAGCAAGGTCTATGTTAGGTACTGTGCTTAGTGTTAACATGTTTGTGTATACAGTTTCCCAATCACCGTCCTGACGAATGTAATTATAAACATCAGCAATACCATCCATGCTAACTTTGATGTTTGTATGTTTAAACTTACTCCATATATCAATTAGATCATATTGTTTAAATTTAATATGTGAGATGTTTGTAGCATATCTTAACCTAATGTTTGCCTTTATACTATCGGGTATACCTGCTAGTAGTTTATAATGCTCCTCATTAATGATAGGTTCACCGCCAGTAAACTGTAACACCTGTACAGTATCCCACAACCCTGGCCACTCATTGATGCTGTCAAAGAGCTTCTCTGGGCGAAGCAGACGTGTTTCGTGTCCATCCTTCTGATACTTTGTAATAATATCCAAGTCCTGTACACGTTTGTAACTACTATGTGTTGAACACATGATACATTTAAGATTGCAGAAGTTACTTACTTTTAGTTCTATCCATAGTGGTTTATTTTTTACAGTATAGTCTGAATTTACTTCTACGCCGTCTGCGTACATTTGCCAGTTGTCCTCTGACCACTGTTGACGATTGCTTACGATTCCTGAATCTTCGTTGTGCCAACACACTGAACACCTGTCTGGGCGTTCGCCTTCCGTTAGAGCTCGTCTCAACTCCCGATAGTTTTCGTTGTTCCATGTTTCCTCCGCACTCTCACCCGGCTTGTTTAGTGGTATCTCCTGTGCTTCACAACAAGGTACTAGGTCACCACCTGCACTTCCATAGATATGCATGAAAGGCAACATACAAAATGTAGGGCTCTTATGCAATTCTTGTAGCCTCCAAATTTATTAGATCACAAAACTTTTTAAGTATGCGGACGTCTTGCCCGCGATGGTTTGCTACACGATTTATTTCGTGTAAGTATTCACTGCTCTTATCAATCTCATTGCTTGGCGTTAGACATAATTTTGTTATAAGTTCATGTGCAGGTATAAGTTTAGCATAACGATTGTTAAATCCCTCAAACTGTGCATCTATCGTATATTTTAGTTTTGATTTAAACCAATTAGGCCAGTGGGTAATACTCAAATAATTAGGTTCATATACAGTTTGTAATACTACTTCTATTTGTTTATGTACCCTTGCCCAATGCATAAATTCAAACATATAACAAGCATTAAGTACACTTACTGTAGGTGCTGCTGTTATAATAAATGTTTCATTTTCAGGCCCGCCATATTGTTCTCGTACTGCTATCCACTTATCTAATGTTTCTTCTACACGTTTCCAATTACTAGGATAGCGAACAAAATCATTAACAACACCATATCCATCTAAACTGGTCGTGATGCGTACTTGTTTAAATTGCAATAGCGCATCCATTTCTACCTTTTCAGGATACCAAGTACAGTTTGTAAAAATTTCAATACTAACATTACTTGCCATACCAGAAGCTGCTAGGTTGACGACGAAGCGTAAAAATTGTCTATGTAAGAAAGGTTCACCGCCTGTTACTTTAATATTTTTTAACTTTGTTAGTTTGTTTAAATCTAAATTGTCTAAGTCTAGTTCTTGTACCTGTCTTAATTTGGTGATGTAGTCTTGTGATTCTAAGCCTAAACTTATAGTATCTTCGTCCCAGGTATGACTAAACTCAGGCCCGCATGTAATACATTTTAAATTACATAAACGACCTACTGTGATTTCCAAATATTCTAACTGTGTAGAATCAGTAAAATCTGAAAAGAAATTGTCTGCCTGTGTTCGCATACTTTCCTTACCAGCGTCTTCGTCTGCTTTGCATTTATAGCAACCAGGGTGCCATTCATTGCGTAACATTGTTTCCTGTACATCAGAAAACGGCGTTACAATATCTTTATCTAGTTCACTTAGAAATCGATGATGGAAACGACAACATGGTGTTGCTGGCAAACCATGTTGTAACATAGCTGCTTTAAATGGATACGCACATGCGTTACTGGGTAGTTTGTTCATAGTCTTCTAAATACTTTATTTCTATTCCTAAGTGTTTTGCGATCATTTCATAAAAACCAGGATATGGATCTAGTAATGTACTTCTGACAAGTTGTAGATTTGCTACTACTTGCATAATTGTATCTAATTTATAAAATTGTTGCAACGGATGGCTTTGTCCTATTATAACACTATTTGAACGAGTTGTATATATAATATTACTACCATTGATTGGATTTACTTCATGCAATCCCCCACCGACAGTTGTAAATCCTTCCTTATGTCTTTTTTTATAATTTTGTAATAGTTCGTCCCCAATGGCATAGAAGTTTGGTATGTCGTCTAAACTAGCAGTTTCTGCATTAATAAAGTATTGATTCGCATGAGGATTATTGCTATCATATATTAATGTATTTCGACACGCTTCTTGTATAGACATAGTGAATAATTCATTATTATCGTTATGCTGTAACGTGATTCCTAATGTTTTAAAGATGCCCATATAATGATCATACCATCTTTGTATCACTTTTTTATATCTAGAATAATGTCTTTCATGTAACAGGTTGCCTCCTATTAAATCGAATTTTGTAGTTAATAAATTTATATCTTCGTCACTCATTGTTTCGGTACAATAGGCATAAAAGTTAATACCGTAACAGTTACCTGTCCAGTTTTCTGTTTTAATATCTTGTACATTTATTTTAGGCATCTGCAATAATGTATCTCGATTACCATAAAATACAACATCATTAATCATAGTATTCGCCTGTCTTTCTTAAACGTTTTAATGCGTCACGTATGTTAACACGATTGTATGTGCCATCTCTGCTAAACTTGTTCCATTCACTAGTTAATGGTGCCAGTGCAACATGTATTGTTCCTGTCTCTTGAAATCCATAATGCTCGCAAACTTGTGAATGTAGTTTCATATATCTATTGGGAATTGTATCAGGTGAAAATTGTTTCATTAAACTAAGTGCAATACTTGTGTTTAAGTGAATACCATGCTTCCATTCTGTTTGCAAACCTAAACTACATTCTTCTTCGCTAAAGTCTGTAAACACAATACCTGCTCTCCAGTTACCACAACTTAAACCTTTTGTAGTACTGAACGCAACCATCTTAATACATTCGTGATTAAGTTTTACTTCAATGCCATGACAAGTACCGAACCAAGCGCAATCCACAAATACAGGAATTGCCAACTCCGTACAAGTTTGCATAAGTTGTTTCCATTCCTCAGGTTTATTTCCGTTGCCACTGAAAGGTACACTAATAATAACAGCGTCGCCAGTAACCAAAGGTTGATCATCAATGTAACGATCACGAGTCCAATCTCCTTCTAATAAGACATCTCGGTTGTATGGATATTCTCCACGGAACATACGCAAACGATAACCGTTT
>Ga0181600_10002109_pt1 | contig 15427 bp, 13 predicted proteins | sample 041ome_2_FD_132982 | JGI IMG/M metagenome (GOLD analysis project Ga0181600, IMG submission 132982) | Coastal salt marsh microbial communities from the Groves Creek Marsh, Skidaway Island, Georgia - 041406US metaG (megahit assembly) | ecosystem: Environmental > Aquatic > Marine > Intertidal zone... | reverse complement strand
CCTGTCATCACAATTCGCAGCAGCGGTCTGTTTTGCAAAAGGCAGCTTGATCCGCACGATTGAGGGGCAACGCCCGATAGAAACCCTCGCCGTCGGTGATTTGGTGTGGACCGCCGACCAAGGGCATCAACCCATCCTCTGGATTGGGGTTTCGACGCTGACGAAGCCTGTCTTGCTTGAACGCGAACGGTTACGCCCTATTCGAATTCGGGCGGGCGCTTTGGGTGCATTTAAGCCCGAAACCGACCTGATTGTTTCGCCCCGACATCGGATCTATGTCAAGTCCATACACAGTGCGCAATTGACACAAACTGACGAGGTGCTGATACCCGCAAAAGACTTGGTCGAGATTGACGGAATTGACCGTGTGGATGATGGACAACCTGTGACCCATTATCACATTATTTTTAAGGATCACCATATCATCATCGCGAACGGATGCCTAAGCGAAAGCTTTTACGCAGGGCCTGAAGCCCTGCGCGCCTTGTCCCCCGCTGCACGCCAAGAACTGTATGATATTTTTCCTGAACTCATGTTGATGACTGGGACGCTTCATCACCCTGCCCGTCCATTTTTAAGGGGTAAAACGGCGCGAACACTGGTTTCCAAGCATCTGAATAGTCATTCGTTGGTCCCATCTCCGATTACGCTGTCCTGAGGGATACAAGTTATTCAAATACCTATACAAATGCCCTTCATGACTCACTAAATAAAATTCGCCTGAGACGTAATATTCGGTAAGGCCGTAGATAGTCGGCCGATGTTTGCGATCAAAGGTGCAGTTCACATGGTAAATATCAGCTATTTTGAACCGGGCTATGCAAGCAGTCCTTATAACACCGCCTTTCATCATACCGATCAAACACAGTTCGACAGCGCCACCATAGCCGGGTTCAAAATCGATCGTTTTTTTATCGAATTGTCACATGACCCAGTTAATACCAACCAAGGCCTGCCGACGCTGCTAAGTACGGGCACACTTACCTTCAACGATGGTGGAACAGCCGAGACAAACGCAAACGTCGATGGGGCATCATATAATGACGTAAGCTCGGGGCACCTTGAGCCGCTGACTGGGACCCAATTTAATGTTGGCGATTTCTTTGCAACCACCGACACAGGCACGGTCTGGGATTTTTCCGTTTACCCGCGGTTTATAGGGCTTCGGTTTGATGTCGGGGCACCTATTGCTGATGGTATTCCGGTCATGGGCTATGTGGTTGAAATGCAAACCTCTGGCGGTGGTGCAGTTACCTATTTGCTGCCAAACTTGGACCAAGACCTAAGCCAGCTAAACCTACCTTATCCGTCAGGCCTGACCGAACCAGGTGGATATACCTATTCAACAGTCAGCACCTATGTCGAAGTCCCTGACCAAGACAGCGACGCAAGCGGAACCTATGTCGCCTATGGCGACTTATACAATGGCCTCCCCCCCAATTCACGGGCGCAGTGTGTCTCACCAAAGGCACATTGATCCACACGATTGACGGTCAGCGTCCAATAGAAGAGTTAAAGTTAGGTGATCTGGTTTGGACGTCTGACCAAGGCTATCAACCCATCCGATGGATAGGTGCGTCCACTCTCTTGTCACGCGATTTGCAGGCGCGCGAAACATTGCGGCCAGTTCGCATACCAGCAGGATCAATGGGGCCTTACACCCCCGAAACCGACCTGATCGTGTCCCCCCAACACCGCATGTACATCTGATCAAATGTCGCTGAAAAAATGTATGAATCAGCCGAAGTTTTGATCCCAGCAAAAGATCTGGTTGGAAACAATGGTATTCACAGGATCGACGATGATGCGCCCGTAACGTATTTCTACATCATGTTTGATGACCATCAAATCATTATGGCCAATGGATGCCTAAGCGAAAGCTTTTACACAGGGCCCGAAGCATTACGCGCACTTTCGAACGCTACCCGCCAAGAATTGTATGCAATCTTTCCTGAGCTGATAACCATGACTGGGATATGTCACACACCCGCGCGCCCTTTTGTCAAAGGCAAACGCGCGCGCAATATGATGGACCGTCATTATGCAAGCGGGCAATCTGCCTTGACCTAAGCCGGTTCAATATCACCCAAGGCGCGATTTTCATGGAATTGTTTTTCAAAATCATCAAACGTGCCTGTTGAAATAGCGTCGCGCATGTCTTGCATCAAATCTTGGTAATACCGCAGATTGTGCCATGTGAGTAACATCGAACTGATGATTTCTTGGCTTTTGAACACATGGTGCAAATAGGCGCGGCTATAGTTTTGGCATGCGGGACACCCGCAGGCTTCGTCCAAGGGACGCGGATCATCTTGATGGCGAGCGTTTTTGATATTCAACACGCCACGACGGGTAAAGATTTGTCCTGTGCGCCCAGACCGTGACGGCAGCACACAATCCATCATATCCACACCGCGTTTCACCGCACCAACGATATCATCGGGCTTGCCAACCCCCATCAAATAACGCGGTTTATCAACGGGCAACATGTCGGGTGCAAAATCAAGACAGCCAAACATTGCCTCTTGCCCTTCACCAACGGCCAAACCACCGATGGCATAACCGTCAAAGCAGATGTCAATTAACGCCTTGGCGCTTTCTTCACGGAAATCTTGTTCCAATCCACCTTGTTGGATACCGAACAACGCATGTCCGGGACGATCACCGAACGCATCGCGCGACCGCGCGGCCCACCGCATCGACATCCGCATGCTGTCTGCGATGCGGTCCCGATCTGCGGGCAGCGCGGGGCATTCGTCAAAACACATCACGATGTCACTGCCCAGCAAACGTTGAATTTCCATGGATCGTTCTGGTGCCAGGATATGTTTGGACCCATCAACGTGGGATTTGAATGTCACGCCCTCTTCGGTCAGTTTGCGCAAGCCAGACAGTGACATTACCTGAAACCCACCACTATCGGTTAGGATGGGTCGATCCCAGTTCATAAATTTGTGCAATCCACCAAGCGCATCAATACGTTCCGCCGTTGGTCGCAGCATCAAATGATAGGTATTGCCCAGCAAAATATCGGCGCCCGTGGAACGAACGCTGTCTGGCATCATCGCCTTGACGGTTGCGGCAGTGCCGACGGGCATAAATGCTGGCGTTCGAATGTCACCACGCGGCGTGGAAATCACGCCTGTGCGTGCCTTGCCATCCGTGGCATTAAGGGAAAAGGAAATACGCTGTGTCATAGCCCCCATGTGAAACAAGTTTATCAAAAAGCCAAGGGAAAATTTCCATCCTTGCCGCGGTTCTCATTCTCATATAGCGGAGGCTTCTGTTTTTTTAAAATTCGGAATCACGCCATGCCGCACAAAATGACCTTTGGTTGGGAAGAATGGGTCAGCCTGCCCAGTCTAGGATTGCCTGCGATCAAAGCGAAAATCGACACCGGCGCACGGACTTCGGCGCTGCATGCGTTTGATATCGAACCTTTTGGGACAGCCGACAATCCACATGTGCGCTTTATGGTTCAACCGGTGCCCGAACGTCCTGATTTGGTGATCGCCTGTTCAGCGCCAGTCATTGATCGGCGCGAAGTGACATCGTCGAACGGCGAAAGTGAAATGCGTTGTGTCATCGAAACATCGTTCGAAGTCGGTGGCAAAAGCGGGCCCATCGAAATAACCCTAACCAATCGTGCAGGAATGCAGTCACATATGTTGGTCGGGCGTCAGGCATTGCTGGACGGGATTACCGTGTCTGCAACGGATCGCTTTTGCCAGCCAGAACTTAGCTATGATGCCTATCTGTCGGGTGAGGTGATGCGCAAAATCGCCCCACCGCGCGCATTGCGCATTGCCGTGCTCAGCCGCGAGGATAACTATTCTACAAGGCGCCTCATTGACGAGGGCACAAAACGCGGACACGTTGTTGAAGTAATCGACACAACCCGTTGTTATATGGAAATAAATGCCTTGTCACCTGAGGTATATTACGATGGAAAGCGCCTGCCCCGTTACGATGCTGTCATTCCGCGCATTGGGACATCTGTTACCCGATATGCCACTGCTGTAATCCGCCAATTTGAAACGATTGGCACCTATTGCGTGAACGGGTCAAATGGGATTGCCGCCAGCCGTGATAAATTGCAGGCACATCAGTTGATGGCGCTGCATAAAATTGGCATGCCGCATACCGCCTTTGCCGCATCGCCCAAGGACACGGACAGTTTGATTAGCCGTGTTGGATCAGCCCCAATTATCATAAAACTGATGGAAAGCACCCAAGGCAAAGGCGTCGTCTTAGCCGAAACCAAAAAAGCCGCGCAATCGGTGATTTCTGCCTTTCGCGGCCTAAAGGCAAATTTCTTGGTGCAAGATTTCGTCAAAGAGGCCAATGGAGAATATATCCGTTGCTTGGTTATCGATAACAGAGTCGTCGCATCCATCAAACGCACCGCGGCTGCGGGTGATTTCCGGTCAAATCTACACCAAGGCGGCACAGCGAAATCGGTTCGCATTACCAAAGCCGAACGCGACACTGCCCTGCGTGCCGCCAAAGCATTTGGATTGAAATTGGCTGGTGTTGATTTGTTGCGATCGAAAGATGGCCCTAAGGTGCTTGAGGTCAATTCATCCCCCGGTTTTGAGGGAATCGAAGCCGCGACGCGAAAAAACATCGTCGCAATGCTGTTCGATCATATCGAAACGAAACTACGCCCCGCCCCAATGCGCAAACGCAGTAAGGGCCGGTAAATGTACATCATGTAAGCACGTTTGATTTATTGCCCGCAGCGTTCTAAGCTATCGGCATCTACAGATTAAAACTGCTTTGAAAAATGTATAATTTATTTTGCTTGCTTTTCGCGCTTTTTAACGTGCTTTTTGCTGTTCCTGCTGTGGCTTCAGATCAAAAACCAAAAAGCGCCTTTGATGTAATTTCAGGTTTTTCTAAGGCCATTTATGTTATTGGTGAATTGAATGGCGGCAATGAAAAAGACTGGGCTGAGAAAGAAGCGACTGCGGCCCAAAATATGATACGTGCATTGCACAGTTATGATACGGTTCAGCACGTTAAAGATAAAAATGGGCGCACACCGATGCATTATGCGTCAGGGCGTGGCTTTCATTTCTTGGTCGAAATCATTTTAAATCATGAAATTGGCGTAGGATGGATAAATACGCAGGATTGCTATGGGCTCACCCCATATGCGTTGTCACAACTGGCGATCGCTGACACACTTCTGTTTTGCCACCCTGAAATAAAGAATCCGTTTGTCCTTGTTCCCTATCTGGTCACCCGTCCGTATTACGAAAATCGTGATCCTTATCCCAAGATTCACAAACTACTTTTGGCCCACAACGCCAATCCAGTGACGGATGATACCAAAGCTTATTGGCTAAATAACTGCAGTCAAAAGGATGATGACCTGCGCAATAAGGTCACAACAACCTCAGATCTGTATACCACCCTGCGCGTCGGATCTTCCAAGGTTGAACGTCTGTTAGGACAGCGACACTAGCTTTTGTAGAAATACACAGGCTGTCTAGTACACATTAAAAAACCGCCGCCCAAGGGCAGCGGTTTTGAAACGTTTAGATCCCGGGTGATCTTATTCGTCGTCCATTGCGTCGATTGCTTTTTGCAGATCGTCTTTGGACACTTCTTTGTCTGATACTTTCGCTTGCTCAAAAACCCAATCGACTGTTTTGTCTTCGAACAACGGCGCGCGCAGCTGCTGTTGCATTTGCTGGTTTTGCTGAACGAATTCAAAGAATTGACGCTCCTGACCTGGGTATTGACGTGCTTGCTGCATGATGGCTTGGGTCATTTCCGCATCTGTCACTTGGATTTCAGCTTTTTGACCTAGCTCTGCCAACAATAAACCCAAACGCACGCGACGCTCTGCCAATTTGTTGTGCTCATCGCTCGGCGTGATTTCCTCGTGATCATGACCATGGACGTCTGGGTTTTCTTCGTGCCATAGCTGATGCGCGATTTGTTTTGCTTCTGCGTCAACCAATGACGGTGGCAAATCAAACGCTACCATTTTGTCCAACGCGTCCAACAGTTCACGTTTCATCACAGCCCGTGTTGCGCCTGCATATTCCGCTTTTAGACGCTCAGCGATTTGACCGTTCAGGCCTTCTAGGTTTTCCGCACCAAAACGTGTTGCCAGCTCATCGTCGATTTCAGCTGCGACAGGCTCTTTTACGTCTTTGATTGTGCAAGTAAAGACCGCATCTTTGCCCGCCAAATTCGCCGCGCCGTATTCTGCAGGGAATGTAACGTTGACATCTTTGACATCGTCGACTTTCACGCCAACCAACTGATCTTCAAAGCCAGGGATAAAGCTGTTTGATCCCAATACCAGCGGGTAATCTTCTGCAGAACCACCTTCGAATGCTTCGCCGTCAACTTTACCTACAAAGTCCATGACCACTTGCTCGCCATCGCGGGCTTTGGAACCTTTGCGGCGCGATTTGAAACTTTGCGCGGTTGACGCAAGGTTTTCCAAGGCTTCTTGGACCGCTGCGTCATCTGCTTTTACAACCAGTTTGCTCAATTTAACTTTTGAAAGATCAACCTCTGGGATTTCAGGCAGCGCTTCGTAGGAAAACTCGATGTGAACATCGTCGCCTTCTTTCCAGTCTTGGTTGGTCATTTGCACGTTTGGTTGCATCGCTGGGCGCGCACCTGATTCCGTGAAATGGCCGTTGATTGCGCCATCAATGGTTTCCTGCATGACTTCGCCCATCAGGTTTTTGCCGAATTGTTTTTTCAGCATCGCCATTGGTACTTTGCCTTTACGGAACCCTTTGAGCGAGATCTCAGGCTGCGCTTCTTTCAGTTTCTCGTCGACTTTGGCGTTCAATTCATCTGCGGTGATGACCATCGCATAGCCGCGCTTTAGGCCTTCGTTCAGCGTTTCTGTTACTTGCATTGACTTCCTCTTAAAGACAGAAAGGCCACGAAACCGCAGCCTACACAGGTTTGCGCCTGTGTAATGGGGACATTTGTCAGGATCAACCCTTAATCGGGTGGCAAATGATGAAAAGAAAGCAATTTTATGCATAAGCGGCATGTTTTTGGCGAATTATAGCCAAACAAGGCCCAAGATCAGTCTAAAATCACAATGCCTACTTTTACCAAAACTCATAATTTGATCAAAATATGATCATCTATATATGATCAATATTTTTGCGTATTTTTATGGACATATTACCATTACTGATATATTTGATCAAAAATAACATCAAAATAGGTCTATCTTGGGACAAACGACATATCTTGGCGGCGTCTCGCATGATTTATGCGATGCGTTGTATAATCGCGAAGCGCGGCGCTACGCAGATGCACACCCAAACAGCAAAGCCGCACAGGCCATTGGTGCCACGCATTTTTATGATGGCGTACCGTTTCATTGGATGAAAGATTGGTCAATGCCATTTCCATTGATCATTCAGCGTGCCTATGATGCCAGCATGCAAACGGCCGATCAAATCATTCTGAATGATTTTTGCTTTGGCGATACGGGATCATTTTTCGGGCACTCGCCCGCCCCTGTCGCGCAGGCAATTGCAGAACAATCCAAGCGCGGGCTTACCTATATGTTGCCAACTCGGGATGCACTAGAGGCGGCTAAAACATTGACCGATGTTTTTGGCGCATTCCAATGGCAAATCTGCACAACGGCAACCGATGCCAACCGCAATGCCATCCGAGTGGCCCGCGCCATAACAAAACGCCCAAAGATATTGGTATTCAATGGCTGTTACCATGGCACGGTCGAGGACGTGATGGTTGAACGCGTCGATGGCAAAACGCAGGCGCGGTCAGGATTGGTGGGGCAACTGCATGACCTAACAAAGTCCGCAATTGCGGTTGAATTCAACGATCTAAACGCCGTGGAAAACGCATTGAAAACTGGCGAGATCGCGGCAATCCTAACAGAACCTGTAATGACCAACAGTTGCATGGTTTTACCGCACGACGGTTTTCATCAAGGTCTTCGCGATTTAGCAACACGTTATGGCGCGATCTTGATCATTGATGAAACCCACACAATCAGCAGTGGCTATGGCGGTTACACCCGAACGCATGGGCTAGACCCAGATATCTTTGTCGTCGGAAAAGCCATCGCCAGTGGAATGCCAACGGCGGTATGGGGATTGCGTCAGCCGATTGCCGATCGCTTTGCCGCCTATGACGCTGAACGTCCCGCGGGTCATTCGGGCATGGGGACGACGCTTTCTGCAAACCCTATGCAATTTGCCTGTCTCAAGGCAACACTCAACCATGTGATGACAGCCGATGCCTATGCGCACATGGAGCGTGGAGCGAATATTTTGGCGAAAAACCTGTCTGAAAGCATCGAAAAACACGGTGCCCCGTGGCACGTGGTGCGCGTGGGCGCACGCGTCGAATTTATCTGTGCACCCGGCCCATTAAATAACGGCGCAGAAGCTGCTACGGCGCATATACCAAAGCTTGAAAAGACCATTCACCTGTCTTTGGTGAACCGAGGTTGCTTGATCGCGCCTTTTCACAATATGATGCTGGTCAGCCCAGTCACAACAGACGAACAAATCGGGGCCCTTGTGTCGGCCTTTGATGAAATAACTGCGGAGCTTTTTGCAAAATGACAAACACCCAACACCAAAACCCAACGGGCGCAACCGTTGCCGAAGCAGAGGCGTTTTTGCAAAAACACCCAGAAATCGAAGCATTTGACATAGTCTTGCACGATGCAAATGGTGTCGGCCGCGGCAAAATCATCAGGCGAAATGAACTTATCCCTTTTTATACATCAGGCCGTCATATGCCTGTGTCCGTCATGGGATTGGACATTTGCGGCGAGGATGTCGATGAAACGGGGTTGGTTTGGGACCAAGGTGACAATGATCTAAAGGCATGGCCGATTGCAGGTTCAATCATTCCGTTGCACAACACCACGCCACCACGCGGCGAAATTTTGATGTCGATGTATGATCTAGATGGCAAACAGATGGGGTCCGACCCCCGCCACGCATTACAGCGCCAAATTGACAAGCTGGCCGGCATGGGTCTGCACCCTGCTGGAGCGTTCGAATTGGAATTTTTCCTTTTGGATAATGAACGTGACGACGCAGGTAATTTCCGCCCTGCCGCCGCCGTTTTGGACGGGCGCCGGTCGCGGAGAACCGAAGTGTACTCGGTTGATCATTTGCATGGCATGATGCCGCTGTTTAGTGATATTTATAAGGCGGCCGAATTAGCACAGATTGACGCTGAAACCGTGATTTCGGAATATGCACCAGGTCAATATGAATTAACCCTGAATTATCGCAAAGATGTCATGCAAGCAGCCGATGATTTGATCCGCATGAAACGGATCGTTCGGGCGCAGGCACGGCATCACGGGGTTACCGCATGCTTCATGGCAAAGCCATTTGCAAATTACGCGGGATCGGGCATGCATTTCCATTGCTCAATGCTGGATGATGACGGCAAAAATATCTTTGCCGAACAGGTAGAAGGCGAATGGAAACCTGAATTGCTACATGCTTTGGCCGGACTGCAAAAGGTTATGCCGGAAACGATGCTGACCTTTGCGCCTCATCTCAATTCATGGCGCCGTTTCGCACAAAAAAGCTATGCGCCGATTTCGACAACATGGGGGGTGAACAATCGCTCTGTCGCCCTGCGCGTACCCGCAGGCGAAATCAAAGCCCGCCGCATTGAACATCGTCTTTCAGGAGTTGACGCAAATCCATATCTGGTGGCCACTTCAATTCTGGCTGGTATGATACACGGTTTAAAATCCATAGAAATGCCAAGTGCTGAAGTGCGGGGAAATGGATATGAAATAGAACCAGATCCCCGTATGCCTGTCGATTGGCATCATGCCATCGAAATGGCGCGCAATTCTGAATTCTTGAAAAATGCTTTGGGTGAGCAACTGCATAACACGTTCGTATCTGTAAAAGAGGCGGAATATTTCCGCGTGCAATCAACCATATCCGAAATCGATTTTGACCTGTATCTGCACAATGTTTGATAATTGCCGCGCATCACCGGACCAACGGTAAACTATGCGCGGCATTTTCAACTCTTTGTCCAGCAAGGACAGAAAAACCGATTGCTTTGTCAATCTATCTACGTTAGGGGACGGCTCTGTTTAACGCTGTCCAACGTTGTTGGGTCCTTTTCCTTGGGGGATACTGACCATGATTGAAACTCCCTATTACTTGATCGACAAAGCCTTGTTGCTGCGCAACATGGAGAAAATCGCGTGGCTGCGCGAACATTCTGGGGCCAAGGCATTATTGGCGTTGAAATGTTTCGCCACGTGGTCCGTGTTTGACATGATGTCCGAATATATGGACGGCACGACATCGTCGTCCCTGTTCGAGGTCAAGTTGGGCCGCGAAAAGTTTGCGGGCGAAACGCATGCCTATTCGGTCGCGTGGGACCCCAAAGAAATGGACGAGGTTCTGGCCAATTCCGACAAGGTGATTTTTAACACCATCGGCCAGCTACAGCGCCTTGACGAACAGTCAAAAAACCACGTGCGGGGCCTGCGGGTGAATCCGGGCGTATCAACATCTAGCTTTGATCTGGCCGACCCTGCGCGCCCCTACTCACGTTTGGGCGAACATGACGCCGCGGTGATTGAACCATTTGTTGATCAGATCAGCGGGTTCATGTTCCATAACAACTGCGAAAACGGCGACTTTGATCGGTTTTCGGCGATGCTTGATTTGATTGAACAACGGTTCGGCCATTTGATCGACCGCATGGATTGGATCAGCTTGGGCGGCGGCATTCATTTCACCGGCGACGACTATCCGCTGGACAAATTGGCCGACCGCCTGAAACGCTTTGCAGACCGCTATCGCGTTCAGGTTTACCTTGAACCGGGCGAAGCGGCGATCACAAAATCAACAACGCTTGAGCTGACCGTGTTGGACACGATGAACAACGGCAAAGATCTGGCCATTGTCGACAGTTCAATCGAGGCGCATATGCTGGACCTGCTGATTTACCGAGAACCCGCGCGGATGACGGTGACGGGCGATCATCCATGGATGATCTGCGGCAAATCCTGTCTGGCGGGCGATATTTTCGGCGAATTCAATTTCCCTGAACCAATCAAAGTGGGGCAACGCATTTCCATTCAGGATGCGGCAGGCTATACTATGGTCAAGAAAAACTGGTTTAACGGCGTGCAAATGCCGTCAATCGCCATCCGCGAATTGGATGGCACCGAGCGGTTGGTGCGGTCATTTGCCTATGACGATTTCGCATCAGCTTTATCCTAAATCCACCAAAACTATCACCAAAGGGGGTTTCGTGGTTTAATGAAACGTAATGTTCTTATCATCGGCGCTGGCGGCGTTGCTCAGGTCACGGCACATAAATGTGCGCAAAATAATGACGTGCTTGGCGATATTCATATCGCAAGTCGTACTGCTTCGAAATGCGAAGCGATTATCCAGAGTATACACGAAAAAAAGTCCCTTAAAACCGAGGGCCTTTTAAAGGCACATGCCGTTGATGGTATGGACACGGCCGCTGTGGCCGCATTGATCCGCGAAACAGGTGTGCAAATTGTTATTAACGTCGGATCCGCGTTTTTGAACATGTCCGTGCTAGAGGCGTGCATCGAAACGGGCGTCGCCTATATGGACACCGCAATCCACGAAGATCCGACCAAGATCTGTGAAACACCACCATGGTATGGCAATTACGAATGGAAACGTCGCGACCGCTGTGCTGCGGCAGGTGTTACCGCGATTTTAGGTATCGGCTTTGACCCGGGCGTTGTGAACGCCTATGCACTCTTGGCGATTGATGAATACATGGATCAAGTCACATCGATCGACATCGTGGATATCAACGCGGGCAGTCATGGCAAATGGTTTGCAACGAACTTTGACCCTGAAATCAATTTCCGCGAATTCACTGGTACAGTCTATTCTTGGCAAAATGGTGCATGGCAGTCGAACACAATGTTCGAAGTGGGCAAGGTTTGGGACCTGCCCGTTGTGGGTGAACAAAAGGCCTATATGACGGGCCACGACGAGGTGCATTCGCTATCGGCCAATTACCCCCAAGCGGATGTTCGGTTCTGGATGGGCTTTGGCGATCATTACATCAATGTCTTTACGGTCTTGAAAAACCTTGGGCTTTTGTCCGAACAACCCGTTCTGACCGCCGAGGGCCAAGAGGTCGTGCCGTTGAAAGTGGTCAAGGCTGTTCTGCCCGACCCCGCCAGCCTTGCGCCCGATTACACAGGCAAGACCTGTATCGGCGATTTGGTGAAGGGTACAAAAGACGGGAAAGAGGTCGAAGTGTTCGTCTATAACGTCGCCGATCACAAAGACGCCTATAACGAAGTGGGCAGCCAAGGCATTTCTTATACCGCCGGCGTCCCCCCTGTTGCCGCTGCGATGTTGATCGCAATTGGCACGTGGGACACAGGCACCATGGTCAATGTCGAAGAATTGGATCCAAAACCGTTTTTGGAAATTCTGGACACGATCGGATTGCCGACACGGGTCAAAATTGGCGATACCGACAAAGCGTGGAACGCATAAAATCAAACGGCTCCTTCGGGGGCCGTTTTTTGTTTTGGATCAACGCCCGACCGACGGGGGTTTAACAGCGTGCGCAGCACGCCACCCCGATTGGGTCGGGAGGGCGTTGATCATGCCCAATGTGGTCGAACTGCGTTCGACGCGGGCATGATCTGGTATTTTAACTGTCTGGCAGTCTCTCTCGGCCCTCTCAACCTTGATTCCGCGCAATTGGTAAATAAAAATTCTCCAACCCCCGATTTTCTTTCCATTTATTTCAATTTTATACCCCATATACGCAATAAAAAGATTTGCAAATGCAGAAAAAATGAAAAAACCTGCATTTTGGCGGTTGACCTTCCCAAACCCCGACCATAAAGTCGCCCTCGCATTTAAAGGAGTTAGGGTCATGAAAACCCTCGTCGTCGTGGTAGGTTTCAAGCGCATGGGTCGATAAGCGTCACCATATCTGAACCCCATGCGCCCCCGAAACTAGGGGGCTTTTTTATATGCAATTGATGTTAGGCGTAGAACGGAGTTGAACAAATGACACGTCAAATGATCGGAGCTAAAATGATTGTCCAAGCCTTGAAAGATCAAGGTGTGGATACTGTCTTTGGGTATCCGGGCGGTGCTGTCCTCCCGATTTATGACGAGATTTTTCAACAAAACGATATTCGCCACATCTTGGTGCGCCACGAACAAGGCGCGGTTCACGCGGCCGAAGGATATGCGCGATCCACCGGTAAACCGGGTGTCGTTTTGGTGACCTCTGGTCCCGGTGCGACAAACGCGGTAACGGGCCTGACCGACGCGTTGTTGGACAGCATTCCGTTGGTTGTTTTAACGGGCCAGGTTCCAACATTCATGATTGGATCAGACGCCTTCCAAGAGGCCGACACAGTGGGCATCACGCGCCCTTGTACGAAACACAATTGGTTGGTCAAAGACACCGCCGATCTGGCGGCAACCATTCACGAGGCATTCCATGTGGCCACCTCTGGTCGCCCTGGCCCCGTATTGGTTGACATCCCCAAGGACGTTCAATTCGCGTCAGCAAAATACACAGAGAAAAAGCAGGTCAACACAAGCCATTATCAGCCTGTGGTCAAAGGTGACATGGACCAGATCACAAAATTGGTCGAAGCCATCGAAAAGGCGGAACGCCCTGTTTTCTATACAGGTGGCGGTGTCATCAACTCTGGCCCTGCGGCCAGCCAGTTGTTGCGCGAATTGGTCGACGCCACTGGGTTCCCGATCACATCGACATTGATGGGCTTAGGCTGTTATCCGGCGTCTGGCAAATCTTGGCTGGGTATGTTGGGCATGCATGGTCTTTATGAGGCCAACTGGGCCATGCATGATTGTGACCTGATGATCAACATTGGCGCGCGCTTTGATGACCGTATTACAGGTCGTCTGGACGCGTTCAGCCCAAAATCGAAAAAAGCGCATATCGACATTGATCCATCCTCGATCAACAAAGTGATCCGCGCGGATATCCCAATCATTGGTGATGTTGGTCACGTCTTGGAAGACATCCTAAAAGTGTGGAAAGCCCGCGGTCGCAAAACCAATACCGAAGGTTTGGCAAAATGGTGGGCCCGGATCGAAGACTGGAAAAAGGTCAACTGTTTGTCCTACACACAGCAAGGCAACACGATCAAACCGCAATACGCGTTGGAACGGCTTGAGGCATTGACCAAGCGCCGCAAAGATCGGTTTATTTGTACCGAGGTGGGACAACACCAGATGTGGGCCGCGCAATATCTGGGATTTGAGGATCCGAACCATTGGATGACATCGGGTGGTCTGGGCACCATGGGATACGGCATGCCCGCGTCCGTTGGGGTGCAAATTGCGCATCCTGAGGCGTTGGTGATCAACGTGGCTGGCGAAGCGTCATGGTTGATGAATATGCAAGAAATGGGCACGGCCGTTCAATACCGTCTGCCCGTAAAACAGTTCATCCTGAACAACGAACGTTTGGGCATGGTCCGTCAATGGCAAGAATTGCTGCACGGCGAACGTTATTCCCATTCGTGGTCAGACGCCCTGCCCGATTTTGTGAAACTGGCCGAAGCCTTTGGTGCCAAAGGCATCTTGTGCAAGGATCCCGCCGATCTGGACGATGCGATCATGGAGATGTTGAATTATGACGGCCCTGTGATTTTTGATTGTTTGGTTGAAAAGCACGAAAATTGTTTCCCGATGATCCCATCGGGCAAGGCGCATAACGAAATGCTTTTGGGCGATGCATCGACCCAAGACGTGATTGGCGCATCTGGTGCGGTTCTGGTGTAAGGGGAAAAGCGATGTCACTAAAAATCAAAAAAGGATCAACAGCGCATTCCGCTTATAACCTACGTGCAAATTACGGCGACGAGGTTGAAACCCATACATTGGCCGTTTTGGTCGATAACGAAGCGGGTGTTCTGGCGCGTGTGATCGGCCTGTTTTCAGGGCGTGGGTACAATATCGAAAGCCTGACCGTGGCCGAGGTCGATCACCAGGGACACCTAAGCCGTATCACCATCGTGACCCGCGGTACGCCACAGGTTATTGAACAGATCAAGGCGCAATTAGGTCGCATCGTACCGGTGCATGAGGTCCATGATCTGACCGTCGAAGGTGCCGTCGTTGAACGTGAGCTGGCGTTGATCAAAGTAAGTGGGACCGGCGACAAACGCGTAGAAGCCTTACGGCTTGCCGATATCTTTCGTGCGCATGTCGTCGACAGCACTTTGGACAGCTTTGTGTTTCAGATCACTGGCACACCTGAGAAGGTTGATGCTTTTGCCGATTTAATGCGCCCACTTGGGTTGAACGAGATCGCCCGCACGGGTGTTGCGGCACTCGCTCGCGGTTAGCGCCATTAAAACCAAAATGATTAAATAATTACGCCAAAGCCAAGCTTT